>Ga0308165_1005613_pt1 | contig 11511 bp, 11 predicted proteins | sample PhyWR2_FD_201032 | JGI IMG/M metagenome (GOLD analysis project Ga0308165, IMG submission 201032) | Phyllosphere microbial communities from UC Gill Tract Community Farm, Albany, California, United States - DLSLW.R2 | ecosystem: Host-associated > Plants > Phyllosphere > Unclassified | place: USA... | reverse complement strand
GCGCGCCTAAATATGGCAATGACGATGATGAAGTGGATCTGCTGCTGACCCGCGCCTATCAAACCTATATTGATGAGCTTAAGCAATATCACAATACCCGTTTTGGACGAGGGCCGATTGGCGGCACCTATTACGCGGGTACGTCATCAATTTCGGCTAACGTGCCCTTTGGGGCGGCAACCATGGCGACGCCCGATGGGCGCAAAGCAACCACACCGCTGGCGGAAGGCGCAAGCCCGGCCTCCGGCACCGACAGGCTGGGACCAACGGCCGTCATTAACTCGGTCGGCAAGCTGCCAACCAGCAAAATCCTGGGCGGCGTGCTGCTGAATCAGAAGCTAAATCCGTCCACGCTTGTTAACCCGCGCGACCGCGAAAAATTAATGTTTATGCTACGAACATTCTTCGAAGCGCACAAAGGCTGGCATGTGCAATACAACATAGTTTCCCGTGAAACCCTGATAGACGCAAAACAACATCCTGATAAACATCGCGATTTAGTGGTGCGTGTAGCAGGTTACTCGGCATTCTTTACAGCCTTATCTCCGGACGCCCAGGATGATATTATAGCCCGAACAGAACATACACTTTGACGACGCAGGCGGTGGCAAAGTCCACCGCCCATAATTGGCTGACATGAATTCCAGACAACAAATAATATTACAGATGGTGATTGAGCAAGGCCGCATGAGCGTGACCGATCTTGCCAAAATAACCGGTGTTTCCGAAGTGACCATCCGCCAGGACCTTAACCTTCTGGAGAAGCGTAGCTATCTGCGGCGCACTCACGGTTACGCCGTTCCGTTGGAAAGTGACGACGTTGAAACCCGCATGATGAATAACTACGCCCTGAAACGTACTCTGGCGGAATTTGCAGCAACGCTTGTGAACGACGGTGAAACGGTATTTATCGAAAACGGCAGCAGCAACGCCCTTCTCGCCCGCACGCTTGCGGAACATAAACGCGTTACGCTGATTACCGTAAGCAGCTATATTGCTCATCTGCTCAAGGATACAAACTGCGAAGTGATTTTGTTGGGGGGCATTTACCAGAAAAAAAGCGAGAGTATGGTCGGCCCGCTAACCCGCCAATTTATTCAGCAGGTGCATTTCAACAAGGCATTTATTGGGATTGATGGTTTCCTGCCTGAAACCGGGTTTACCGGCCGCGACATGATGCGTGCTGACGTGGTGAACGCGGTGCTGGAGAAAGGCAGCGAGGCAATTGTGCTGACGGACAGCAGCAAATTTGGCGTCACCCATCCTTATACGCTTGGGCCAATCACGCGCTTCAGCCGGGTGATAACTGACGACGGGCTAAGCGAGACTGCGAACCAGCAGCTCCAGGACTGCGGCGTACACATCGATATCGTTAAGCAATTCCCTCTGAGCTAATCCGCATATTTCAGAGCTGTCTGTAACTGACGCAGACAGTTCTATCAGATTTATCCTGCCAGCCATTTAAGACTTTTTACCTGTCTTAATTTAGCGCAAAAATTAGAATATTTATTAGCGATATAACAGGAAGTGATAATCACCCGCGTTATCTTTTGGGTCTATATCGTCATATAGTTTCATGGCAACTCCGCTTAAGCCACTATACTTACTGGGAGATTTGTATCCATGAATCAATTATTCAGGAGAAAATATTATGACCTTAAATAACAAAAAAATTGCCGCTGTTATGCTGGCGCTTACTCTGGCCACTTCTCTGAGCGCATGTTCTAACTGGTCCAAACGCGATCGTAACACCGCGCTTGGTGCCGGTGCCGGTGCCGTAGGCGGCGCTGTATTGAGTGATGGTAGCGCCCTTGGCACGCTGGGTGGTGCTGCGGTCGGTGGTATTATTGGCCACCAGGTCAGCAAATAAAGTCTGAAGCCAGCAAAAGCTTAATAGGCTTTGATAAGTAAAACCCCGCCTTCATAGAAGGCGGCATTGCTTTGGCACCCCATAGGGGCGTACTAAGCTCCAACCCGTAGGGTCTTCGCTTCACATTCCCTTCAGACTTAATTGGTTCTCTTTTTGTTCATGTTTCTCTGGGTACTTAACATATTTTCGGATCATTTCTGCATTCACACCTACGGTGTCCACACAGTACCCTTTCGCCCAAAATTGGTTTCCCCATAACTTGTGCTTCCTTAAATAAAGGAACTTACTGAACAAACGGATGGCTGTCCTGCCTTTCAAATGCCCCATCACTTCCGATACTGATAGCTTCGGCGGGATTTTTACCAATAAATGGACATGATCTAACTGAACATTCAACTCCACTATCTCAATGTGAAGCTGGGAACTTAATATCCTGATTTGCCTGTAAACTTCTTTCCCTACATTGTTCTTCAGTATTCGAAATCGGCACTTGGGCGTCCGGACTATATGATATTGACAATGCCACAGCACATGCGATGCTTTTTCGAACCTACTCATAGTTAAATCCTTATCAGTTATGGGAATAACAGATTCGGATTTTCCCATGAGTAGCATTACTGGCAGAGCCAAAAAGCCGATAACCACGTCCATAGAATGTGGTATTCAGTTAGAAACTAAAAGGCGTTAAATATGTAAATTCAAGCTGATGCCGGAAGAAAGTACATTAAAAATGCACCGTTGGTGCGCAGGTACTTTTCCACTTCGATACCCTGCTAACATGACCACCGGAGCATGGCGCGAGTGGCACAGAGGAACAAACCGTTAAGCAACAGCCAGTTGTTACTAAGAAGGGCCATGGCAGTGTGGAACATGGTGAAAGTAATGTGCTGTCAGTTGTAGTTGGGCAGGATGAGCTACTGCTCAGCGATCCGCTGCTGCATGCTGCTGACGCATAACAAAGTTCTCAAAGGTCCCCCCTATCCGACTGGGTCAAATATGTCTGGAAAAAATACCATGAATATACCCTGACCAACGGTGAGATTCGGTAGATTGAAACAACGGAATTTAATCTGACCATTAATGACGATCGGCATCAGGTCTTTCTGGAAAAGCTGGAATAACTGACGGGTTTTTACTGCCAGAAAAAAACGCTAGTGCCGACAATGAACAGTTTCAGGAGTACTGACAGGAAACCTTACCGGAATAAGATCTAAAGGAAGAATGGCTTCAGCTTATTCTGGCCGGTAGGGAGGTTACGATATCGATATACTTGTTATAAAATGAGTTGCGTATATTCTGACGTTGTTTCTTCAACCTGTGTCTGACATGTTTTCCCAAATCGAAATAGTGAATGATCGAAGATGGTTATATCCATCTAGTGAATACAAGCGTAATTGTTATAGGAAAAATATAATCACCATGTGTAAGTAAAACAGCCAATAAACTTTCTAAGTTCACAATAAATCGCGCCTGAAAAATCCTAAAAATACAGGTGCTATATATTTTTTTGTGAACAATCTCCCAATCTAATTAAATCCAGTGTTTTTTTATCTGAACCATGGATAGTATGAAAATGAACCATTAGTAATAATGTAGGGTGTACTAAAGACAAGGAGAATGTTCATGAAAAAAATTTTAAGCAGTCAATATGACGCGGTATCTGGCGGCTGGGCAGACAGAGATGGAAGTGGAAAAAGGTCGTCAGATAACGGAGGTTCTGGCACTTCAAATCGCGGTGGTAATAGTGGCGGTGATCGCGGATTGCAGTCATACCTATCGCAAAATATGCCGTATGGTAGCGGTTCAGGTGCAAGCGGTATCTGGGGCGGGAATAGTATGAGTTCCGGAAATGGTTACAGTGGGAATGGTACCGGGTCGGGAAGAAGAGAACTCGGTGGTAAGAATCATTAATTTATTAAAAAGCACAGGTATAAAAACCTGTGCTTTAATGGAGGAGATGATGCATAAATATGTTATTTTTATAAAAAATAATGAATCAAAAGTAATTCAAAAAGAATCGATCACTCGTTCTTTCATTAAAGAAATGAAACAAAAAGGATTCAGGGAACATCATGTCGAAGTGGAAGCTGAAAATGAAAAGGAAGCCATTAATAAATTAAACGAAAACAGCGAAGATTATTTGAACTCATTAAGTGAATTTTCAGGCAGTATATTTATCATTGCTTCCTGTGTTGTTATTATGATTTTGGTTTATTTTTTATTTAATAAATTATTTTAATTAACAGTAAATATAACAAAACTTGCCTAAGAAAGATTTAGCCATATTATTTTTAATATTATAATAACCGACTGTAAATTTTATACATTTTTGCTACAAGATGGATATTCCAATGAAATATAAGTTATCAGACATAAATCTATCTCAAGATGGGAAAATACCAGTTCCGGATGTCTTACATTTTGTATGGGTTGGTGATACAAATCAGGTCAGTATTGAATACATAGACATATGGAAAAAAACAAATAAAGACAAGGATATATATTTCTGGTGTGACGAGTATGCTTCGCTGTGTCAATTTCTCCATCATTCCATACAGGAGCATGTGCTTCATAATAACATTGAAAATAAATATGACACTGAAATACGTATAAAAAACAATGCGTTTAATTATATATTTCCAAAATTAAAACAAGGGCTTGCCTTTGATAAGTTAGTTGTGGAGTTTTTATCTGTTAATAACATCCCCTGCAAGGAATTAGCCCCATCAGTATTAAACCCACGGCTTAAAACCAAGGGCGTCGTAACTAAAAACATTACAGAATTATTTAATTGTGAGCTTTCTGATTTTATGAAATATTATTACTATGAGATTATTTTAAGGGGTAACCTTGCTAGTGCCAGTGACATCGTCAGACTTTTGATTATCTATAGGTACGGTGGTATTTATATAGATGTGGATACACTTCCATATACTGATAATATCTTTCCGAAATTAAACAATTTTATAGAAAAAGAAAAAATCGTTGAAGATGATTTCCTGTTATTGTTTAAAACCAGATGCATTTTAAAGAAAATGTCCCTCCTGAATTTTTCCGATAATGAATACTTGAATTACCATAAAGTTAAGGTCGAAACAGAGAAGAATACACATCAAAAAATTCACACGCTTATCGAGTCGGATCTTGCTGAGTTTTCTCTGAAAAAGATATTGCCCCTTGGTAAACTGTATGTGCATAAAAATTTATTGTCAATCGGTTCTCTCAGACGACTGAAAGGTATCTATTTTAACAGTTTTATTTCTTCTCACCCTCGTTCAAAAGCTGTAAAAATAATTCTTCGTACGATGAAGAAAAGATATAAATTTCTGGAAAGAAATAACTGCATCTTTGACTGTTATAGGGGTGCGATTAAAATCAGTTACCTGAGCAGAATTTTAACATGGCGAACTGAACTAATAACAAAAGAATATTGTGTAACATCAGTGTTATCCGGACCGGGCTTAATTATTGAAGTATTATTAGGCTTAGCGTATGAACTACTAGATTTTGAACGTTCAACGGAACCCTCTTCTATTGCAGAGTACATGCAAAATGATAAATATGGGATTGCATTATTTCAGCACAATTTAGATACTCCGGATGGACTTTGTTCTTCATGGCGAAAACAAAATTAATAATAATATTAAGTGAGATAATGTGAGTTGAAGGCGGGGAAATTTTTTCATCTGCACAATGAAACGTACTTTTCTCATTACCGCTCATTAATTATTCAGGAATATTGACAGTGTTTCGCCAAAAAGCGATTGATAACCAGAAAATGAAATGGCGTGGCCAGGCGCTCCTCCTCCCCGGTATTCCCTTTTGGGTCACGGCGGGGTTATGTCTCTTATTTCTTATCGTATTTCTGACCTTTGTCATCACCGGCACCTATACCCGGCGGGTCAACGTCACCGGCGAGATCTCTACCTATCCGCGCGCGGCCAATGTCTATTCCAGCGTCCAGGGCGTGGTGGTGAAACAGTTTGTCACGGAAGGACAGTTGATCAGGGCTGGTGCTTCCATTTACCAAATCGACGTCAGCAAAAGCACCCGCAACGGCGTGGTCAGTGACAACCAGCGCCGTGACATTAATAAACAGCTCGAGCGAATTACGCAGATCATCGGCCGCTTGGAAAGCAGCAAGAAAGCTACCAATGACATGCTGAAGAAACAAAAGACACAGTATACTGACGCCTTCCGGCACTCTGCAGATATTCTCCTGCGAGCCCGGGAAGGGATCCGTATTATGAAGGAAAACATGAAAGATTATCGGCACTATCAGGCTAAGGGACTCATCAACAAGGATCAGCTTACCAACCAGATAGCACTGTATTACCAGCAACAAAATAACCTGCTGAGTCTCTCCGGTCAAAACGAGCAAAATGCGCTGCAGATCACAGCGCTGGAAAGCCAGATTCAAACTCAGGCGGCTGGTTTTGACAACCAGATCTACCAAATGGAACTGCAGCGTTACGAGTTGCAAAAAGAGATGCTCAGCATCGATGCCGGCGGGGCAATCATTGTACGTGCGTTGGCCGACGGTCGAATAGATTCGCTGAGTGTCACAGTAGGACAAATGGTCAACCCCGGCGACAGCCTGCTGCAGATCATCCCCCACAATATCGCGCATTACTCTCTTGTGCTATGGGTACCGAATGACGCCATTCCCTATATCGCTATCGGCGATCCGGTCAATATTCGTTATGAAGCCTTCCCGGCAGAGAAGTTTGGCCAGTTCGCCGGAACGGTATCCGTCATCTCAAGAGCTCCGGCTTCAGCGCAGGAAATGCTGACCTACCGGGGAGCACCTAAAGTTGCACTGACCACTTCGGTACCCTATTACAAGGTGGTCGTTAGACCAAAAAATGAAATCATTCTGTATGGCGATAAACACCTGAGTCTCGAAAATGGCATGAAAGCGCAGAGCACTCTGTTTCTGGAACAAAGGAAGATTTATCAATGGATGTTATCACCCTTCTACGACATGAAATACAGCGCAACGGGGCCGGTTAATGAGTAAGCTCTCCGTCAAAAAACTGGTCAGTCAGTTGAATATACAACTGCGTTACCGTGTTCCGCTGATCCATCAAACCGAGTCCTCGGAATGCGGTATGGCCTGCCTGGCTATGATCTGCGGCCATTATGGCAAGAACGTTGATCTAATTACCTTGCGCCAGCAGTTTAATCTGTCGGCACGTGGCACAACGCTGTCTGGACTAGCCGGTATTGCTGAACAACTGGGGATGTCAACTCGCCCCCTGTCGCTGGAACTCGATGAGCTTGGGGTACTGAAAATGCCATGCATACTCCATTGGGAATTCAACCACTTTGTGGTATTGGTCAGTGTCAAGCGTCACCGCGCGATCCTACATGACCCCGCACGCGGTCGTCGTACCGTTAGCCTGACAGAACTTTCCCAATGTTTTACCGGCGTAGCGATTGAAGTCTGGCCCGGCTGCGCATTTACAGCAAACACCGTGCACAACCGTCTCAGTTTCGGCACACTCATGGGCGGTGTACACGGCCTTAAGGCAACGCTTGGCAAGATCTTCTGCCTATCGCTGGTGATCGAAACGATAAACTTGATGATGCCTGTAGGAACACAGCTGGTAATGGACCATGCGATCCCCGCAGGTGATCATGGTTTACTCACGCTTATCTGTATTGGCCTGTTGCTATTCATTCTAATGAGAACGACAGTAAGTATGCTGCGCGCCTGGTCTTCTCTGATCATGGCCACACTTATTAACGTCCAGTGGCAATCAGGGTTGCTTAATCACCTGCTGAAACTGCCACTCAATTATTTTGAGCGACGCAAGTTGGGGGATATTCAGTCCCGGTTTGGTTCGCTCAATACGCTACGAGAGACATTTACGAGTAGCATTGTCGGGGCACTCATGGACGGTATCATGGTAGTCGGTGTCGTCGTGATGATGGTTCTGTATGGTGGCTGGTTAACTTGGATTGTACTAGGATTTTCTGCAATCTACGTACTCATCAGGTTACTGACATACGGTACATACCGCCAGTTATCGGAAGAAACTCTGGTCCGGGATGCCCGAAACAAATCTTATTTTATGGAAACCTTATATGGGATTGCTACGGTCAAGATGCAGGGAATGAGCGAACGTAGAGGAACTCAGTGGCTAAATCTGGAAATTGACACCATAAACAGTGAGATAAAAGTCACCAAGATGGATCTGTTTTTTGGGGGAATAAATTCATTTATAGCGGCCTGTGACCAGATAATTATTTTATGGCTGGGGGCAAGCCTTGTGATTGAGAACCAAATGACTATTGGCATGTTTATTGCCTTCGGTGCATTCAGGGAACAATTTTCAGACAGAATCACTTCGTTAACTAGCCTTATTTTACAACTGCGCATGATGAACCTACATAATGAACGTATTGCCGATATTGCGCTAAACCCGCAGGAGAAAAGAAAGCCTGATATTTCTGTATGTACTGCCATGTGCCCTATATCGTTAGAAACTTATAATTTGAGCTATCGATATGACAACCAGTCTGCGCCGATTTTTAGCGATCTCTGTATCCGTATTTTACCCGGGGAAAGTGTCGCCATTACAGGCCATTCTGGTGCAGGTAAAACGACCCTGATGAGGGTTCTGTGCGGGTTATTCGAACCAGGTGCAGGTAAAGTCATCGTGGATGGGAAGGATATACAGCAAATTGGTGTCAATAATTATCATAAAATGATTGGATGCGTCATGCAGGATGACAAACTATTCTCAGGATCGATAAGAGAGAATATTTGCGGATTTGCTGAATGCGAGAATAAAGACTGGATGATAGAGTGCGCTAAGGCAAGTTATATCCACGATATTATAATAAAAATGCCAATGGGCTATGAGACTTTAACTGGAGAACTGGGCGAAGGTTTGTCCGGCGGACAGAAACAACGCATATTTATTGCGAGGGCGCTTTACCGAAAGCCTGGCATTCTTTTTATGGATGAGGCAACAAGTTCATTAGATCATGAAAGCGAAAGCTATGTGAACAAAGCTATAAAAGAGCTAAATATAACCAAGGTGATTATTGCCCACCGGGAAACTACTATAGCTTCAGCAGATAGAGTTATCTCGCTGGATTAGCAACTCATTAGTCATCGAGTCAAATCAAGGGAGACAAGAATAGCGATTTATTGCAATATAATGACTAGTAAGGGATCCGCCTGGAAAAGGGAAAAAATCCCGCTCTAATACTATTTATTAGTCAGTGGTGGATTGGCAGCGGCCTATTCTTGCTGATTACTGGATAAGAATGTCTGAAACTGAACGATCATTCGTACACCCTTAACGGCCACATGTTTCTACCGAAGCGGCCATTCAAAGACATGAAGCACTAAATTATCATGGTCGATCAACATCTGTACCGGGTCTATAAACGTCATTGGCTGATGTTTATCAGGAACCCGTTGGCCCGTTCCTGCAACAATAAATCACGCGACCCGATGTTCTTCAGGATCGACTAACGTCTACATGTAGATATCATCCGCTTGAACACCAACTAAAAGTACCTGAGCACCAACGGTGCATTTTTAATGACCTTTCTTTCGACATCCTATTGAATTTACATATGATTTTCATATTTAACGCCTTTGATTTTCGTACAGCCTAAAGTTTTTAACGTAGGGAAATCTCCGTTTTTCAGGCGGGCCCCATAAAAAAGGCCACGGATATTTCCGTGGCCTGTCATTTATTTCCGACCGTATCATCCGCCAGCCAGTTTTACCTTCATGCCCTTCGCTTCCAGCAGCGATTTAATCAGATCTCTTTTATCGCCCTGAATTTCAATCACGCCGTCTTTTAATGCCCCGCCGCATCCACACTTTTTTTTCAACTCTGCAGCCAGGGTAGTAAGCGTGGCGTCATCGGCATCAATACCGGTTATCAGGCATACGCCCTTTCCTTTGCGGCCGCTGGTCTGACGCTGGATACGCACAATGCCATCGCCCTTAGGACGCACGGCTTCGGTTTTCGGCTCGTCGATGCGCCCCGTCTCCGTGGAATAAACCAGGCGGCTGTTATTATCTTTCATATTTATGCTCCCTGTTTTAGCGAGGCACGGATATCACGCAGCGTTTGCGCCGGATCGGCTGATTGGGTGATCGGACGCCCGATAACCATGTAATCAACGCCTGCGGTCTGCGCCTGTAGCGGCGTCATGATGCGCCGCTGATCGCCCGCGTCGCTCCCGGCAGGACGGATACCCGGGGTTACCAGCTTAAAAGCCTCACCCAGCTCATTTTTAAAACGTATCGCTTCATGGGCGGAACAGACCACGCCGTCCAGCCCACAATTCTGAGTCAGGCGCGCCAGGCGCTCCGCATAATCCGCAGGGCTTGAGGTTATGCCAAGATCGGCTAAATCGCTGGCTTCCATGCTGGTGAGCACGGTTACAGCGATAAGCAACGGCGCATCTTTACCGAACGGATTCAGAGCCTCGCGAACGGCAGTCATCATGCGCGCCCCGCCGCTGGCGTGGACGTTTACCATCCATACGCCCAACTCGGCCGCCGCGGCTACCGCACGTGCCGTAGTATTTGGAATGTCATGGAATTTAAGATCGAGAAAAACATCAAACCCGCGCTGCTGGAGATCGATAACAAACTGCGGGCCAAACAGCGTGAACATCTCTTTGCCCACTTTCAGGCGGCAATCCTGCGGATCGATACGGTCAACGAATGCCAGCGCGCTGTCGCGCTTATCGTAATCGAGCGCGACGACGATGGGTGAATCGGTGGCAACACGGGAGGAGGAAGATGCGCTTGAATTCATGACTAAACCTTCTGACTGTTGGGCACCAACGCGGCGCGAAGATAAACGGCAGCATTCTACCCGCCCTCCCGATAAATTTACAGCCGCCATTGCAGTCTGCTAAGCGATTGCTACTCGATGGTTGAAGTATCGACAGGATGAAAATTTATAAGTATGTTGTAACTAAAGTACGGCGTTTTTTTAAAAGCAGCGTCAATGCGCTGCTTATTGACCATCCAGGCCGCGAATCGGTTTAACCGTCGACCAGGCCCGGCAGGATGGGCAATGCCAGTACATGGTAAAAGCGGTAAATCCACATTTCTGGCAGCGATAGCGTGGCTTGGTGCGTACCTGCTCACCGACCATATCACGCAGCACAATCAGGCTCTCTTTTGCGCGCCCCTCTTCTGCCTCCTGCAGATGATAATCGATCAGACGGTGGAAGACGCGCATTGTAGGATGACGCTGTAACTGGCGGTTGATATACACCTGGGCGATGTCCGCCCCTTCTTTTTGCTCCAGAATACCGGCCAGCATTAGCTCTGCCACGGCACCGGTGTTCTCCTCAACGCAGCGTTTAAGGAAAGCTTCCCACTCTTCCGACTTGTTGAGCTGCTGGAAGCACACCTGTAGCATCTCCAGCGTTTCGCTGACCAGCTCGCTGTCCTGATCGATAACGCGCTGGAGAGTTTCAACAGCCTTAGCGTATTCGCCCTTCGCCATGAAGATGCGCCCCATCATGATGGAGACGCGGGCGCAGTTTTTATCTGCCGCCGCGCCTTTCTTTAACAGCGACATCGCGCGGTCAAGATCGTCACTGCCCATCAGCTGCAGGGCAAGTTCACAGTAGAAATGGGCGATTTC
>Ga0308165_1005612_pt1 | contig 11512 bp, 9 predicted proteins | sample PhyWR2_FD_201032 | JGI IMG/M metagenome (GOLD analysis project Ga0308165, IMG submission 201032) | Phyllosphere microbial communities from UC Gill Tract Community Farm, Albany, California, United States - DLSLW.R2 | ecosystem: Host-associated > Plants > Phyllosphere > Unclassified | place: USA... | reverse complement strand
GCGACGTCGACGTGGTGCACATGGTCGGCGGGGGAGTGCGCAACGAGCTGCTCTGCCAGCTCACCGCCGACGCGACAGGGCTGCCTGTGGTGGCGGGACCTGTCGAGGGGGCGGCTCTCGGCAACGTGCTGGTCCAGGCCCGTGCCGCCGGCGTCCTCAGCGGGGACCTCGCTGCGCTGCGCGCCGTGGGAGCGCGAGGCGTCCCGCTGCGCAGGTACGTGCCGGGCGGCGGAGGGGCAGTGAGTCTAGCCGCGGAGCACTGGGCCGCCGCGGAGGCCAGGCTCGTCGGGGCTGTGCTCGGGGCCGTCGACGCCTGAGCCTCGCTCGTGAGGGACCTGGGGAGCTATCCCCTCAGCGTGAGGATGAACTCTTAGACGACTTAGCCGTGGCCGTTGGCGAAGCCTGGGTCCTCGCCGATCACCTCGAAGCCGCAGCGCGTGAGGATAGTCAGCGACCGACCCCGAGCACGTAGACCTGGCGCCGTGGCACTGACGTAGCTGGTGAGCCAGACGTAGATCTGGTCGACACGTGGTGCGCAGGCTCGATCGGCACCGAGACTTGGCTCGGACACCGGTGCTACACGGGGAATCAGTCCAGCACCAGGTCGAGCACGGGTCCCACCTCCGACTGAACAGTGCACAGCAGGCCCGGGCTCCGGGCGACCGACGACGAAGGCGAGGCACCCCGTGATCTCAAGGACGACAGTGCGACGAGCGACCGGAGGTGCGGCTGGATGCGTCCTCGCCCTGGCCCTGACGGCGACGCTGTCCGCAGCCTCTGTGGGCGTTACCACCGCGGCTGACAGCACGGATCGCAGCAGTGCTGTCCTCTCTCTCGTGGGTGCGCCGCTAGTCCACACCTTCGACACCGAGTCCCCGGGCGACTCGATCCAGGGTGAGTGGACGCTGTCGAACAGCGGGGCTCAGGTGGTCGCGTACAACGGCGTGCTCGCTCCGGTCGGCGAGTTCTCGCTCGACCTCGCCCAGAACCTCGACGTCGAGTACGGGCTCGTGGGACCCGACGGCAGGATCACTGGCTGGGCTCAGGCCGGCACGCTGGCCCGGCCCGTCTCGTACACCACGGCACTGGGGGCGGACAGCCCGGAGCTGGTCGGCCCCGGCTCGATCACCGTGCCGGTCCGGGTGACGCTCTCCGACCCCGCAGCCCTCACCTCCGCCCCCGGCGATCTGCAGACCGTCAGCGCCACCTTCAGCATCAGCTCTCTCTCCGGCGGTCCAGGTGACGGCGGCGCAGACGGGAAGATCGTCGCACCCGACAATGAGGACGTGGCGTCGGGTAGCGGTGGCGGGTTGTTGGCGTCGACAGGCGCGCCGATCCTCTGCTGGCTCCTCGTCGCCCTCGCCGCGGTCACGGTCGGGTCTCGGTTGCGCCGACGGCGCAGCGCGGACTGATCCGACAGGTCCATCAGCGATAGCGTGGCCGGTGCGACTCATCTCCGCAGGCTCCCCTCGCTGCGACGTCCGAGCTGTCCGTAGACAGCTTGTCAAAGCTCCGCGTCTTCCATGACGACCATGACAGTCGACAGCCGCATCTCTCCCCTGCATCGAGGGGTCCGGCACCATCCCCCAGACCTGTGGAGTCGAGCCGATGAGTGCTTCTGAGACAGATCCGTCGAACGACCGTCTCGCGATCTTGGAGTCGGAGAACTCTCGGCTCCGCGCCGAGCTCCTCGAGCGTGAGCACCCGCAGACCCGAGGCCGCGCCACGGTCCGGGCTCCACTCCGGCACACCGTGGCCGCTCTTCTCGGCATCCTCGGGATCGCGCTCCTCCCGGTCGGGATCATCGGTGCCTACGTGTCGGACGAGCTCCGCGACACGGACCGGTTCGTCGAGACCTTCGCGCCGCTGGCCTCGGACCCCGAGATCCAGAAGATGGTCGTCGACGCCGTCGTCACCTACGCCGACGAGGCGATCGGCATCGACGCGCTGGTCGCCGAGGCGCTCGCCGCACTTCGAGACACCGACATCTCATCGCGAGCGGCGAGCGCTCTCGAGCTGCTCGAAGGGCCAGCGGCGAACGGCATCCGCTCAGGCCTGACCACGGTGACCGAGCGCGTGGTCGCCTCCGACGCCTTCGCCGCGACCTGGTCGCAGGCGCTGCGTCTCTCGCACGCGCAGATGATCGGGGCGCTCGAGAGCTCCGACTCCACCTCGGTGGTCCTGGGTGACGACGGGACGATCGGGCTGCGCCTGGGCCCGATCATCGACCAGGTGAGAGAGCAGCTCGTCTCCTCAGGGGTCGGCATCGCGTCGACGATCCCCGACCTGGACCTCACCATCGACCTCGTCCAGTCCGACGAGGTTGCGCGAGCGGCCCTGCTCTACCCGGCAGTCATCTCCCTGGGGGCCTGGTCGCCGTGGGTCGCGATCGGTCTCATCGCGTGTGCGGTCGCAGTCTCGGTGCGTCGCGTCCACAGCCTCATGGTGGTCGCGTTCCTGTCTGCCGCGTGGATGGTCGTCGTCCTTCTGCTCCTCGACGTCGGACGTGGCCTCGTGCAACGTGCTCTGGTGTCGACAGACGTAACGCCCGGAGCTGCGGCCGCCATCTACGACACCTCGATGGAGTTCGTCAGGACGACCGCTGAGGGTGTCACCGTCCTCGCCGTCGCCGTCGGCGTCGTCGCGCTGGTGTGCGGTCCTGCTCGCTCAGGGCGCGCAGCGCGACGCGCGCTGCGCGCGACGGCGTCCAGACTCACTACGTGGATCGACCCGCGTCTGAGGTGGACCACTGGTCCAGGGACCGCGATCGACCGTCTCATCGTGCCCCTCAGGGTGTGCCTCCTCGTCGGGCTCGTAGGGCTGATGCTCGCCATCGGGGCGCCGACCACCCGGTCCGTGGTGGTGGTCACGGGGTGCGGCCTGGTCGTGGTCGCCTGCCTCGAGGTCATCCGCCGGCCGGACCTCCGCGCCGTCCATCCGTCGTCGGTCGACGACGGTCCGGGCAGGGGCGGCTGCACCACGCCGCCGCACCCTTCTTCGCCGGTGCCGGTGCCGGCGTCCTCAGCCGCGGCCGCTACGGCTGACGGGGTCGGCGGCCACGTGTCCGAGTAGGTGAGTAGCCCGTCCCCTGCGACCAGACGACGGAGCGGGTGCGCTCCGCGTCCGCGTCGGCCGAGCGCCTCGAGGCTCGCCGCACCTGTTCGCCTGCGGGACGCGGTGATGCGAGATATCGTGCTGGGCAGCGAGAAGAGCTGTCTCGGCCGCAGGCGTCCTGAGTGTCCAGCCAGAGAGGTGGGTCAGACCAGTGGCTCAGCACCGTCGAATCATCTCGCGGACCCAGGCAGACCCAGCGGGTGGCGCCAGCCCGCTACCACCTGGCCCTCCCTCAGGATCAGCCCGCTCTGTCGAGACCAGGCGGATCGTCGAGCTCGCGATCGCCGGGACCAGCGTCGAGCTGGTCGGCGTGAGGTGGTCTGGACGCTCCGCGGTGCTGCGCCGCGTCAGAGACCAGCTGCGGGCCTCTGGTCGCGATGTGCTCGTCGTGAGCGGGACAGGGGCGTCCCTGCCGCTCGAGGCCATCCGGACAGCGCTACCGCGCACGTACCGCGGATCTGTCCGGCAGGACAGCCCGGCGTCGGCCGTGAGCGATGCTCTCGCGGGGTACCTCGTGGAGAGCCCGAGCGTGGTGATCGTCGACGACAGCGATCTGCTCGACGAGCAGTCCTGGGCCGTGCTGGTCTCGACCCACAAGTCAATGGGAACCCCCATCGTGTCGTCCAGGTTGCTCCGGGCGCACGTCGACCCGAGCGAGAACCTGCTCATCAAGTTTGCGCACCCCGTAGTCCAGATCTCGCTCGACGACCTTCGCCTCGAAGAGCTGCACGCGATCCTGGAAGACCGCCTCGACGGCTCCCTGTCGCCGGCCGTCTCAGCACGGATCCACACGAAGTCCGCAGGGATCCCCGGGTTGGCGATCGCACTCCTGGACGGGGCCGTCGCGGGGAACCGTGTGCGACGGACGGGAGACCAGTGGACTTCCGGACCTGTCCTCTGGTCGGACGAGGCGAGGGGGGCGTACGAGTCTCTGGTCTACTCCTACCGTCCCGAGGTCCGCGACGCTGTCGAGGTGCTGGCTGTCGCGGGGACCATGGAGCTCGGGGCGGCCTGGGTGCTGCTCGGGCACGAGCTGGTCGAAGAGCTCGAAGGGCATCAGCTGCTGCGCGTCACGACAGTCGGGTCCGACCGTCGACCGATGCTGGGGGTCCACCCGCCAGGCCTCGGCGACTACTTCCTCAACCAGCCGGTCAGCGCCCGCCGGCGCCGGATCGTCGACGCCGCCGTGACCCGGCTGGCGACCTCGGACGTGCAGATCAGCGCGAGTGAGCGCGAACGGCTGATCGCGCGCCTTCAAGGCGAAGAGCCCGCTGGTCACGGCCCCGCGCACAGCCCAGGGCACGGCACCAGCGCGTCGCAGGGCGTCGACGTGCCGGTGGTGACCCGCATGTTCACCGAGGCCTACACGTTCGAGCTGACCGCGGCGCGCACAGCCTGGGAGGCCTCCCACGACCGGCGCAGCGCGGCTCGGTACCTCGAGCTCCAGCTGACGGGGGCCAACGACCCCGAGGAGTTCGACCGGGTCCTCGGAGGCCTCTCGCCGACCGGCACGAGCGACCCTGCCGCGGAGGTGAGTCTCCGGTTCGTCCACTCTCGGTGGTTGATCTCTCAGGGAGCGTCTCTCGAGACCGTCGTACGAACCCTCACCGACGGGCTGCCCTCGGGGTTCGTGCACGCAGAGCTGCTGGACACCCTCGCCAGGGCTGCTGAGTTCGAGCTGCGCTCGATCGACCCGGGGTACGAGCAGGTGCTCGCCCCGAGGGCCGCAGGGGAGGGGATCGGAGCCCAGGTCGCCGGTGTCGTGCTGGCCTGGTGCCATCTGCTGTCGGGCCGCGTCGACGACGCCACACGCACTGCCGAGAAGGTCGAGGGGGAGCTGCTCCCGATACTCCGTCTGGCGGTGGGGGTGCTCCGCGGTCTCGGTCTCTACGCCTCAGGGCGGTTCACCGAGGCTCACGAGCTGGCGACAGAGCACGTCCAGCAGGCAATCTCCAGCCTGGACCGGCCTGGGTTCGCCGTCTACTCCTACCTGGGTGCGCTGGCCCGTATGGCGACTGTCCACCTCGACGAGGCCCAGGACACCCTCGCGGTGGTGCTCGGTTCAGGGATCGTCGCCCGGATCCTGCCTTTCGCTCCCGACAAGGCGATCCTCGTGGCCATGTCCGTCCTCTCGACGCGCACAGGTCACGAGGTCGCCGGTAAGAGCTACCTCGAGCACGCTGACCAGGTCGTCGGGACCTCCGACGCCCTGCCCTTCGGGTCGACGGGTTCGGCAGAGGCCGTCGCCGTCGCCGGGACCGGGGAGACCCAGGTCGCATCCGAGATCTACGCAGACATGATCGAGGAGGCGCGTCGTCGTGGTTACGCGCTCGCCGCAGACATCGCGACGATGTCGTCCTTGTACATACACTTCGACCCCGAGGTGGCGGCGAGCTTCCGGGCGCGCGCCGAGTCCTTGGGCGGTTCTCTGTACCTGGCCTACCTCGACGCTCGTGCTGCGGCCCACGAGCGCGACCCTGAGCGGGTCGAGGCGGCGTCCCTGGTGCTCGAGGCGAACGGGGTGACGACCGAGGCGCTCACCTTCTACGCGCTCGCCGGCCGCCTGTTCCACGAGCGCGGGGACGGCGGCAGTGCCGCCCGTGTGCGCAGGTCGACCCGTGACCTCGCGTCGCGGCTCGGGCTGGACAGGCTCTACTCCGACGTCTCCTTCGACCCGAGCTTCACGTCACGCGAGCGCGAGGTGATCCGGTTGATCTCCGCAGGCTGCTCCAACACCGACATCGCCGACGAGATGTTCATCAGCGTGCGGACTGTCGAGAGCCATGTGCGCAACATCCGGCGCAAGTCCGGGGCGGCAGACCGCGACGAGATCTCCACCTTCGACCGCGCGGCGCCGTGAGCCGCGTCAGGACAGAGCGGGGCACGGCGGCACGCAGGAGATCGGCAAGCTGTACGTAGCCGCGGCACCTTGGATGCGTAGACCAGTCGGCGGCACCGACATCGCGCACCATCTGATGCCAGCCACTCGGGTTTCTCTGTCGAGCCGCTCGTAGTTCTCCGAACCAGCCCTCTGTGGTGCGGATATCCATCATAAACTTTCCGTGTACAGCCGGACCAGATGGTCAGGCTCTCTTTCCGACACATTCTTCGGAGGCGTTGGATTCACACGTGAAAGGCAGTGCACTTATGTCAGAGAAGACCCGTAGCCCTCAGAAGAGGCTCTTGGCCGCAGGAATTGCCGTCGCGTTCGGCGCTGGCATCGTCGGGGTCGGGGCGAGCTGGAACTATGTCACCTCGGTCGTCGACAACAGGTTCGAGGCCGCCGTCGTCGAGCCAGGCGCAGAGCGCGATGGTGCTCTTCTCGAAGTCCGGGGCAACGCCATCACGAAGACATTCGACACCACGACCAACAACGACTCGGTCACCGCTGAGTGGACGATCGCCAACATCGGCTCCTACGACGCGCAGTTCGCGGCCGACTTCGCGCCGGCCGCGTCGATCGACGCGGCCCTCGCCGACAATCTCGTGATCTTCTACACGGTGGACGGTGGCGACGAGTGGCGCGCGGGGACCCTCGCCGAGCCCCGTGAGCTCACCGCGGTCACAGGCCTCCCTGACGTCCTCCCCGCCGGAGAGACCGTCGACGTGTCCGTCCGTGTCGTGCTCCCCAACCCGAGCGAGCTGCTGCGCGACGGTGTCACCGAGGTCGACGACCTCCTCACCGTCGTCGCCGACTGGAACGTCCGATACCTCACGGTCGACGAGGCCGCGGTCTGAGACGTCTGACTCGCGCATCTCGAGGGCGGACTGTCCACGACGAGCCCTGAGCACAGGTACGAGGCCGCAGGGACGCGCTCCCTGCGGCCTCGCCGCATTCTCTGCCGGGCGCTGTGCCCTCTTCGACGCACCACACGACCTAGTCCTGCACTCCCGACCCCCGAAGCGAGAGACCCAATGGTCCACAGGGCGACACACATCCTGGCCCGCACCACCGCAGTGCTGTTCCTGATCCTGCTCGTAGCTCCGTTCGTGTGGCAGACGGTGACCGGAGACAGATTCATGAGGGTGTCGTCGGGGTCGATGGAACCGACCTACACAGTCGGCGACGTGATCAGCGTGCGTCCTGCAGAGGGCGGGGAGCTGACTCGGGTCGGCGCAGAGGTCGTCGTGGCGATGGGCGCAGCCGGCGGCGACACGCGCTACGTCCACCGGGTCGAGGAGGTCCTCGCGGACGGCGCGTGGCTGCGAGGAGACAACAACTCCGAGCGTGACCCGCAGCCAGTGACCCAGGCTCAGGTCGAAGGGACACCGAGGTTCGCGGTGACCGGGCACGTCGCTGATCTCTTCACGGTCAGCCAGGAGGGCGCCGGACGTGTCGTCATTGCTGGAGCGGCTCTGGCGCTCCTGTTCGTCCCCGCCCCCGCAGCGTCCCGTGCCGCGCTCGCCGAGAAGAAGCAACCCGCCGTCCAGACGTAGACCAGCGAGCGTTCCAGCAGGTGTGAAGCCGTGACCGACGCACCTGAGCCGGCGCGTCACACCGAGCGCTCGACACTCGACCGCGCGCCGTCACCTCCTGGGCAGACCCCACCGAACGGGCTGCAGCAGACCACAGAAGACCACCGACGCGGGCCGACGTGCCCGCCCAACAGGAAGAAGCGGTTCATGATCGACATCTGGACGTCACGTCTAGTCAGCACGGCTCATGCCGGTGAGGGCTTGCGATCTAAGGGCCGGGCCCTTGTCGTCGCCCGAGGTGTGGTGCCTATGCTCCTCGTCCTCCCGCTGCTGTGCGGCATGGTCGTCGCCCTTCCGTCGTCGGCGTCGGCTGACGACGTGATCTCGGACGTGCTGGATCCAGAGGGTGACGCTGAAGGGATCCCTGTGGTCGTCGGCGCTGACGATGTCCCGGAGGTTGAGGGCGCGATCTCTCTGGAAGATCTTCTCTCGGCAGACCAACCGTTGGTCGACGACGAGATCCTTCGGCCGGATCTCTCGGGGCGCTCCGTAGCCGTCGGGGGCAGTGTCGAGGGCTGGCCGGCAGGCAATCTCTATACGTCACCATATCCGGACTACCTGCTCGACGTCTATGTCCCGAACGAGGACTATCACGACGTCCCGTGGTACGGGTTGTCGACCCGACTCTACGTTGCTAACGGGGAGGCCGGTCCTGCAATCACAGTCGCGCGCTCGCTCCAGATCCACCGCTCACGCTTGACGGCGCCGGAGCGAGTGACGAATGCGTTCTACTCCAACCTGTTTAGTGGAGAGTTCTCCAACGTGGACGAGTTGGATCGCCCTCTGGACTTGTTGAGCGCGGAACACAGTGTGCAGGGCTACGACGAGACCCAGCTTCTGTCCAGCAATGTCACGTTCAACGACCTCGCGAGGGCGGGAAAGTATGAAGTGGATGACGGATTCATCTTTCAGCTCAACGTCATTCCCTCGTCGAACGTCGGTGAGATCACCGGTCCTGACCGAGAGCAGGGGAGGTACTTCTTGATCCATTTCGTCACGACGCACGACCCTGCCAATCCTCCTCCGACTGTCACGGTGGACCCTGAGGACATGCACGCGCCTGAGGGGGGGACGGCAAGGTTCACCGCGGCGGCTCCTCTAGCCACATCACGCCAATGGCAGAAGTCAGAAGACGCAGGGAGGACCTGGGGCGACCTCAGCGGAGCCACGGGCACCAGCTTGACGGTCGGGCCGCTCGACATGTCGATGGACGGCGACCTGTTCCGGATGGTGGCCAAGAACTCGTCCGGGTCGACTCCGTCGAACTCTGCGCTCCTGACAGTCCTGCCCAACCCGTACCCGGAGATCACCAGTCACCCAGAGCACACGGCTGTCGGGGCACCCCACGGGGTCGAGTTCTCGGTCTCAGCTGCAGAGAGTGTGACGCCGCTGACTTTCAGGTGGCAGACGGCAGTAGACGGGGATGCCGCTGACCGAGGTGAATGGGCTGACATCAGCGGGGCCGAGAGCGAGGTCCACAGCATCCCCTCGACGACTGTCGATCTCGATGGCACGGTCTACCGCGCGATCCTCACGAACGACCGGGGCTTCGTCGAGTCAGAACGAGCCACGTTGAGCGTCTGGGTGGCGCCTGGCGCACGTCTCGGTGTCTCGCCGCGAGCGGTCTACGTGACGAGCCTTGACTGAGTGGGGCCGGGGGGACCGAAGTTCCGGGCTCGAGTCCGTCCCGGACGAGGTCCTCGTCGAGGAGGTCCGCCGGGGCGGCCGTGATGCGGGCCTCGTGCTGTGGCGCCGTCATGCTGCCGGGTGCCGGACAGCCCTCGGCTCGGTCCTCGACGATCCCCGTGAGGTCGACATGTCTCTGCGGCAGAGCTTCGCGCGGGTCCTCGGGGAGATCGCCGACGGTGCCGACCCTCTTGCTCGCTTCGTCGTGTACCTGCGCACCTCGGTCCTGCTCGACGCGTGCGTGACCAGGCTCGACCATGCTGCTGTGCCCCCGATCGTGCGAGCCTTCAGCCGTCTCCACCGTCTAGACCAGGCCCTCTTGTGGACGTCGCTGGTCGACGGGGCTACCGGCGTCGATGTGGCCAGGCCCGCACCGACGCCGCCAGCAGAAGCCGTCGATCGCCTGAGTGCCGCCGAGGAGCGTCTGTGGAACGGGTGGATCGACGAGCTGCTCACCGCGCCGGGGGCGGGTCTGACGTGCTCGTGGATCATCCGGACCGTCGGTGTCCCGGGACGCGGGACGCTGGGCCAGGTGGCATCGGTCCGATTCCACAGGCATCTGAAGATCTGTCTGCAGTGCTGCGAGTATCTGGAGGGCAAAGACCGGTTCCCCCTGAACCTGCTGGACTCGCTGCTCACGCGCCCCCGATGAGGCGTCTAGCTGTGCCGCGCGGATGCCCGGCGTGCTCCCAAGGACGGCGGCGTCAGCCCTTCAGCGCGAGGATGAACTCTTCGACGATCTCGCCGCGGCCGTTGGCGAAGCCTGAGTCCTCACCGATCACCTCGAAGCCGCAGCGCTTGAGCACCGTCAGCGACCCGACGTTGTCCTTGGCGGTGCGGGCGTGCATCGGTCGGTCGGTCACCTCGGTGAGGATCGCGCGCAGCGCCTTGGTCGCGACACCCCGGCCCCAGTACTCGCGGCCGATCCAGTAGGTGAGCTCGTGCTCGTCGTCCTCGACGTAGGTCATGATGCTGCCGGCGACACGGCCGCCGACCAGGATCGTGCGGGCCGTGACCTGGGGGTCTTCGCGCAGGATCTTCCAGCGGGCGTCGAAGCGGCCGCGGTCGGTCGGGTCCTTGACGGTGAAGGCCGCGATCCGGTTGGCCTCGCGGTCCTGCTCCATGCGGAAGAACACGTCGATGTCAGCCGAGATGATCGGGCGCAGCACGACGTCGGCCGGGGCCGCGACGAGCTCGACCTCGAAGCCCGCGGAGTTCTGCAGGAATGCTGCGTAGTGCCCGGGGCGCCCCTCAGCGGGCTTGCCGCCGGCCCACGGGTACCTGTCGGCGAAGAGCGGTGTCCAGCCCTTCTCCTGCGCAGCTGCGTAGAGACGGTCGACGCGGGCCTGCGACCCCGAGTGCAGGGCGAGGTGGTTGAGGCCGGGCCGGAGCCTGTCGTGCTCGGAGGAGGACAGTGCGGCGGACTGCTCGAAGACCAGGTAGGTGCCGCCGAGCCTGAGGCTGAACCCTGTGTCCCACGTCTGGAAGGGGGAGTAGCCGAGCTCGGTGAGCAACCAGCCCCAGGTGGCGCGGGCCTCCTCGAGGTCGGGGACCCAGATCTCGACGTGGTGCAGCGTGCCGCGCGCCGAGGCGATCGGCGCGGCGGGGACCGCGGGCGCGGCAGGCGCGGCGGGGGATGCCTGACCGGAGTCGGGCACTGTGGGGCTGGACGGCGCAGACGCAGCCGAGGCCGACGACGTGTCGGTGGCTGCTGCGGTCGGGGCGGAGGGCGTGCCGAGGCCAGCCTGCGCCGAGGCAGGCTGGGCGGTCGACGACGCGGTCGTCTCGGGCTGGACAGTCACAGGTCCACGGTACGCGGCGGCAGGTCGGTCGCCGGTGCCGTAGGGCCTGTCCGGCGTGTGCTCATCTTCACGTTCTGGTCACGTGACACGCCGGTGCCGAGCCCCACAGCGGTGCCCATCATCGCCGAGTTCTGGCGGCTTGCAAGGCGGGGGAGCATCTCCTTCCTCACAGTGCTCAAAACTTAAACTACTAGCCAGGCGAGCCGATGAAGTCCTCGGAGGGGGTCACTTCAACCGAAGAACGACCGACGCTGCGCCGCAGGGCGCCAGAGGAGCACCATCATGTTCACGCTGAGAAGGACACACGCGGCAGCCGACGCGAGCCTGGCGCTCGCCGAGGCGCGCCAGAACACCGACGCGGTCACCGCGGTCGTCGAGGCGCTCGCGCGCAGCCGCGAGCCTGGAGACGCCGTGCAGCGCGTCCTCGACGTCGT
>Ga0308165_1005609_pt1 | contig 11521 bp, 7 predicted proteins | sample PhyWR2_FD_201032 | JGI IMG/M metagenome (GOLD analysis project Ga0308165, IMG submission 201032) | Phyllosphere microbial communities from UC Gill Tract Community Farm, Albany, California, United States - DLSLW.R2 | ecosystem: Host-associated > Plants > Phyllosphere > Unclassified | place: USA... | reverse complement strand
AAATGAGCAAAATTGTATAAACAGAGTGCTAACCAAATACTGCCATTGGGTGAATTACGTACATAATACATACGATGGGATATCCAGCTATATTGATTTTCATGATTGTACATTCTGATTTTACTGATCACATGATAATTATGCCGCTCCGTTAGTGGGACATGTTTTAGAAAATGAAAATATTGCAATTCCAGCATATGCTTTTTTATTAGATCGTCCGGATGAATAAGATTAAAAATAGCATCTTCCCAGATGGAATCAATCTCTACATTATGATCAGATATTCCCAATGTTTTGGCAAGACCACCTGCATAGATATAGCTTTTATTATTCTTAAGATCGCTTAAAACTGCTATAGCATTTTCGATGTGGGCATAAAATTGTGCGATATATCGGTATTGCTCCAGCTGTTTGGAGGGATCCACTTCTTGATCAAATACCTGCTTTAAAAGCTTTTCATTAAGAATTCCAGCAATATTATTCATTTCGTAAAAATGGTTATTTATCAGTATTGACAATCTTTATGTGCACGTATACCTTTGCTAAAGTAAAAAATTATAAGATTATTTGGATAAACTGATGAAGAAATTAATATTGGTCATCGTGACTATACTTTGGCAACAGTGGACAGTGGCACAAAATCTAACTAAAATGCAATGGTTTAATGAGCCAGCAAAGTGGGAAATAAAAGATCAGGCGCTCCATATGTTTGTCACACCACAGAGTGATTATTGGAGGATTTCACATTATGGTTTTACCGTAGACGATGCGCCATTTTATTATGGTACCTATGGTGGAGAATTTGAAACTAAAGTCAAAATTTCTGCTGACTACAAAGCTAGATTTGATCAGATGGGACTGATGCTGCGCATCGATAAAGAGAATTATATTAAAGCTGGAATCGAATTTGTCGACGGAAAATATAATTTAAGTACAGTAGTAACGCATCGTACGAGCGATTGGAGTATCATTAGTCTTGAAAATGCGGTGCCGTATGTTTGGATAAAAGCTGTAAGACGCTTAGATGCTGTAGAGATCTTTTATTCATTTGATGACAAAAAATATACCTTAATGCGTAATGCTTATCTGCAAGATAATACACCGGTAATGGTTGGCTTGATGGCTGCATGTCCAGATGGTAATGGGTTTGATGCAACATTTGAAAACTTTTCTGTAAAACACCTAGCCGATCAAAGACGTCTTGAATGGTTAAAAAATCATGCCGACTAATAATCAATGCAACCGGCCAAAATAATGGTGTAAGGAAATGGTAAAAGAATAGAAACTATACCTAACACGCATTAAATATTAAATCCTAATGCCTAAATCGGATCATAGCCTTTATGGAAGCTATATCCGATTTTTTTATTTTCAGGATTAGTTTTTGGTGAGCTCAACGAACAATAGATCGTAGTTTGTGGAGCAACTTTGCTATTGACAAACAGGAATACAGGATGTTATCAGTAGGTTTATAAAATATTTCTATAAAATCTACTTAGTTAGTAGACTTTATAAAATTTATTTTTATATTTGCCTTATCGTTACTCAATTGGCGTTGGCAAACGAATCCTAAATCAATATTTATTATTTAACAAAGTTTATGAAAAACTACCTCACTAACCTAACGAAACAAGCTGTATTCTTGACGGACTACGTTTCTCTTTATTGTCTTTCCTTTCGGATGCGAATGTGTATCTAATTTCTCAAAGTCTTATTAAAAAAATAGGGGAAGTTTTGACACTTCCCCACGTTTGCATATCATGAACAACAAGTCTTCAATTGGCGTTGGCACTTGTTAGTATTCACTACAAAACACCGTAAAACTATGAAAAAATTAGGAGTACTTCGGTATTCTATCTATATTTTCTTCTTTTTATATAGCATAAATAAGCTTTATGCTCAAGAAGATCCCAAACCGATCATCAATGCGTCCTTAATAGGAACAGTTATAGATGCTTCCAATAAACAACCTATAGCGGGAGTGACCGTACAACTGGAAGCTGTGACACACAGTGTCAAAACGGATGGACATGGTCGATTTCAATTTGTGACTGGTCAAAAGCTTCCTTTCACGCTGATTATATCTTTTGTTGGCTACGAAAAGAAAAGAATTGTTGTCAATACTTCACCTGTAGTAATCGAACTAAGCCCTACTACGGAAAATATAGATGAGGTCGTTGTCGTCGGTTATGGTACACAGAGACGTCGAGATCTCACGGGCGCTGTTGCATCCTTAAATGAATCCTTACTGAAACAAAATGTATCCTCTTTAGATCAAACTTTGAAAGGTGGAATATCTGGTGTGCAGGTGACACAGACCTCAGGACAGCCGGGTGGTGGTGTCAGTATTCGTATTCGTGGGGGAGCATCTATTCAAGGTGGAAATGAACCTTTGTATGTTATTGACGGATTTCCGATATATAATCAAACTGAAAGTACGGGAGTAGGGAGTGGTACACCCGTCAATCCCTTGGCGAGTATCAATCCGAGTGATGTTGAAAGTATTGAAGTATTAAAAGATGCCGCTGCAACTGCGATCTATGGCTCACGCGGTGCGAACGGTGTTATATTAGTCACCACCAAAAAGGGTAAAGCGGGCCGTGTACAATTAAATTATGATGGTAGCATTGGTAAGCAGCAAGTATTAAAAAAAATCGAGGTGCTGAATGCTCCAGATTTTGCGATCCTGCGCAATGAGGTCTTATATGACGCTTATCCTAATCTGGGAAAATTTCAATATCTAAGCCAAGATAAAATCGACCAATTGGGAGCTGGAACAAACTGGCAAGAAGAAGCTTTTCAAACTGGAAAAATAAACAATCATCAACTATCCCTATCTGGTGGAGCTGAACAAATACAGTACTTTATCGGCGCCAATTATTTTGATCAGGAAGGCATCATTAAAAATACTGATTTTAAACGTATAGGGTTCCGTTCTAATATCAATGCGAACCCCTTTAAACGCTTAAACGTTGGAGCCAATTTCTCTATAAATAGGACGACATCGCAAATCGCACCATCTGGAATAGTCAATGCATTATTGATCATGCCCCCTACAGCAACGGTATACGATGCCGATGGATCGTACACGCTAAGAAATCCATTTGAAAATATTTTTGCAAATCCAATTGCCACACTAAAGGAAACCACTAATACTTCAAATGCATTACGCATTTTGGGAACTTCCTTTGCCCAATATGATATTATAAAAGGGCTGCAGGCTAAAGTACTGCTTGGAGTGGATCTAAATAATAGAAAAGATAAGTTTTACCTGCCTTCTTATATTTATGAAGGATCTGGCAATAATGGAAAAGCAAATTTAGGAAACCTGGAAAACTATTCTTGGTTGAATGAAAATACGCTAAATTATACCGCTACAATTCAAAAGCATCATGTAAATGCTATAGTTGGATTTACACAGCAAGAAGCAAAAAATGAGATTTTCAATGGAGGTGCTGAGAACTTCGTGACGGACGATCTTTTGTACAATAGCTTACAAAGTGGAGCAACCCTTGTGCGTCCTAACTCAGATGCTTATTCCTGGGTGCTGCATTCTTATTTGGCGCGTGTCAATTATAACTATGCAAATAAATACTACCTATCTGCTAGTATCCGTCGTGATGGTAGTTCTAGATTTGGGTCGGATAACAAGTGGGGTGATTTCCCTTCTCTAGCTTTGTCTTGGAGAGTAAGTAATGAAAGATTCTTTAAAGAAGCGTTACCTGCAGTCAATGATTTAAAGATCAGAACTAGTTTTGGAACAACAGGTAATCAGGAGATCGGTCAGTACCAATCTCTGTCAACCTTATATAACCTGAACTATCTATTGGGCAATAAAATAGTTACGGGTTTTGCTTCACAGCGTATCCCAAATAAAAATCTAGGATGGGAAACTACTTATCAATATGATGGTGGTTTTGACATAGCCTTTCTTAACAATAGGTTACAATTTACATTAGATTACTACTATAAAAAGACAACTGATTTATTGCTCAATGTGGAAATTCCCTGGACCTCAGGTTATGCTTCTTCTTTACAGAATTTTGGTTCAGTTTCGAATAAAGGATTTGAATTGGGCCTGAAAACCAAAAATTTAAATGGAAATTTTGTCTGGAATACTGATTTAAACTTCTCATTTAATCGGAATAAGGTATTGACTATCGGTACTGGGGCACAGTCTTATATTTCCGGAAATTACATCATTAAAGTGGGCGAACCTCTCGGTACTTTTTACGGTACGCAGACCAGTGGAATTTTGCAAAAGGGAGAGGAATCAACTCAAGGTCTATTTACGGGCAATGCTGTACCTAAAGCCGGAGATCGTCTTTATAAAGATATTGACGGTGATGGTAAATTTACGACGGCCAATGATCGTACTATCATTGGCAATGCACAGCCAGATTTTATTTTTGGACTTACCAATACGTTGTCTTATCGTGGATTTGATCTTACTTTTTTGCTCCAAGGAACAGTTGGAAATGACCTGCTCAACATCAACCGTCAAAACTTAGAAATGTTTACGGGTCAACAAAATGCGTCAATAGATGCGATGGAGAGATGGACAGAAACAAACCCAAGTCAAAGTTATCCTAGAGCGAAGTTGGACCCTGCTCCAATTTTTTCCGATCAATTTGTTGAGAATGGCTCCTTTGTGAGATTAAAGTCCCTTCAATTGGGCTACACCGTTCCTAAACAACTATTGACTGCTGCTGGCATTTCTAATTTGAATGTCTACCTATCAGGACAAAATTTGTTGACTTGGAGTAAGTATAAAGGGTTTGATCCAGAAGTAACGTCTGGCAGCAATGTACAAATTGGAACGGATTCGGGTATTTATCCCGCTTCACGCTCACTAACTATAGGTCTTTCTTTAACATTTTAAACAGGAGATACTCATGAAAATTACATATTTATTATTTGCGGGTACGTTATTATTCGGGTTCGTGTCTTGCTCAAAATTAGATGAAAAACCGGAAAGCCTATTGGTTTCAGAACAATTTTACCTCAATGAAAATCAAGCGATTTCTGCTGTAAATGGAACTTATCGAAAATTATATGAAAGTGGACAGTCCATTTATAACAGTCTTTTTCAGATCGGGGTGGAGATGGCGACAGATGATTACGAGGCTGGACCAAGAGCTCGTAATGCGCATGTAAGGGCTATCAGCAACTTGACACATGATGCTTCCAATGACCGTATGGAACAATTGTGGAAGCAGAGTTATGATGCAATAAATGCTTCAAATCAAAATATTCAATACATCGGCTTGATTGCACCTGCAAAGATCAATGAAACGATCCGCCAACGTCTAATCAATGAAGCTAAATTTTTAAGGGCATTACACTATTTTAATTTAGTTCGTTGGTTTGGACCAGTTCCTTTGGTTCTCAAACCAGTAACATCACTTAGCTCAGAAGATCTCTACGTAGCTAAGGCATCTGAAAACGAGGTCTATAGTCAAATTATTGCTGATCTTAAAGATGCACAAAATCTACCAAATTATAAATCATACGGCGACAACGACAAAGGAAGAGCCTCATCGGGCGCTGCGAAAAGTATATTGGCAAAAGTATATTTGACGCAACAAGACTGGTCCAACGCGAAGTTAACAGCACAGGTTGTGATTGATAAAGAGGGATATGATCTGTTTTCTGAATTTACTGATGTATTCGATATAGACAAGAAAAATGGTATTGAACATATATTTTCTGCACAGTTTAAAGGGAATAGCGGTTATCAGGGCAATTCACTTGCCAGCAGATCAGCACCTGCGGATATCCCGGGTATCAACGGCGATTACGCGGATGCTTGGCATGCAGAAGGGGGCTTATATAGTGCTTTTTCCGCACAGGATAAGCGTTTAAAAACCACATTTACAAATGGAATGGTTTCTCCGGTGGATGGTAAATACTATGCACTGGCAAAACCACAATTCAATAAATATTATGACGAGAGCGTCGTGGGCAATCAAAGTCAGTCCTCAAAGAACTTACCCATTATCCGGTATGCTGAAGTGTTGCTGATATTGGCAGAAGCTGAAAATGAGCTTAATGGCCCCACTTCATTAGCTCAGACTGCTATCAACAAAGTAAGAGTACGAGCTGCAATCGGTGATATTGATAAAAATTTAAACAAAGATAATTTCAGAGAAGCCGTATTTGAAGAGAGAAGGAAGGAGTTAACATTTGAGTATCAAAGATGGTTTGATCTCGTTCGCCGAGGAGCGACCTATTATGTTGCAAAACTAAAAGCGGCAGGTAAAGTCAATGCGGCTCCAAGACATATTCATTTTCCCACGCCACAACGGGAACTGAATTTAAATCCAAATCTTAAACAGCATCCAGATTGGGTTAATAATTAAAACCATTCACTGTCATTAAAAATCTTATATAATGAAAAGAAACTATAATTTTTTGACGCTCATATTTATTTTTTGCAGCATAGTAGGCTGGGCGCAGGATAAGCGTCCAAATGTGATCTTGATTTTGGTCGATGATCTTGGTTTTTCAGATATTGAACCCTATGGCGCTTCTGATATTCATACTCCGAATCTAAAAGAATTGGCGTCCCAAGGAACTCGTTTTCAGGAGTTCTACAATAACTCGATATGCGCTCCTACAAGAGCATCTTTATTGACAGGGCAATATGCCCACAAGGCAGGACTAGGTTACTTCAATGTAAACCTAGGACTTCCTGCCTATCAAGGATTTTTGAATAAAGAATCGCCGACTTTAGCAGAAGTCTTGAAAAAGGCCGGCTATTCCACTATGATATCCGGCAAATGGCATGTTGGTGACGATTATGACCAGTGGCCAGCACAACGTGGATTTGAACGGTCGTTCAATTTTGTAGGAGGAGCGTCTAATTTTTATGAAATCAACGATTCTACTCAAGCGACAGTTCCTTTGTACAAGAATAATAAACCCTTCTATTTACCTAAGGATCGGTATCTGACCGATGAAATTACCGATCAGGCTATTGGTTTTTTGAAAGAGCAGCATCAAGATAAAAAGCCATTCTTTCTGTACTTAGCATTTAATGCACCTCACTGGCCTCTACAGGCACCAGAGGAAGAAACACAAAAATATCAAGGAACTTATAACTTGGGCTGGGACAGTTTACGTATTAAACGTTATGAAAATGCTGTTGAACAAGGGATATTCCCTGCAGGCCAAGCAATAACTGCTCCAGACACGTTGATTCAAGAATGGAAAAAGTTAACCTATGATGAGCAACAATATTGGCAAAGGAGGCAACAGGTATTTGCCGGGATGATTGATCGGGTGGACCAAAGTATTGGTAAGATCCGCCAAACACTAAAGGAGCTGAAAGTCGACGATAATACCCTGATTATATTTATGTCTGACAACGGTGCACAAGGGGGTGATCGTGCGCGAATTTATACCGCTAGAAATTCGGGACCGGTAGGCTCTGCAGGTTCCTATGATGTGCAAAACAGCAATTGGTCCCAAACGGGTAATGCACCATTAAGAAGTTATAAGGACAATCCTTATGAAGGAGGCATCGGTGCTCCTTTTATCGTCTGGTATCCCAAGGAAGTAAAGGCCAACACGATTAAAAAAGGAACTGGACATCTCATTGATATTGCTCCAACGCTATATGATTATGCGCAGGCTAAATATCCAAACAGTAATTATGGTGTCGCAACTCATACACTTCCGGGTGTCAGTCTTAGAAAACTGTTAAATACTGATCTGGTACAGGTAGAGCGTAATCAAGCCTTATTTTGGGAACGTGCCGGTAACCGAGCTGTTCGCTACGGAAAGTGGAAATTGGTTTCAATCTATCGAAATGGTAATAAAGCTGAGTTATATGACATCGACACGGATCGAGCAGAGAATCATAATCTCGCAGCACAATATCCTCAAGTGGTAGCACAGCTAGAAGAATTGTACAAGGAATGGGCAAAGGACAATGACGTTGTAAACTATGATCGCATCAAAATACAATCCTCATTTCGTTAACATTTAAAATTTACATCAACATGAAAAGAATATTTTCCATATTATATTTATTGATGGGTCTAACGGCTCTAGGTATGGCGCAACAGAGCAAACCTAATATTGTCTTGATTTTAGCCGATGACCTCGGTTATTCGGATCTCGGTGCTTATGGAGGTGAGATTGAAACCCCAAACTTAGATCGGCTTGCTTCTGAAGGCGTGCGGTTGCGCCAGTTTTATAATAATTCCATTTGCGCTCCAACACGTGCGTCTTTATTGACAGGGCAATATCAACATCGAGCAGGTGTGGGCTATTTTTCTAATGATCTTGGACTACCGGCATATCAGGGCTACATCAATCAAGAATCTTTAACCCTTGCCGAAGTACTAAAAGAGAACGGTTATCATACCATGACTTCGGGCAAATGGCATGTATCTGGAAAAGGAAAAAGTCTTCCTTGGCAACGCGGTTTTGATCTTGTATTTCCAAAGGAAGAAAAGAGTTCAGATTCAGGTGCACCGGGTTTTAAAGGAGAAACAGATGCACAAGGATATCCACTTCCTGAAAACTATGCGACTAATGTAATCAATCAACATGCTTTATCTTTTTTGGATCAAGTAAAAGATGATAAGAAACCCTTTTTTCTCTACTTAGCTCATACAGCTCCACACTGGCCACTTGTAGCGCTACCTCAGGATATTGCAAAATATAAGGGAAAATACGATAAAGGCTGGGAAGCAATTCGCCAAGAGAGATTTAAACGTCAGAAGGAGTTGGGATTAATAAGCCCGAATATTAAGTTATCAGTACGTGACGAAGATATTTATGATTGGGACCGACTATCTTTTGATCAACGTCAATTGTGGGCAAGGAAAATGGAAATATATGCTGCAATGGTAGACCGCTTAGATCAGAGTATTGGTCAGCTCATACAAAAATTGAAAGACAATGGACAATTGGATAATACCTTAATTGTATTTTTATCTGATAATGGCGCACCAGCTGAAGATTTGGTGAAATGGCATCATGGCGCAAGAGTAAACTCAGGCCCTGTTGGTACGACTGGGTCATATGAGTCTCAAAGTAAAAACTGGTCATATGCTTCTAATACACCTTATAGAGCCTTTAAAGACTACACCTATGAAGGTGGTATCAATACGCCGTTTATTGCTTGGTTTCCAAATCGTATTCGAGCCAATACCATTAAGGATGGGGAAGGACATATTATTGATTTAGCGCCAACACTCTACGCTCTAGCAGGAGCAAAATACCCCCAGACATATAAAGGGATCAAACCGCATGACTTGAAAGGAAAAAATCTGTTACCGGTTATTTTTGAAGATGAAAATCAAATTGACAGACCTGAAGGACTTTTCTGGGAGCGTGCAGGAAATCGTGCTGCTCGTATCGGTAAATGGAAATTGGTCTCGACTTGGCCTTCCTATAAATGGGAACTGTATAATTTAGAAAACGACCCTACTGAAATAAAAGATGTTGCTAGCCAAAATCATGATGTGGTATCCCAATTATCTCAAGCTTATTTCAACTGGGCTAAAATTAACGGTGTCGTTGATTTCGCCCAACTTGAAGATCGAGAACCTGTATCAATGAAAGAGTTTCGAAAAAGTAAAACACAAGAAATAGCAGCACCTGCGTTCCGTTTCTAATGAAGTATATATGGGCTAGCGTTTAGAAGAAATAGGGATTGCATATTGAGATATAATTGGACATTAAAAGGGATTAAACAAATGAAAAAACAAATCATATTCATCTTAGTTTTATTGCTCACTACAACGGTTGACAGCATAGGACAAAATCAATCATCTGTAGTAGAAAAGGAGAGGGTTGAACAAAAAGACTTTCGAACACAAGCCGCATTGTTTCATAAAAAATTAATCGAGCAGCGTCATCCACAGATTTTAGACGCAAGATCTCAAGAAGAATTTAATCAAGCACATTTACCGCAAGCTATCCAGATTGATCCTGCTGTCGAAGGTTATGAACAGCAATTGGATAAATTAATCAAAAGTCAACCCGTCTTTATCTATTCTATCCAAACGGGGCGTTCTACAAAAATCGCCAATTTACTCGCAGAACGTGGATTTACAAAGATCTATGTTTTGTCACCAGGTATTTCAGCTTGGATTGGAGCAGGATATCCAGTAGAGGTATCTGCTCAAAATAAAAATAGGATCCTACTGGATGATTTTAAAACAGCATTGAAATCTCAGGAATATGTTTTGGTTGACTTTGGATCAAACTATTGCCCGCCTTGTAAAAAAGTACTGCCGGTATTGGATTCGCTCAACAGCAGATCAAATCACAATATCAAGACAATTTTAATAGAAATAGATGCAAATCCTGACATCATAAAAGATTTTAAGATCACTTCTATCCCTACCTTAATCCTTTACAAGAATGGAGAGCCTATCTGGAAAAAAGTCGGTGTACCAACTGTAACAGAGATCTTGTCGGAGATTGACATCTAAGAGTGATGAATTACTGTAGGTAATCTACACATTTAAATGTTAACCTATCCCATATAATTGATGGGTTAGCATTTAATTTTCACATCTCACTTTTTGTCCTGATCTAGTTTGATATAAAATAGATTATTAGGTTATTAAACTTTTGCTCATTAATCTAGTCAAAGATGTTACTTCAATAAATGCAATTGGAGATCTATTTAATAAATGCAGTGTCCGATTATACGATTGAGGTTTAGTATGATATGAAGTGAAAATAGTAATATTTAAATAGGGAGTATGCTTGTTAATGGTAATTTGGCTCGATATTTGAAGAATAATAAACAATCAAAACAATATATATATGATAAAAAGAGAAAGAACAAGAAAATCAAAAATTGAACAAAACCCATACATGTATTACATGACTAACTGGGGTTTTATGGAAACGGAAATCAAAGAAGATCGTCCCGTAGCATTGAAGAAAGAAAACGACAAGCTTGAGAAATAATTCTCAACGCTTTTAAAACCACAAATTAGACACTTGCTTTTCCTAAACAGAAAGCATTTTGTGTTTATAGACCTTTCCCACTTTTATTTAATTATTTCAAGTATGTCAATGTCTAGTCAGAGTTGTTCATGTGTCTACATGTAAAAGCCGCTATAAAGATCAATTTATAGCGGCTTTTTATTTTTAGAACAATTTTGACTATTTCTTTGGTTCTAATCCTTTAGTCAGATCTTTTGCATGTTTTACTTTCTTATCTAATAATCCGAGCGCAATGACATCAGCCATTTCTGTTACATAGTGAAACTTCATGTCTTTGATGTAACTTTCTTTGATCTCTTCAATATCCTTTTGATTGGATTTACATAAAATAATCTCCTTAATATTTGCACGCTTAGCTGCCAATATTTTTTCTTTGATACCACCTACAGGAAGTACTTTTCCACGTAAGGTAATCTCACCTGTCATGGCTAAGTTTTCTTTCACTTTGCGCTGTGTGAATAGAGATGTCAATGCAGTCAACATCGTAACACCTGCCGAAGGTCCATCTTTTGGAGTAGCTCCTGCCGGTACATGAATATGT
>Ga0308165_1005608_pt1 | contig 11521 bp, 11 predicted proteins | sample PhyWR2_FD_201032 | JGI IMG/M metagenome (GOLD analysis project Ga0308165, IMG submission 201032) | Phyllosphere microbial communities from UC Gill Tract Community Farm, Albany, California, United States - DLSLW.R2 | ecosystem: Host-associated > Plants > Phyllosphere > Unclassified | place: USA... | reverse complement strand
AAATAATTTTCAAAATCAGGAGTTGACAGATGGCCAAAGAAGAATTGATTGAAATGCATGGACTGGTGGACGAGGTGCTGCCCGACTCGCGCTTTCGCGTGACGCTGGACAACGGCCACAAGCTGGTTGCCTACACCTCGGGCAAGATGCGCAAGAACCACATCCGCATCCTGGCCGGTGACCAGGTCTCGCTCGAACTCTCGCCCTATGACCTGAGCAAGGGCCGCATCACCTTCCGGCACATCGCCGGCCGCGGCCCTGGCCCGGCACCGCGCCAGTCGCGCTGAGCGGCATCCGGTTGCAGGCGGTTCCCGAAACCGCCATCCCCTGAGCTGACCGTCGCCCGGGTTGCCTTGCATGTGCATCGCAACCCGGGCGGCGGTCATTCCTTTGGCTCAACGGGAAACGGCCATGTGCCCGGTTTTCCTGTCCAGCACCGCTTCCGGCTCGTCGGCTTCCTCCCAGGTTTCGTTGTTCAGGCCGGCGTGCAGCCGTTCCATGTCCAGCTCGTTCGTCCACTTGGCCACGACCAGCGTTGCCACGCCGTTGCCGATCAGGTTGGTCAGTGCGCGCGCCTCCGACATGAACCGGTCGATGCCCAATATCAGGGCCAGCCCGGCCACCGGCACGTTGCCCACGGCCGAGAGCGTCGCCGCCAGCACGATGAAGCCGCTGCCGGTCACGCCGGCCGCGCCTTTGGAGGTCAGCAGCAGCACGCCCAGCAGCGTGATTTCCTGCATCAGCGTCATCGGCGTGTTGGTGGCCTGCGCGATGAAGACCGCCGCCATCGTCAGGTAGATCGACGTGCCGTCCAGGTTGAACGAGTAGCCGGTCGGAATCACCAGGCCGACGGTGGTTTTCTTTGCGCCCAGGTTCTCCATCTTTTCCATCATGCGCGGCAGCACCGACTCCGAGGATGAGGTGCCCAGCACGATGAGCAGTTCCTCCTTGATGTACTTGATGAACTTCCACACACTGAAGCCGTGGATGCGCGCAATCGTCCCGAGCACGACGAAGATGAACAGCAGGCAGGTGAGGTAGAACGCGCCCATCAGCTTGCCCAGCGAGAACAGCGAACCGACGCCGTACTTGCCGATCGTGAAGGCCATCGCGCCGAAGGCGCCAATCGGCGCGACCTTCATGATGAAGCCGACGATGGTGAACAGCACGTGCGATGATTTTTCGATGAGGTCGAACACCAGCGTGCCGCGCCCGCCAAAGCGGTGCAGCGCGAAGCCGAAGAGCACCGCGATCAGCAGCACCTGCAGGATTTCGCCCTTGGCAAAGGCGTCGAAAAACGCCGTCGGGATCACGTTGAGCAAAAAGTCGGTGGTGCCGGTCATCTTGCCGGGCCCGGTGTAGGCGGCAATCGCCTTGGTGTCCAGCGTGGCCGGGTCAATGTTCATGCCCGCGCCCGGCTTGAGCACGTTCACCAGCACCAGTCCGATGATCAGCGCAAACGTGCTGACCACCTCGAAGTACAGCAGCGCCAGCCCGCCGGTCTTGCCCACCTTCTTCATGTCCTCCATGCCGGCGATGCCGATGACGACAGTGCAGAAGATGATGGGCGCGATCATCATCTTGATCAGCTTGATGAAGCCGTCGCCCAGCGGCTTCATGCTCTCGCCAAGGTGGGGCATGAAGTAGCCCAGCGCCACGCCGGCAATCACCGCGCAGACCACCTGAACGTACAGCGAGCGGTAGAGCGGCCGTTTCTGGGAAGGTGTGGAAGTGTCCATGGCCGGGACGCATTGGCAAATGCGACGATGTTGATGGAAAAACCAATATAGGCCTTGCCGGCCGATCCTGCATTAAGGAATGCCTGAATTTACGGGTTTACCCCAGGCGCTGGCAGAGGTTTGGCGCTGTTGTCCTACAGACGGCAATGCACGCCAGCAGTTTGAAAAAGCGCCGCAGGCTTTCCATAATCCAGACGCAAGGCGCTCTTGCCGTGCGCTTGAATTGCCAAGGATGAAAGACACCCCATGACCCAAGATGCCCATTCCAACGTGCCCGGCAGCTTCATTCCCGCCGGCCTGGACCCTGCCGACCTGCCGGTCGCCTATGCCCAATCGCGCGCGCAACTGGAGCGCCTGATGCGCGAGCCGGTGCGGGATTTCGTGCGGATCGACGAGCTGGTGGACCAGCTTGAAAAGCTGCAGCTGGCCCTGAAGGAGGAGCACGGCATCAAGGGCAACAATCCGAACGAATAAGCCCTGACCGGCCACTGGCAATGCGCCTGCTTTTGCTATGCTTGCAATAGCTGAAGGTGAAGGTGAAGGCTGGGCATGCGCAAGGCGGCTGTTTCATTCATTTTTCAGGACGGGCGCGCAGGGCGCCGGGCAAGGCCGGGAACTACAGGTTTTTCGGCGCGGACTGACTGCCGAGCGGCTTGCAGGCCGGCAGCTGGGGCAGGCGGTTTTTCATACATTGAAGTTCTTCCTTCCACCATTTTGCAAAGGAAAACACCATGCCTCTCATTGCCTGGCTGCTGGGCGTTCCCATCAGCGTGATCCTTCTGCTCATGCTCTTTGGCGTGTTTTGAGCATTGCCTTCGCATTGCTTTCATTGCCTTTGAGTTCATCCACAACCCGCCCCGTGCGGGTTTTTTCATGCCCGGCGGCGCCTCTTCAGCGCGGCTTGACGTAGTTCATGGCCGCCTCGAATTCCTGGGCTGAGAGCATGCCGTCGTGGTCGGTGTCGGCCTGGTCGAAATGCCGGGCCACGCCGCGAAAGCCGGCGGCTTCCTCGCGGCTGACCTGGCCGTCATGGTTGCTGTCCATGAAGCTGAACGCCTGCTTGAGCGCGCTGGCGCTATAGCGGGGCGGCGCTGGCGCGGCATTGGCGCCAGCCGCCGGCGTGGCGCTGGACGCTGGCTGCGCTGCGGTGGCGGCCGGCGACTGCTGCGATGCGGCCGATGCGGTGGGTTGCGCGCCATCCGGCATCTGCGCATCTTGCGCCCGCGCGCCTGCGCTCCAGCAGGCCGCTGCCATGCCCAGGGCGGCCAGCGCGGGCCGCAGGCGCGCACCGCACAGGCGCCAGGCGGGTGAAAAAGTCGGGTTCGGTACAAAAGGCATCATGGATTCTTGCAGGTGAAAAAGTGGCACAGGCCTGTATTGAGCGCCGGGCGGCGCCAGGGTTCCAGCGCCATTGCAAGCGGTTGCGTCCTTTGCACGCCTCAGGCCAGCGGCTGACAGCGGGCGCATGGCCTGTCCGACAGCGCGGGCCGGCCCGTGTTCGCACAATGCACAAGGCCGACAAGCGGCCGGCCCTTGACCAACCTGAAGGAAACTTTCCATGGCCACCAGCAGCATTCTGGGCGGTTCGCCGCCGCCAGCCGACATCAGCGGCAAGGACGTCCATTCCCTCGGCCCGAGCGACAACTCCGACAGCGGCAGCGATGCCATTGGCGCCTACGGCAACGACGAGCTGGCCAGCGACAGCGATGCGGCCGGCACCGGCGAGCGCGCCACGCTCGGGCCGGGAGATGGGCAGCCCGACGCCGACATCCTGCCCGACCACACCGAGCCGGCCGTGCCGGCCGATGACGACGGCATCGAGGACATCGAGGACGACGACATGGAGGGCGACGACATCGACGCCGATCTGGACGCGGACTTCGATCCCGACGATCTGGCGGGCGACTTCGATGCCGACGTGGACGTGGACCCGGACTTTCCAGACGAGGACCGCCGCGCATGAGGCCGCGCTTTCGGATGGGCCGCCGCTAGCACTGGCGGTGCCCGCCGCCTGGGGCGGCGCGGGCTGCCGTTACCATGGGCGTCTTTTTCCCGACCCATCACCTGGCGCCTGCCCATGAAACTTTCCAAAACCGCCCAGTCTTCTGCACTTGAAGACAAGGTGTTCCTGTTCTTGCTGGTGTTCGTGTCGCTGGCCTTTTTCTGGGTGCTGTGGCCTTTTTACGGCGCGGTGTTCTGGGGTGCGGTGTTCGCGCTGATGTTTTCGCCGTTTTTTCAGGCCTTCCTGAAGAAGATGCCGCAGCGGCGCACGCTGGCGGCGCTGCTCACGGTGGCCACGGTCTTGCTGCTGGTGATTTTGCCGGTCACCCTGATCAGCATCCTGCTGACGCAGGAGGCCACCAGCGTCTATGCGCGGGTGCAGTCGGGCGAGCTGAGCCTGAGCCGCTATTTTCAGCAGATCTACAACGCGCTGCCGGCCTGGATTACGGGCCTGCTGGACCGCTCGGGCCTGGGCAACCTGCGCCTGATCCAGGAGCGCATGTCCGACAGCCTGACCAAGGGCAGCCAGGTCATTGCCACGCAGGCGCTGAGCATCGGCCAGAACGCTTTTGATTTCTTCGTCAGCTTTTCCATCATGCTGTACCTGCTGTTTTTCTTCCTGCGCGACGGCGCGGCGCTGTCGCGGCGCATCCGCGAGGCGATTCCGCTGGAAATGGAGATCAAGCGCAACCTGTTCAGCATGTTCACCACCGTCATTCGCGCCACGGTCAAGGGCAACATCGTGGTGGCCATCGTGCAGGGCGCGCTGGGCGGGCTGATCTTCTGGTTCCTGGGCATCCACGCACCGGTGCTCTGGGGCACCCTGATGGCCTTTTTGTCGCTGCTGCCGGCCGTGGGTGCGGCGCTGGTGTGGATTCCGGTGGCCATCTACTTCCTGGCCACGGGCGCCATCTGGCAGGGCGTGCTGCTCATCGCCTTTGGCGTGCTGGTGATCGGCCTGGTGGACAACGTGCTGCGCCCGGTGCTGGTCGGCAAGGACACCAAGATGCCCGACTACGTGGTGCTGGTGTCCACGATTGGCGGCATGGCGCTTTTCGGGCTGAACGGCTTTGTGATCGGCCCGGTGATTGCCGCCATGTTCATGGCGGCGTGGGATATTTTCGTCAGGGCCCGGCAGCAGGCGCCGGCCGAGGCGCCGCTAGCTTGACGCGCCTGCTTCACTGGTCAAAACAGGCGCTGGCGCAGGCGCCGCCTGCGCCGGAAGCTATGAATTAAATAGCAGGCTGGATGGGCGTGGGCTGCTGCGCGGACGCCAGCGTGGCCATGTCCACGACGAAGCGGTACTTCACGTCGCTTCGAAGCATGCGCTCGTAGGCGGCGTTGATCTCGTCCATGCGGATCATCTCGATGTCCGAGACGATGCCGTGCTTGGCGCAGAAGTCGAGCATTTCCTGCGTCTCCTTGATGCCGCCGATCAGCGAGCCGGCCAGGCGGCGGCGCTTCATGATCAGGTTGAACACCCCCGGCGACGGATGCGGGCTGGCCGGCGCGCCGACCAGCGTCATCGTGCCGTCCAGCTTGAGCAGCACCAGGAAGGCGTCCAGGTCATGCGGCGCGGCCACGGTGTTCAAAATGAAATCGAAGCTGCCGGCGTGCGCGGCCATTTCCTCGGGGTTTCTCGATACCACGACTTCCTTGGCGCCCAGGCGCAGCGCGTCCTCGCGCTTGCCCGCCGAGGTGGTGAACAGCACCACGTGCGCCCCCATGGCGGCGGCGATCTTCACGCCCATGTGGCCAAGCCCGCCCAGTCCGACGATGCCCACCTTGTGGCCCGGGCCCACGCCCCACTGGCGCAGCGGCGAGTAGGTGGTGATGCCGGCGCACAGCAGCGGCGCCACGGCGGCCAGGTCGTTTTCAGCGTGCGAGATGCCCAGCACGAAGGACTCGCGCACCACGATGTGGCTGGAGTAGCCGCCGTAGGTGTTGGCGCCGCTGCCTTGCTCGGGGCCGTTGTAGGTGCCGGTGAAGCCGTTGTCGCAGTACTGCTCCAGGCCGTCCGCGCAAGGCGCGCAATGCTGGCAGCTGTCCACCATGCAGCCCACGCCGGCAATGTCGCCGACCTTGAATTTGCTCACCAGATCGCCCACCGCCGTCACGCGGCCGACGATCTCGTGGCCGGGCACCGACGGATAAGCGGTGTTGTGCCACTCGTTGCGCGCCGTGTGCAGGTCGGAGTGGCACACGCCGCAGTAGAGGATGTCCATCGCCACGTCGAGCGGGCCGGGCGCGCGGCGTTCGAAGGAAAAGGGCGCCAGCGGGCTGCTGGGAGAGACGGCGGCATAGGCAAGGGTGGGGGTCATGTAGAAATCCAGGGTGGAGGATGAAAAAGGCAGAAGGAGGAAAGAAGAAAACCGCCATCCTAGACCTTTCGGGTCCGCGCCGCCACCTGGCGCCGGCAAGGCCCGGCCCAGGCCCGGACGCTGGCCGGCGGCGGCCTGTTTTTCAAGGCTTTTAGGCGGTTTGCGAAGGTAGGACAAGCACAGCCTGCTATGGATTCAATAGCGCCTGGCGGCGCTTGGCGGACGGCCGGCTGGACAGGGCCGGCACGCCGATGGCCGCTGGCGGCATTAGTGCGAACGGACTGAATTTGTAGAAATCACTTGTTTGGGGGATGGGCACGGCCAGGCTCTTTGGTCACCATCGCCGCATGGCGCAGGAATGTAACGTTCAGTGAAAAAATAACGCAGAGACAAGGAGAACGGGGATGCTCAGTTTTAGCAACCATGGGCTTGAAAGCCGGGCGGGCACGTCAAGCCTGCCGCAAGTCGCCAAAGCCGGGTCGTCCCGGATGGCAGTCGCCACGCTGGAGCGAGCGTCCCAGGCCCGGCCTGCGTACTGGAAGGTGTCGCACATGGACAGCGATGTGGACGATGCCGACACGATGCGCGCGCTGCTGCCGATGCTGCAGTCGCAAAGGCCGCTGCTGTTGTATGTGCAGGGCTACAACAGCACGCCGGCGGCCTGCTTCGAGCGCTGCGACCGGCTGCAGGCGCTCTACGGCCTGGAAATCTTCAGGTTTTCCTGGTCCTCCAGCAAACACCTGCACGACGAGGGCTGCGAGCTGCCGGGGCGCATCGACGGCCTGAATGTGGAAACGGCGCCGGACTTGGCGCAGCTGTTCGGCTCCTGGCGCCGCATGCAGCCCGGCGCCAGCCTGTCCGAGCCGCAAGGGCTGACCTGCGCCTGGTGGCTGGTGATGGCGCTGGCCGGCTGAGGGCGATTGGCGCCTCAGGAGGGCGTGGCACGGCCGAGCGCGCGTTCAGCCATGGCCTCCTGAAAGACCTGCACCAGCGCCTCGCAGGTGTAGGGTTTTCTGACCAGCTCAAAACCGTGCCGCGCCTGCTCTGCCATGAGCGGGTTGTAGCCGCTGGCCAACACGAAAGGCAGGCCGGGGTGGCGCTGGCGCACCCGCTCGCCCAGTTCGATCCCGTTCATTCCCGGCATGATCACGTCTGAAAACACCAGGTCAAAACGGCTTGCGTCCTGTTCGAGCAGTTCCAGCGCCTGCGCCGGGCTGGCCGCCCAGGTCGCGCGGTAGTCCAGCGCCTGCAGCAGGCTGCAGGTCATGCGCCCCAGCGCCTCGTTGTCTTCCACAACCAGGATGGAAGTGCCTTGGCCATCGGCGTGCTGGCGCATGGGCGCCTTCGGGGCGGGCGGCGCCGGCGTGAACTGGGCGCGCGTCAGGTAAAGGGTGAACACCGAGCCGACGCCCGGCTGGCTCTGGACCTCGACCTCGCCGCCGGACTGCTTGGCAAAGCCGAACACCTGGCTCAGGCCCAGGCCCGTGCCCTTGCCCACTTCCTTGGTGGTGTAGAAAGGCTCGAAGATGGCTTCGAGCTTGTCCGGCGCAATGCCCCGGCCGGTGTCGGCCACCGAAATGGCGATGAAATGGCCCGCGCGGTGCTCGCCGTTCAGCGCCGACGGCGCGCTGTCGGCCGGCTGCACGCTGATGAGGATTTCGCCCTCGGCGTTCATGGCGTCGCGCGCGTTGACGCACAGGTTCACCAGCGCGGTCTCGAACTGGTTGATGTCGGCCTCGGCAAAGTACGCCGGCTGCGCGCCGGCCTCCAGCCTGATGCGCATCTGCGAGCCCATCAGCAGATGGACAAAATCGACCACGCCCTGCACCTGCAGATGCACGTCGAACACCTCGGGCAGCAAGGGCTGGCGCCGGGCGAAGGCCAGCAGCTGGCTGGTGAGCTTGGTGCCACGCTTGACCGTGCTGGCGATGGTGTCCAGCGTCCAAAGGCGCTCCTCCGGCCCCAGCCTGTCGCTGCGCAGCAGATGCACCGAGTTGCTGACCACGCCCAGCAGGTTGTTGAAGTCATGCGCCACGCCGCCGGTCAGCTGGCCCAGCGCTTCGAGCTTTTGCGACTGGCGCAGCGCCGTCTCGGCGCGCATCAGCTCGTCCGTGCGCTCGCGCACGCGCGCTTCCAGGCTGGCGTTGAGGCGCAGGACTTCTTCCTCGGCCAGCTTGCGTTCGGTGATGTCGCTGAAGAGGACCGCCACCCTGGCGCCTGCCGGCTCGCCGAACCGGAAGGCATAGACATCGAACCAGCGCTGCATGGCCCGGGCTTCGTTGACAAAGCGCTGGGGCTCGCCGGTCAGCGCGATCTGGCCGTAGGTTTCAAACCAGTGGGCTTCATGCGCCGGGGCAAGTTCGCGCATGCGCTTGCCGGTCGCGTTGCGCAGGCCGGTCTGCCGTTCAAAAGCCGGATTGACCTCGACAAAGCGGTAGTCGATGGGCTTTTTATCGGCGTCAAACAGCATCTCGATGATGCAAAAACCCTCTTCAATCGAATTGAACAGGCTGCGGTAGCGCGCCTCGCTGCCGTGCTGCGCCGTTTCGGCCTGGCGGCGGCTGGACAGCTCGACCATGAGCCGCGCAAGCAGCAGCGCCAGGGCCAGCGTGCCCAGCGTGCCGCTGAGCACAATGGATTCAATGGTGTCGCGGGTGACGGCCTCGCGGGTGGCGACGCGGCTGCCGAGCAGCTGCGCTTCCTCGGCCTGCCCTTGCTCCACCAGCTGGCGGATCTGGTCCATGGTGTTCTTGCCGGTGTCGGTCATGATCGCCGCGCTGGCGGCGGCCAGGCCCTGCGCCTGGCGCAGCGCAATGCCGGTCTTGAGCTGCTCCAGCCTGTCCGCCACCAGAGGCGCCAGGGCGGCAAGGCGTTGCTGCTGGCGCGGATTGTCGGCCGTCAGCTGGCGCAGTTCCGCCAGCTGCGCCGAAGTTGCCGCCAGGCTGGCGTCGTAGGGCGCCAGATAGGCCCGATTGCCGGTGATGATGAAGCCGCGCTGCCCGGTTTCCGCATCCTTGAGGGTGGAGATGAAATTGCCCAGTTTCTGGATCACCACCCAGGTGTGGGTTTCCCAGCGCTCCGAGGCGCTGGTGGCCTTGAGGTTGCGGTAGCTGAGCCAGACCATGCCGATCATGCCGGCCAGCACCAGCACGATCAGGATTTTCGTCAGCCGATATTGTCTGGAAAGGGGCAGGGCGGGCGTGGAGAACGCCAGGCCCGCCTCGGCGGCCGCATCCTGGCGTACTTGCTCTTGCGCAGGCTCAAAGATTGCCAAATTCACTCCCTGCAAAATTCTTTCTCTTTATTGTCATGCCGACACATTCTTTATCAAGCGGGCGTCGGAGCGCCGCAATCTTCCAGCCAAAAACGTAGCGTATTGTCAGCCTTCGGCTTCGACAGCCGGGGGGGATAACGTGCCTGGCGTCAAGGTTATTGTTGCGCTTTTGCCCGGGCGCGCAAACCTTTGGCAAGAAAGCTCTTTTGGCAAATCGATCGGTGCATACGCCAATCGCCGTATTTCACAACCCACCGCTTCTGCCTAAAGTCCATTCATCGCGACGCCAAAGGCCGGTTTTCCCCCGGCCCCATGCCGCGAAATGGCAACTTGTCAACCCAACGGAGAAGCACACATGCAACGTCGATTCACCCTCAAGGCACTCACCGCCGCTGTCGCCCTTTCAGGCTTGTCCGTGCTGCCCGCGCATGCGGCCGACACCATCAAGGTCGGCATTCTGCACAGCCTGTCGGGCACCATGGCGATTTCCGAGACCGTGCTCAAAGACACGGTGCTGATGGCCATTGACGAGATCAACGCCAAGGGCGGCGTGCTCGGCAAGAAGCTCGAACCCGTGGTTGTCGATCCAGCTTCCAACTGGCCGCTGTTTGCCGAAAAGACCAAGCAGCTGCTCGGCCAGGACAAGGTATCGGTCATCTTCGGCTGCTGGACCAGCGTGAGCCGCAAGTCGGTGCTGCCGGTGGTCGAGGAAATGAACGGCCTGCTGTTCTACCCGGTGCAGTACGAGGGCGAGGAACTCTCCAAGAACGTGTTCTACACCGGCGCGGCGCCGAACCAGCAGGCCATTCCTGCGGTCGATTATTTGATGAGCAAGGCCGGCGGCGGCGCCAAGCGCTGGGTGCTGCTGGGCACCGACTACGTGTATCCGCGCACCACCAACAAGATTTTGCGTGCCTACCTCAAGAGCAAGGGCGTGGCCGACAAGGATATCGACGAGAAATACACCCCGTTCGGCCACTCGGACTACCAGACCATCGTGGCCGACGTGAAGAAGTTCTCGCAGGGCGGCAAGACGGCGGTGGTCTCGACCATCAACGGCGACTCGAACGTGCCGTTCTACAAGGAACTGGGCAACGCCGGCCTGAAGGCCAAGGACGTGCCGGTCGTCGCCTTCTCGGTGGGCGAGGAAGAACTGCGCGGCGTGGACACCAAGCCGCTGGTCGGCCACCTGGCCGCCTGGAACTACTTCATGTCGATCAAGAACCCGACCAACACCGAGTTCATCAAGAAGTGGAGCGACTACGCCAAGGCCAAGGGCATCGCCGGCCACAAGGACAAGCCGCTGACCAACGACCCGATGGAGGCGACCTACATCGGCATCAACATGTGGAAGCAGGCGGTTGAAAAAGCCAAATCGACCGACACCGACAAGGTGATCGCCGCCATGGCCGGCCAGACCTTCAAGGCGCCCTCGGGCATCTTGAGCAAGATGGACGAGAAGAACCACCACCTGCACAAGTCGGTGTTCATCGGCGAGATCAAGGCCGACGGCCAGTTCAACGTGGTCTGGAAGACGCCCGGCCCGGTCAAGGCCATGCCGTGGAGCCCGTACATCGAAGGCAACGACAAGAAGCCCGACGAGCCGGTCAAGGGCGCGAGCGTCGCCGCCAAGTAAGGCCGCGGACCGGGCAGGGCGCGCAACGCCCTGTCCGGCAGCCGCTCATGCAGGAAATTGCAGTCTGGGCGCCACCCCTTGCAGCGTGCCCGCCCAACCTACAGGCATCTTTCATGCGACTTCGACATCTTTTCTTCCATGCTACGCTTTTCATAGCGGGACAGGCATATGCCTTGAGCGCTGGCGAGGTAAAAGGCATGGTTTTTGGCGACACTGACACGCGCGTGGCCGCCTTGAGCCAGGCCGCCGTCAACGCCGACGAGAAAACCGCTGCCTTCATCCAGGCGCTGGCCGACGATGCCGTCAAGACGCGCGGCGAGCAGGTGTTCGTGGTCAAGGACGAAAAAGCCTTCGACCCGCTGACCGGCGCCGAGCAGCCGCTGCCCGCCGACGCTGAAGACGTGATCAACCCCAACCTGATGCGCAGCGAACTCGACAACGCGCTGGCGGCAGTCAAGCTCTTGTCCAAGGATGAAAAGCTCCGCAGCGAAGCCATCAAGACGCTGGCCGGCGAGAGCGACGAGGCGCGGCTGCCGCTGATCGAGAAAGC
>Ga0308165_1005607_pt1 | contig 11525 bp, 13 predicted proteins | sample PhyWR2_FD_201032 | JGI IMG/M metagenome (GOLD analysis project Ga0308165, IMG submission 201032) | Phyllosphere microbial communities from UC Gill Tract Community Farm, Albany, California, United States - DLSLW.R2 | ecosystem: Host-associated > Plants > Phyllosphere > Unclassified | place: USA... | reverse complement strand
AATTTAGAAGTCATACCCCCCAAACCTACTGAAGATTTATCTGTACGCGCTAATGAAAGCGCTGCCTTATCGATCACTTTCAATTCGGGAATAACATTTCCTTTTGCATCCAAAACCCCAAGTACAGAAGTACTAAATAAGATTTGTTCAGCACCAAATCCAACCGCAATTAATGTTGCAAGTTCATCATTATCAGAAAATTTCAATTCTTTATTACTGACCACATCATTCTCATTAGCCACAGGAATAATATTATTTTTCCATAACGTCTCATAAGTGCTTTTCAATTGTACAAATTGATTCCTATTGGCAAAATGCTGGCGTTCACATAAACTTTGAGCCAATGCAATTTTAAAGGGTTTAAAATAAGTACTATAGAGTTGTAATAACAGCGGATTTCCAATTGCCGCAGCCGCTTTGCGCTCTGACAATGTTCCAGCATAACGTGTCAAAAACTTTTTACCAGCTGCAACAGCACCTGATGAAACCAGAACGATATTATAATAAGGCTGTAGTTGAGCAACTTGTCTTGCAATTTCTAATAGTGTTCGTTCATCTACTTCTCCATCCGAAGTAGTAATGGAAGCCGAGCCAAACTTGATGACAATTATTGGCTTTTTCATGTATATATTTTGTTTAGTTGATTAGGTGTTAACTTATTCTTATAAAAATAATGAAGCCTTTTGACAAAAGAAAGGTTTATGAAAAATAATCGACCAAATAAGTATATTTTCTATGGTACAGTTTATGTAGGAATACTTACAATTCAAACACCAACATTATGAAACAATCACTCAATATGGTTATGGTTGCTACGGTTATGTTTATGTCTTGCCAATCCGAGAACAAACAAGCAACACAATCTGCGCAAACTCCAGTAGTTGGTGCAGACAAAGACGCTCACGGTTGTATAGCAAGTGCAGGCTATACGTGGTCCAGCTTAAAAGATAGCTGTGTACGTCCCTTCGAACAAATACAATTGGATATTATCGATAATAAAGAAAGCTATGAAACAGCGGCATTCCTAATCGTTGACGAAAAGAAACAAGCGGCAGAAGTTTTCCTAAAAGAAAGCCCTGAAAGCATCGTCCTAAAACATGTCCAAGCATATGAATATGAAAATGAAGATTATAAATTGGTACAAGATCAACATTGCTGGACCCTGATTAAAGGAAATCAAAAACTTTATAAAGAAAAACCATAAACATAAAAGCCAGATTACTCTGGCTTTTATGTTACTTTTTATGCAAAGAATAACTCAGTCCAACAGAAAAAACACCATTTTTAACTTCCTTAGAGGTATTTGGACTGATATTACGCAGACCTAATTGGTACGCCATACTGAGTCCAATCCCGTAATTAGACTTAAATCCCCAAGAAAAATTAATACCGTAATCTTGTTTCTTAAAGTCTCCCGATTCATCATCAATCTTCAAATCATATTCTCCTAAAATACCGTCATACTTTCCACTCAAAGCATATCCCAAGTAGGGGCCAGCTCCAGCATACACCTGTCCAACTCCTATATTTACATTATAGATGAAATTAACAGGTATGTTTAGTGCCAAAAGAGTTTCTTTTGACCAAACATTCTCATTAGCATACTTACTCTGCCCACCTTGTCCACCAATCAACACCTCAGGTTGCACAGATAAACCACCAATAATAGGCAGTTCTACAAATGCTCCCGCCTGAACAGATGATAATGATTTTGCATTGAAAGTAGTTGCATACTTCTGTGTAGTATGTAGAGATGATGTAACATAGTTAATCTTAACACCATATTTTGGTTTCCAGGACACCTTTTCTTGAGCCCCAGCAAACCTACATGTGCCCATTAAGCACAAAGACAGAAAATAATATTTAGTTTTCATTTACGATAGATTGTTTAATCATCGCAAATATGTATTTTAAATATCCTTAAAATAGACTATTTTACATTGTTTAACAAAGTTTAAACTTCGTTAACATATATTAATATTGATTAACAAATCACAGCATTAATCCTATTCTTTTTTGCATCTTTTAACTAAACTTAATTTTGTTTAATAGCCTTACTGATACAATAAAAACTGACCCTTAAGAAAATCGTTCATTAAACGTTTTCTCTAGCGAGAACATTTCATCCCTAAGTTTGGCAGCCTCTAAAAAGTCCATCTCTTTAGCTGCCTTTTCCATTTTCTTACGAACGGTATCAATCGCTTTTTTAAGCTCTTTTTCTCCCAAATATTGCAAGACTGGATCAGCAGCAATTGCTACAGATGGATCCGGTTCAACATATATTTGTTGTTCTAAACCATTAAAATCTGCGACAGAGGTTTGCTCCATAATTTCCGCTTTCGTTTTACCAACAGTGCGTGGAGTAATATGATGCTCTTCATTATATTTCATCTGTTTCTCACGTCTACGATTGGTTTCATCAATCGTCAAAGTCATACTATCAGTCATCCGATCAGCGTACATGATCACCCGTCCCTTATCATTACGGGCAGCACGACCAATCGTTTGAATCAATGACCTTTGCGAACGTAAAAAACCTTCCTTATCTGCATCTAATATCGCTACAAGAGTTACTTCAGGCAAATCGAGTCCTTCCCTTAACAAGTTTACGCCCACCAGCACGTCAAACTCGCCGAGGCGTAATCCACGTAAAATTTCGACCCGTTCTAATGTCTTTACTTCAGAGTGGATATAACGAACTTTGATATTCAACTTCGTCATATACTTGGTCAACTCTTCAGCCATCCGTTTCGTTAACGTAGTAGCCAGTACACGACCACCTGCCTTAATGGCCTTGTCAGCCTCTTCCAGAAAATCATCCACCTGATTGATTGCCGGATGTACTTCAATGATCGGATCTAGCAAACCAGTAGGACGAATCACTTGCTCCACAAAAACACCCTCTGTTTGTTGCAATTCGTAGTCTCCCGGAGTTGCAGAAACATAGATGGTTTGATTGGTCAAGGATTCAAATTCCGGAAAATTCAGAGGTCTATTATCCAACGCCGCAGGTAATCTGAAGCCGTGTTCTACCAAAGCAATTTTGCGAGATCGGTCACCACCATACATCGCGCGTAATTGCGGAATCGTTACATGGCTTTCATCGATAACCAGTAAGTAATCTTCTGGGAAATAATCTAGCAAACAGAAGGGACGCATCCCCGGTTCACGACCATCAAAAAATCGGGAGTAATTTTCAATTCCAGAACAATAACCAAGCTCACGCATCATTTCCAGATCGTAATTGACACGTTCTTCCAGACGTTTTGCTTCTAGCATTTTACCTTCCTCTTCCAACTGTGTTCTACGTTGTACCATTTCTTCTTGAATAGCCCAAATCGTAGAAGTAAACTTTTCCTTTGGTGTAACAAATAGTGTAGCAGGGAAAAGAGCAAGATCCTCCATTTTATTTAACGTCTTTCCCGACAAAGGATCAATCTCGCTCAATTCATCGATCTCATCCCCGAAAAAAGAAACACGGATGGCAAAATCTAGATATGCAGGGTAAATATCAACCGTATCTCCTTTCACCCGAAAAGTTCCTCTTTTAAATTCCGTAGTCGTACGCGCATATAAAATCTCCACTAAACGATGTAAAAAAGCATTTCGAGAAATAACAGTGCCTATTGCAAAGCGAAATATGGACCTTGAAAAATCTTCTGGATTACCCATACCATAGATACAGGAAACAGAAGAAACCACAATAACATCACGTCGTCCAGACATCAAAGCAGTAGTCGTTGCTAAACGCAGTTTTTCGATTTCCTCATTAATGGCCAGATCCTTTTCAATATACGTATTGGATGATGCTATAAAAGCCTCTGGTTGGTAATAATCGTAATAGGAGACAAAATAATTAACTGCATTATCAGGAAAAAACTGTTTAAACTCCCCGTAGAGCTGCGCAGCTAAAGTTTTATTATGACTCAGTATTAAAGTCGGTTTTTGTGTTTGCTGGATGACATTGGCAACTGTAAAAGTTTTTCCCGATCCTGTCACCCCTAAAAGTGTTTGGTACTGTTCCCCTTCATTCAAACCTTGTACTAATTCTTTGATAGCAGTGGGTTGATCTCCAGTTGGTTTATATTCAGACGTAAGTTGAAACTTCATAAAATCCTATTCAAGTATGACAAATTTAATCAAAATAAATGAGGCATTTATATAATTACATGAGGGTCAAAATACCTGAACTATTTTCTCCCTAATCAAACGATAATGAGATTATTTGTGTAAATTGCTATTATCACTATAATCTACACCATATGCTAAACATCCTGAGTACTCAAAACAGCATCGCCAATCAATACATTGCAGAATTACGTGATGTTACTATTCAGAAAGATCGTATGCGTTTCCGTCGCAATCTCGAACGTCTAGGAGAAATTTTCGCTTATGAGATCAGTAAAACATTGACATATGCTCCTACAGATGTGGAAACTCCTTTAGGTATTGCGAATACACAGATGCTCCTCGAACACCCCGTTTTAGCGACCATCCTACGAGCAGGATTGCCATTGCATCAGGGACTTTTAAATATATTCGATCAATCTGATAGCGCCTTTATAGCAGCATATCGCCACACCAAGAAAAGTGGTGAATTTGAAATTCACAAAGAATATGTCAACACACCAGATCTTGATAATAAAGTGGTGATAGTAGCAGACCCGATGCTTGCCACCGGCAAAAGTGCCGTGTTATGTTGCAAGGATCTTTTGAGTGATTATGCAATCAAAGAATTGCACCTTGTTGTAGCCATTGCCTCCGAAGAAGGAATCAGACATGTCCAAGCTTTTTTACCAAAAGCAATCATTTGGGTAGGAGCTGTTGATAATGAATTGACAAGCAAAGCTTATATCGTCCCTGGATTAGGAGACGCTGGAGATCTTGCCTACGGGAGTAAGCATTAATCTTTATAATTTAATAGTAAAAACTTAATACGGAGCATAGCTCTTAACACATTATATATCAGTAAATTTAATCAACAAAATGAAATACGCACATACACAAACTAACTTATTTTTATATGACTTGGCAGAAATACAATGGCGAAAGCATCAAGACATCTATATGGGATGCTGTTGAAACTAATATCTTAAAAGAAATAGATTTGGGTAACAAGCTCAAAGTCTATATCGGAACAGATTCACAAATAAAAAGAGGAACTATCGATTTTGCGACAGTAATTGTTTTCCTCCGAGAACACCGAGGTGGCTTTATGTTTGTTCATAAAGACAAAAGAACTCACCTGATGGGCATTAAAGAGCGTATGCTACTGGAAGTTCAAAAATCAATCGAAGTTGCTTACGAACTTTGCCCACTTCTAGAACAGTACCAAGTCGATCTAGAAGTTCACGCCGACATCAACACCAATCCTAATTTCCAGTCAAATGTTGCATTAAAAGAAGCTATGGGCTACATTATGGGGATGGGTTTTGTATTTAAGGCAAAACCAGAATCTTTTGCCAGTACGACATGTGCGAATAAGCAAGTACAGTAATTGAAATAGGGGCTGAATCCGCTATGAAACCCATACTGTAACCTTTAGCGACGCACAATTCCTTTTAAATTATTGATGCCCTAAAATTATTTTGGGCAAATGAACGCTTTTGCTAAATTCGTATCTTTACTTGCTAAAGACACGAAAGCTATGCCTGCAATTATACAGCAGATTTTACAACAATTTGCCCAGACCACCATGCTCGAATGGATCGGTACTATCACCGGTTTTCTATGTGTCTATCTCGCAGCCAAACAACATATCCTCAATTGGCCCATCAGCGTAATCAGCGTGCTGACCTATGCCTATATTTTCTATCATAGTAAACTATATGGCGACGCAGTATTACAACTCTATTTTTTAAGTACAGCCATTTATGGTTGGTATTATTGGTCTAAAAAAATCAGAGAAGATGATAAACCGATTGTCTCGTTTACGAATCTTGAAATGCTCTTCACCCTTATAATTATCGCAATCCTAACCGTTTTGCTTGGCACTTTCCTAAAGAAAATGACCGATTCAGACGTTCCTTATGCAGATGGTTTTTGTACAGCAGTCAGCTTTGTTGCTCAATTCTTAATGACTCGAAAAGTACTCCAAAATTGGCTCCTGTGGATTTTTGTTGACATTTGCTATATTCCTCTATATTTTCATAAGGGGCTACTGCTGACCGCAATTCTATACTTCGTATTTGCTATCATCGCTTGGACAGGTTATAAGGACTGGAAAGTTACTTATCGTAGTTTTATGCCATAATGTCCAAACAAGATACCTAACTTTATCCCCACGAATGAGCACATCAAATCCAGACTTAATAAAAATCGCAGTTGTAGGACCTGAATCAACAGGAAAATCTACTATAGCACAAGCTGTAGCACAACATTTCAATACTGTTTGTGTCCCAGAATACGCACGAGAATATTGCAAAAACTTACATAATGAATATACCTTGCAAGATGAGGTTAATATGTACTATGGGCAAATAGCACTGGAAAATACGCTGATCCCACTAGCTAAAAATAATTTGCTTATTTGTGACACGACCATCATGACCATTAAAATATGGTGTGATTATTTATTTGGCGATACCCCTCAAGACGTGAAGGACGAGATTAACAATCGCCATTATGACCTCTATCTCCTGATGGACATTGACCTTCCATGGGAAGAAGATCCATTGCGCGACTTCCCTGAGCATCGCGAACACTTTATGGGCGTTTGGGAATCCGAGCTAAAATCCTTGGATGCGAACTATATCATCATATCCGGATTAGGTGATGAAAGACTTAACCATGCGCTTCAAGCAATTAACAGAAAATAAGATTTTTGAAATACACAAAAACTTAACATTAACTTCACATTAGAACAGTAAATTTGTACCGTTGTTATAGTGCGTTTATAACAACGAATGCTTACTAATGAGCACAATTCTTTGAAATTTACAAATCCCAATCTGTAAAGAGATACAATTAATTGTACCGCTTACTCTTCGTCTTTTGCAAAGTACAACCTATTGCCCTCATGAATGTTTAGCTTAAAAATTAGTACATTCATAAATAACAAAAAAATGATTACATTATTTAATTCATTGCATTTAGACCTGACTGTTACAGCCATTATTTCTTTTATTTATATATTAGCTTGTGTGGCTATATATCAGATGCACAGTACCAAAGACGGTATCCTTTTCTTTCTTTACATCACAGCATCAGCATTCATTATATTTCTGTTTATCAATTTTACCATGATATCCGCAGGTATTGTATTTCTATACATCATGCGATTAGTTTACCGAAATTTAAGAATGGATATTTAAATATATCCGGCTAATGATCATTATTATACAAAAACGCCTCAATTGAAATCAATTGAGGCGTTTTTTATGATTAATTACTTGATGTTAGTAACGGTAAGCTTCAGCTTTAAACGGACCATCAACAGTAACACCAATATAAGCAGCTTGTTCTTCAGTCAACACGTCTAATTCTACACCGATATGCGCTAAGTGTAAACGAGCAACTTTCTCATCCAAATATTTTGGAAGGGTATATACTTTATTTTCATAAGCAGCAGTATTTGTCCATAATTCCAATTGCGCTAACGTTTGGTTAGTGAATGAATTAGACATCACGAATGAAGGGTGTCCAGTAGCACAGCCTAAATTGACTAATCGACCTTCTGCCAATAAAATAATATCTACACCATCGATCGTGTATTTATCAACTTGAGGTTTGATCTCAATTTTTGTATTACCGTAATTGCTATTTAACCAAGCCACATCGATCTCGTTATCAAAGTGACCAATATTACAAACAACTGTTTTATCCTTCATTGTTTTGAAATGCTCAGCACGAACGATATCTTTATTACCTGTAGTGGTCACAACGATATTTGCTTCTTTCACTGCATCAGCAAATTTTTTCACTTCAAAGCCTTCCATTGCCGCTTGTAGCGCACAGATTGGATCGATTTCTGTCACGATAACACGTACACCAGCCGAACGTAAGGACTCAGCAGAACCTTTACCTACATCACCAAAACCAGCGACTACAGCTACTTTACCTGCTAACATCAAATCTGTAGCACGGCGGATCGCATCAACTAATGACTCGCGGCAACCATATTTATTATCAAATTTAGATTTCGTAACCGAATCATTTACATTGATCGCAGGTAAATGAAGTGTACCATTTTTCATACGCTCGTATAAACGGTGAACACCTGTTGTTGTTTCTTCCGATAAACCTTTGATTTCAGCAATCAATTCCGGATATTTATCAAACACCATATTTGTCAAGTCACCACCATCATCTAAGATCATGTTTAATGGTTGACGATCTTCACCAAAGAATAACGTTTGCTCGATACACCAGTTAAATTCCTCTTCATTCATACCTTTCCAAGCATACACAGGAATACCTGCAGCAGCAATAGCAGCAGCAGCATGATCTTGAGTAGAAAAGATATTACAAGATGACCAAGTTACATCAGCACCCAATTCAACCAAAGTTTCAATAAGCACCGCAGTTTGGATAGTCATGTGAAGACAACCAGCAATACGCGCACCTTTTAAAGGTTTTGCTGCACCAAACTCAGCACGAAGGCTCATTAAGCCAGGCATTTCAGCTTCCGCTAATTCTATTTCTTTACGACCCCATTCAGCAAGGCTGATATCCTTAACTTTGTATGGTACGTATGTACTTGCTACTGATGACATATATTATTCTTTTTAAGTTTTAAATTTATTAGCAAAAATACCAATCAATACCTTTAAATCAAAACGTTGAATCTGAAAGCTTTCAAATTCTGACATTGTTTTGAGACTAATGTCTTGACTTAGCTCCTAACAACCCTTATATTTGTAGTATTAAATTTAAAAAAGAAGATTATGTATCCAGAATATTTAGTAGAACCAATGCGTAAGGAGCTTACAGATGTAGGTTTCGAAGAGTTAAAATCTGCAGAGCAAGTTGATGCAGCTATCGCTACTGAAGGTACAGTATTTGTCGTTGTAAACTCAGTATGTGGTTGTGCAGCAGCAAATGCCCGTCCTGCAGCTAAAGCGGCAGTAAAAAATGAAAAACGTCCTACTAAATTTGTAACGGTATTTGCAGGTATGGAAAAAGACGCCGTTGATAAAGCTAGAAACTATATGTTGCCTTATCCTCCATCTTCTCCTGCAATGGCTCTGTTCAAAGATGGTAAATTAGTTCATATGATAGAAAGACATATGATTGAGGGTCGCTCTGCACAAATGATTGCTGACAATTTAGTTGCAGCATTTGACGAGTACTGCTAATCATTTATTTTGATTTTTGAAAAAGAAAAAGGCTGTTCGAGTTATTCGAATAGCCTTTTTTGATGTGTTAAAAATCAACTTTTTCAGCTGTCAAAGAGACAAACACCTGGATCTGTCTCCTATAAAAAAACAATATTAATTTCTTGGTATATATGTTTTATTGCTATTGATATAATATTTGCCACCTTCTGGACCGATATATACAGCATGTCCATTATATTTCTCTGATGATAGCTTATCCGTACCCGATTTTTTAGTTGCTGAAACGCTATTTTTCATTTTAATAGTAGAAACCGAAGCATTACTTTTTGCTTTCTCTACAGCTTTATTAGCCTCTGCTTTTGAAATTTCATTTTCTTTTTTTACAGTTTGCTTTGTTAACTCCCTTGTTTTAGCGGCATCAGACTTGGCTTTTTCTGCTGACTTCACAGCTTTGTCAGCTTCTGTTTTTGCAGCAGCACTTTCTTTTTTAGCAGATTGTTTTGCTGTCACTTTTGTTTTAGCGGCATCAGATTTGGCTCTTTCTGCTGACTTCACAGCTTTGTCAGCCTCTGTTTTTGCAGCAGCACTTTCTTTTCTAGCAGATTGTTTTGCTGTTTCCTTGGTCACGGTTGTATTATCCTTAACCGTCTTCTCTGCTTTTTTAACTGCCTTATGATGTGGAGGTGTTTCTTGTGCACTGCTTGTTGCAATTCCAAACATAGAAACCAATGCAGCTACTGCTGCCCATTTTTTAAAATAATTTAAGGTATTCATAACCCAATATTTTTAAGTGTAAAACTAGTTACATAAATTCAAAACAAATGCCAATAACAACTAGACTTCAAGCAATTAACACACATTTAACACAACAGATAAATGATAAAAAAGGTTTGACATGTATCCATGCCAAACCTGCTCTTCTTTGTATCGTTTTACTTAAACCTATTTACCCGGAGGTTTAGGTTTAGGCATCATTTTGTTCATTTTTCTATCCATTACTTTTTTTTCCGAAGTAGAATCTTTTGCCACTTCTGGATTTTGTTTTACAGGAATGGCTGGAGCCATCTTTTGCTCTGTTTTTTTGACCATCTTTTCTGGCTGCTTTTGCTGAGCTGAGACGAATGTCAGACTGAACACTGTGAGTATAGCAACCCAAGTGGCTACCAATACCGAAAATTTCATTGTTTTCATAATCAAGATATTTAGTGTCGTTTGGTATGAAGTGCTCAAACCAAGTGCCACAAAGCATACTTTAAAACAATTAACAAACTTATTTACAACACATTAAGAGTCAATAAAATTAATTATTGACTCTTAATAATTTAATGTGCTAAAGCTTCAATAGGACACCCATAAAATGAAACTTGGATAAAACTGTATACGCAAACACGCATACTAAAAGGACATTATCCATCTATTCCTACCCATTAGATATCACTTGTAGCAGGTGCTCTCCCCTCTTTCTTTATTTTTTTCACTTTCAGATATAATAAAACAAATGAAAGAATAAAGCAAATCACAGTCGTCCATGCAAGTGCAGCAATAGATGACCGCACATTTTCCACTGTACCTTGTTCAATGACTAGAACCCTAAATATTTCCAAATAATGTGTCAGAGGTATCAATTTTGAAATATGGACGACCCAATCCGGCATTTGACTTAAAGGCCAAGTAAAACCGCTCAAGATAAAACTTGGTGTAGCGATCACCATCAGGATCTCAGTCGCTTTAAGCTGGCTAGGGATTATGATGCTGACCAATATGCCAATAAAGCTGACAGCAAGTAGAAATAGTATGGTTCCAAAGAGAAAAGGTACCATAGGTATGTGCAATGGCATCCGGTAAAAAATTGAAAAACCATAATAGAGGATATATATCCCAATAGACATCAATAAGAAAGGGGCTATCTTAACCAATATCAATAAGAGTACATTCGACGATTTTGAGACTAAATCTTTAAATGTTCCCTTTTCAAATTCAGAAGCAAAACTTAATGCCAAGGCAAGCATCATGACTTGTTGTAGTACAGTCAAAAGAACACCAGGTAGCATAAAATACAAATAATTGCCACTTTTAATATTCTGCCGTATGATAGTCGTTTTAAAAGGTTCATATTGCTGAGTTGCGACATATTCAGGAACACCTTTTTTCTGTTGCGCTTTTATTTGAATTCCTGCCTTTAGCGTTGCAGCGCAAACATTTGCAGCCATACTTGCATAGTTGGATGTCAAGGTATTGGCAGCATTG
>Ga0308165_1005605_pt1 | contig 11529 bp, 14 predicted proteins | sample PhyWR2_FD_201032 | JGI IMG/M metagenome (GOLD analysis project Ga0308165, IMG submission 201032) | Phyllosphere microbial communities from UC Gill Tract Community Farm, Albany, California, United States - DLSLW.R2 | ecosystem: Host-associated > Plants > Phyllosphere > Unclassified | place: USA... | reverse complement strand
GCTGCGGACCGCGAGGTGGTTGCGGAGGTGGAGCGTCCCTTCCGTGCACACGTAGACGTGCCGGGTCGGCGACGCGTCGGGTGCACGGAACGCCTCTCGACCTGCGACACCGAGGTCGCCCCGGTGGACGTACCCTGCCGTCCCCAGTGCCTCGATGGCCTCGGAGACGTGCTCTTCAGACACGATCACGTCGATGTCCAGGACCGGCTTCGCAGCGAGGCCAGGGACAGAGGTGGACCCCACGTGCTCGATCGCCCGGACAGGGACGTCTGCCAGCGCAGCCTGCAAGGCTTCTGACACAGTCTCGAACTGGAGGGGCCACTGGTCGGAGTACTCCACCACCTGGATCGCCATCAGGACATCCTTCCACGGCGTCACGAGGCGGGGTCGTCAGCGGGCCGCGCATCCGTGGTCGGCGAGCCAGGTGAGTGCTGCGGCGGGAGCGTCTGCCGGGGGTCCGGGGTGGTCGGCGGGCAGGGGCTGCTCGTCCAGGGCCGTGCCGTCACGGTCCACGTAGATGCTCTCGGTGACCACGAGCTGGGCTCCGTCGTAGAGCCGGTAGGGGGTGTTCGCCGAGGTGTAGCCGGCGCTGGGCGCACCGAAGGTCGCGACGTGGTCGAGCCCGCGGAAGGCTGCGAGCACCACCTCTGCGCTCGAGGCAGTGCGCTCGTCCTGGAGGAGCGCCACAGGACCGTCGACCTTGTGACCGCGGTCGACACGGGTGGTGGTACGTCCGCTGAGGCCGGCGCCGTCGGCCTGGACGGTGACCTGGGCGGTCGTGCGACCGTTGCGGTCACGGAAGGTCAGGGCCGGCCCGTCGGGTAGCAGCGCCGAGACTCCGGAGAGCATCGGGTACATGGTCCCGCCCGTGTTCCCTCGCAGGTCTATCACCCACCCGCAGGTGGCACCGCTGGCGGTCTCGATACCCCGGGCCAGGGTGTCGGCATACCGCTGCTGGGTGTCTGAGGCCCCGGAGACCAGCTCGGGCAGGGTCAGTGTCGTGACGCCGTCCACGGTGCTCACCGTGGGTTCAGCTCCTTGCTCGGCCAGCGTCTGCGACGCGCTCACCTCGTCCGGGGGCAGCAGGGACGAGTGCGGTCCACCGGCCACGGCGAGAGCCTCGGCAAGGACGGTGTGCAGGTCGGAGTACCCGGTCGCCTCGTCGGCTGCGACACGGACCGTCTCCTGAGCTGCGTCCCACGCGGGCCCTTGTGCGTGATATCCGCGCTCCATGAGATCTAGGGCCACCTGCGCGTACCTCTGCGGGGAGGGCGCGGACAGGTACACGTTGAAGCGAGGTCCGTAATGACCGACGCCCCAGAGACCGGCGCCGGTCAAGGCCACGAACATCGCGGCGGTGACAACCAGGGCTCGATGCCGACGCCGACGACGGCGACGGGGAGCTGAGGGGAGGGGTGTGCGAGAACGGCTCATTCCTTCAAGGCTAGGCAGGTCCGCGAAGTCAGACATCCCCCCTCCGACGGAGAGGACCTCCTCCGAGGTCTTACCACGGAACCAGGCACAGCACCGCCGGTCCCTTCCTACGCCGGACTCACGGGCGCGCCTGGCGGGAGCACAGCGTCTGCTAGTCCTCGATCCTGGTGCCGTCGCCGGTGTACTGGAAGGAGGTGCTGCCGTAGTCGTCGCCGATGCTGAAGCTGATGGTGGGAGCGGCGACGCTCTGGCCGAAGGTGGGGCTGTCGATGTTGCTGTCGGTCGAGCGCGCGACGTACGCGGTGGTGTCCCCGACAGGCAGGGCGACCTCGGCGGCGGCGCTCTCCATGAGGGGCCACAGCTGGTCCAGGGAGATGTCGGACCACGACATCTGCTCCTCGGCGAGACGCGGCTGAGACGGTGCAGCGCCCTCGTGATCGACGCGCCCGCCGCGGTAGGTCCACCGGTCTGTCTTGATGTCCCCGGGGGCGATGGGAGCCTCGACGATGACGTAGTCCTTCGAGACGAACACTGACACGATCCGGTCGTGACCGATGGCCTCCTGCAGGGACTGTTGCGCCTGGGACAGGACCGCGGGCTGGCGCAGGTCGGGGCGCAGCTCGCCCTTCTGGACAGCGTCGACCGTCTGCTCAACCGCTTCTTGGTAGGGGTAGACCACTGCCGCTGCGGCGGCGACGGTGACCAGCGCGAAGAGGACCAGGCGCACAGGGCGGCCGCGGCGGCCGACGCCGAGCAGTGGTCCCTTGCGTGTGCCGTCGACGATGCGCGTGTGCTTCTCGATGGGCACGAACGGCACCGACGACCGGTCAGGGACGCTCAGCCGGTCACGCTCGAACGGTGACAGCTCGCCGTCGACGAACGCGACCTCAGGCCCGCCCTCGATGAGGACCGCGACCTCGACCCTCGTCCCGGGCTGGAAACGTGGGATGTCGGCCAGCGGCACGATCGTGCGGATCGTCGTCGCCCACGCTTGCCCGGACAGGGGACGGACGGTCAGGTCGATGTCGCAGAGGGGCTGGTCGTTGATCTGAGTCCCGGTCTGTCGCAGCGCGTCGACGCGCGCGAGGCCCAGACGTCGCGCGTCGCGTGCCTGCTGCACCGTGGTGGGCGACGCTGTCACGACCCCGCTCATCGACCCAGCGATCCGCGTGAAGGTGAACGCCAGGACGAACACGGTCAGCGAGATCCCTGCGATCGCCATCCCAGAGCCAGATGGGTCGATGAAGGCGAGGAGCAGCCCTCCGAGCAAAGAACCGAGGGCAGCGAAAGCGATCAGACGGAGCACGCGACGAGCATAGGACAGCGCACGAGGCGGGTCGAAGCCGATGATGCTCATCGAACCAGGACATGCCGGCTGCAAACGTGAGGGCGAACGGTCGGTTCCAGGAGAGGGGCCGGGCGTAGGCATCCTGTGTCTGTGCCCGGCTCTAGCATGCGTCGGAGCGAGCCGGCGAATGCACGCGTGACGTTGCGGGCAAGAGATCATCGAATGGAGCAACCATGGTGGGTTGGGAACAGGCCCTCGACACATTCGTATCCAGGGCAGGCGAAGCCGTGTGCTGGATGCTCGTCGGCAGCGCCGCGACTCGAGTGCAAGGCGCCCTGGTCGACCCTGCAGACGTCGACATTCTCGTGCACCCGGAGACGTCCGACAGTGATCTGGGTGCGATCACGGCAGCCTTCGTGCCCTACGCAGCCACGCACACCGTCTCCGAGGAGCCTGACTACTTCCTGAGCACCCCAGATCAGCCTCTTGCAGCCACACCTGACGGGACGTGGCTGTTCGGCCGATGGATGATCGCAGGCTGCAAGCTCGAGGTAGCCCGCATCCGAGTCGACCTCGATGCCACGACGATCATCGAGACGCTGGGCACCGGCGTGTGGGACACCCGCCGTACCGTGCCATGGAGAGGGCACCACGTTCCTGTGGTTCCGTTGGAGGTCCAGCTAGCGACGATGCTGTCACGAGGTCTCGACCAACGAGTCAGCGCAGTGCGCGCTCACCTCGATGCCGACGGAGGCGACGAGGTACTGCTCGCTCAGGCGATGAACGACCGCGGCATCAGATGAGCTCTTCGATCTCTCACTGGCCAACGTGTTCGCGGTCCTGAGTTGGATCACCCGGAACGTCGACATCAAGTTGATCGAGGTGGCCGAGGAGGTCGTGCGCACCTGCAGGGTCCCCCGGGACACCTCCACCACCGGCTGCCTGGAAGTCTGTGGAGACCGCCGAGGTGAGCGCTGCCAGTCGCGATCACTAGGGCTTGTGAGTGCCGAGGGCTCTGGCTCATGCCGAGCGGGGTGCGCTGGCCGGCGACGACGAGCCGGCCTGGGCCGCGCACGACCGCGCAGACGTCCTCGGCGTCGTCGGCAAGGTGATGGTGGGGCTCGGTGCTCGCGCCGGCGGGAAGCTCCCCTCCCGGGAGTCTGATCTGTGACATCGTGATCCTGGTTGACCGACGAGGTAGGCCGAACGTGCTCGGCAGTGTTCCGCGCTCAAACCGGCGAGAGCGAGATCTCTATCCCGTGATCTGCCGCAGAGCGCTGACGTGCGCCGAGAGTTTGTCGTGACCGTGCTGGGTCAGGGTCAGCCACGTGCGTGCGTATCGTCCCGCCTTCTTCTTCGACACCGCCACGTACCCGGCGTCCTCAAGTCTGGAGACCTGGCGAGAAAGCTCGGCGTCGTTGGTCTCGACGGCGTCCCGGACGGCAGCGAACTCCGCTTCGTCGACAGAGGCCAGTGCTGCAGCGATCGAGAGCCTCAGGGGGGCGGTGAGCTCCTTGTCGAGCGCGGTGCGTGGGTGCATCACGGCTGTGCTCCCACCGAGAGAGAGAACCACAGGCTCGGCGCGGCGCTCAGGGCCGCACCCGAGACCCAGAATGTCACTGAGGCGGGGAAGATGAACAGACCCACGAGCAGGACGCCGGCGTAGAGGGCCGTCCACACGGCGATCGCGGTGGCGTATCGCCATCGGAAACCTCTCGGGAGCGCAGAGGACGCTGCGCTGAGGGCCCCGAGCGCGCCCCCGGCACCCGCGATCAAGATGGTGCCGAGGATGATGCCCAGCGGTCGAGGGCCCAGGCCGACGAGGATCAGTCCGGCGGCTGAGGCTGCAGAGAATGCCAGCATCGCCCACCGCAGCCCGCGGGTGCGTCGGGTCATCAGAGTCGAGCTGCGCTGAGCGGCATCGAGGGCAGATTGGGCAGATGCGCTGTCGGTAGTCACTAAGGTATGTTCGCAACTACTTGGCAATGATGCAAGTAGCGCTTCGGATGCGCACGCTCTCGGAGGAGCTCGGCAGCCTGTTCTCGGCGACCGCAACAAAAATGATCGTTTCTAGTGGCGACGAGCTCGACGTCGGTCGGCGTGCGACACGCCGAGACGGTGCGCACCGAAACCAGCTGCCGGAACCTCGAGCCACCGAAACCTGGCACTGGGCGTTTCTGGTGAGCCCGGGGGAGGAGCGCGTCGCCCCTCGCACACCTGGGGACGGCCTGAGCTCCGTCGCTGCGCGGCTCCACCCGCCCACAGGGGCACGCCGGGACCCGCGCGCCTGGCGAGGGTGCCCTCCAGCGGGCGCGTCGGTTGTGGACGAGCCGGCTCTTTGCCGCTGTGCGTTGACGCGCTGACGGCTCGCTCGCCGCCGGCGGCACGACGTGCGAGGACGCGCGAGACGCGCTCCACGACCAGGTCAGACCCGGACGGAAACCGTTAGGGGAGGCTGCTGTGGCACGCTCACTGCTTGTGCGAAGGTGGGGACATGAGAACGCACCCTCTGTGGCGACCATTCAGCTGTGAAGCGAATGCCGCCCGCCAGGGGGAGCGGGTGTCATCCCGTCAGACAGTCCCTGGCGCCGTGCAGGCGCATGACGAAGGCTGGCGCGAGCAGTTCGCTGAGATTGGCCGTGTTCTCACGGAGTCGATAGGAGATCTCGCTCTGTCGATCTGCCATGTCGGCTCCACGTCGGTGCCTGGCCTCGTTGCGAAACCTGTCATCGATGCGGACTTGACCGTCCTGGACGTCGAGGATGAGCACAGTTACGTACCTCAGTTGGAGGCCGCCGGTTTTCGCCTCATCTTCCGTGACGTAATGAGCGGCGACCCTCACCGACAATTCACGTTCGCCAGGCCCAACACCAACCTCCATGTCTGGAGCCCGGGTGCGATCGAGCCGCAACGACACTTGGTCTTCACGGACTGGCTCAGGACGAACGCGGCAGACCGGGAGCGATACAACGCTGCGAAGGCCGTCGCTTCAGCAGGGGACGGGGCTGCCCGCTACAACGATCTGAAGGCAGCCGTTGTGTATGACATCTACGAGCGAGCATTCATCGCTGACCCACGGCACGACCACGACCCACACCCGCGAGACCTCGCCCAGTAGCACCGGAGCTGTCTGCCGAAGGTCGACGAGTGACCGCCGCACTCACGAGGCATTGAGGCGCGTTCATTCCGGATCCGGCCGCGCTATGGCCTGATATGCCGCTGAACGATGCCAGTACCACGCCACCTAGCGCTGCTACTTACACACTCGGGCCGGCATCGAGCTCGCCGCCACCGACCACTGTGTTCTTTGGGTCCGCGTGCCACGGGCTGAAGGGTTTCGTCGAGAGCATCTCCTCAATCCTCGGGGGGCGGGACCCACGAGGACATGCCATCGTGGGAGCCACTACTCGATTTGAGCGACGGAGCTGATGATGTCTCGTGTCTCTGCATGGTCCACAGCCGCTGTTCTCCTGCTGGTGGCGGGCATCGCTTCGTTGCTCGCAGACAACACCGTGATGGCCTTGGCGTCCTTCGCTCTCGCGTTGTGCATGGGAGCGCTGGGGATCAGCGAACGAAAGAAAAACTCCCGCCGTTAGTGCGTGTAGGTCTCGCGAGTCTCAGAACCGCTACCAAGGCCTACCGGCACTCGAGCGCCCGGACTGCGAGGCCGTGGAGGATCGGGGTGCGCAGCCGGCCGATCGGGGTTCTGATGGAGGAGCATGCCGACGGCGATGACGGGGGACGACGATGGGTCACGGTTCTGTAGTCGATGGTGAGTACTGGAACGGGTCGGAGCATGTCGAGCTCGGGGATCACCTCTCCTTGGTGATGGAGGCCGAGGCGTTGTTGTGGTCGAGCTCGGTGCAACGCGATGTCGGGCGCTTGGAGTGGTTGCTGCACCATGACTTCACGGGTGTCACACGAGACGGGGAGTCGGTGTCACGGGAGGAGTCGTTGAGCGCGACCCGTCGCGGGATACCCCGCGCCGAGCGCGACTTCACCGAGTGGTCGCTGCATGCGATGCCGTGGCCCCTGGTCCTGGTGACTTACAGGCTGGTCGAGGACGAGGGCACCAGCCGCCATGTCTCCGTCTGGGACATCTCGACGGGGTTGGCCCGGCTCCGGTTCCACCAGGGCACTTGGCAGGATCACGACGGGATGCCCGGCTAGTCGTCGAGGGCGCTCCAGGCCGGGGTGAAGATCGTCGTGACGCGGGTCACTCCCTCATGAGCCCTCTGACCGGGCCGATGAGAAGGTCTCAGACTCCTCTCAGACTCGGCGGTCCTCATGAGCGACACCACACGCAGCCCGGTCCGTGCTCGGCTCGACGACCTGAGCGTCCGGACGAAGGTCTTGGGGGCGGTGGTGTGCGCCGTGGTGGTCGCCGTGATCGTCGGCGTCCTGGGGCTCACCGCGCTGGCCGCGTCGTCCGAGACCACGGACGACCTCTACCAGGAGAACGTCCTCGGTGTGCTCTACGCCTCGGACATGGCGCTGGCTGTGGACGCGATCCGGCTGAGTTCGCGTGACGCGATCCTGGCCGCCGACCAGGAGGCGACCCAGCAACGTCTCGACCAGGTCGAGGACGCCCTGGCAGAGTTCGAGGAGGCTGTCGTCAGCTACAAGACGACCGCACCGGGCGAGATCCGGCTCGCTGCCCTGGCGAAGGTGGAGGAGACGATGGCCTCCTACGTCGCCGTGCAGCGTGAGGTCATGGGCCCCCTGGCTCTCGGGGACGACGTCCCCGGGTGGATCGAGGCCAACGAGGCGCAGGCCAGACCGTTGGCCAACACGATGATCGAGCAGCTTGAGGTGATCATCGAGAAGGAGCGCACGACGGCTGACGAGGCCACGAGCGCCTCCCGGGACGCCTACGACCGCCAGCGACTGGTGTCGATCCTGATCCTGGTCCTGGGTGCCGGTCTGGCACTGGCCGTGGGGTGGTGGATCGCGCGTCAGATCACCCGGGGAACGGCCACCGTGCAGCGCGTCGCCGAGGCGATGGCCGAGGGCGACCTGACGCAGAGCACAGGACTGGTCTCGCGCGACGAGCTGGGCCGGATGGGTGCAGCCCTCGACAGGGCCAGCCACCAGCTGGGCACCGTGATGGGTACCGTGGTGCGCTCGGCGGACGCCGTCGCTGCTGCGTCCGAAGAGCTGTCCGCGACGTCTCACCAGATCGCCGCTGGCGCCGAGGAGACCTCCGCCCAGGCGAACGTCGTCTCGGGCGCTGCGACGGAGGTCTCCAGCAACGTCCACACCGTGGCTGCCGGGGCTGAGCAGATGGGAGCCTCGATCCGGGAGATCTCGCACTCGGCGAACGAGGCCGCGCGGGTGGCCAGCGAGGCCGTCACGGCAGCCCAGACCGCGACCGCGTCGGTCGCCCAGCTCGGCGTCTCGAGCCAGGAGATCGGCGACGTCGTCCGGGTGATCACGACCATCGCCGAGCAGACCAACCTGCTCGCGCTCAACGCGACGATCGAGGCGGCCAGGGCCGGGGAGTCCGGCAAGGGATTTGCCGTGGTCGCCTCGGAGGTCAAAGAGCTCGCGCAGGAGACGGCCCGCGCGACGGAGAGCATCGGCCGCCTGGTGGGGACCATCCAGACCGACACCGCAGGGGCCGTCGAGGCGATCTCGCAGATCTCCACGGTCATCAGCTCGATCAACGACTACCAGCTGACCATCGCCTCGGCGGTCGAGGAGCAGACGGCGACGACCACGGAGATGACGCGCAACGTCTCGGACGCCTCGACCGGGGTCGGCGAGATCGCCTCGAACATCACGGGTGTCTCGGACGCGGCGAGCTCGACCACCCAAGCCCTGACCCAGACCACCGCAGCGGTCGCCGAGCTCTCCAGGATGGCCGCGGACCTGCGCACGTCCGTGGCGGCTTTCACCTACTAGGAGGGCAGAGCCGTGGCCCGTGGTCCTGCAGTCGTCGACTGGTCGTGCACCCCGGACGGGTGGCCCATGGTACGGGCCGGCCGATGGCGCTACACCGTCCACCGGTGCAAGAGCGGATGGGCCTGGGTCCGCGCGCCCGCCTACGACACCTTGTCCGGCTCGGTGCAGATCCACGAGGCGGCGTCCGAGGATGCCGCCAGGCTCGCCGTCGAGCAGGCCATCACCTCAGCAGCCGTCGGTCGGTGGTGATCTGTCCGCCACCTGATCCGGTGGACCTGTTGGTGGAGACACCATTCCACCGGGCAGAGGTCGTCGGCCGAAGTTAGGTTGTCTAGGGGCGCAAGCGGTGAAGATCTGATCTCATCATCCGCCGGTACGACGCTCTGCCCACGATGGGGTGAGGAGGCGATGGAAGTGGACGAGGACGAGACGCCCATCGGAGATCTGATCGATGACGCAGTCACCGCTTTGACTGGTGTGGCCCGCCAGCTCGACCAGGCAGCTGACCTGCCCCTTGGAGGCTTCGCGGACCGACTCGTCGACGTTCTGACCGACGTAGCAGCCAATGTCCGAGGCGTTGATCGGCTCCTCGCCAACGGTGACCACACGCAAGCGGCGCTGGTCCGAGACCTGATCGAGACAGGAACCGATGCCGCAGACCTCATCTCGTGGAGAACCACCCCCATCGTCGTTCGAGAGTGCTTGGCCGACGAGATCCTCCACACCGACCTGGCCCCGTTCGAGGCTCGCATCGCACACCTCGAGGCCGTCTACCGTGCCGCGTGCGCTACAGCACACAGATCCCCCGACGACCCGGGTGCCCGGACCTGGTCCTACCGGCCCATTACCTCGCCAGGACCGTCGGACCCGAGGCACCCTCTCACCTCTGGGGACAGAACAAGCCCCGCGGACTCCTCCCAGGCGATGGCGGGGAGGTTCACCCCGAACCACCATGAGGTCGATGACGCGGGGGCTACCCTCGCCGTAGCTCACGCCGCCTACCAGGCAGCAGTCACGACATACAGACGCAACCTCCTCGAGGAGATGAACCTGTGCGCCCATGACCTCGGCTACAACGTCCCCGTCGTCTATGCCACATGCAATGACGACATCGACGGAGAAGACGATCAGCTCGTCGAGTACCTAGAAGCCCACGCCCTCAAGACAGCACAACGCCCCTACCTCACCGTCCCCACGAGCCGGGGCTCGTTGCCTGAAGGCAACGACAAGCGCGACGCACACTAAGCCGCCCAGTACGGACGAAAATTCTCCGCGCACGGACCCTCACACGCGAGGAATGGCCCTCCTCAGGGAGCCAGACGGTGACAACGGGACTACGTTGGGCTCAGGCGCCCCTTCCGAGCCGTCCGAGCGCCCCCTCTGATACTCGGGAGCGGGCATCGCCCGTACCACCAGCCCCGCAGCCCCAGCCACGCAGCAGCACACCTGTCCACCCCCGAAAACGATGGTGGTCTCAACCGGTCACTCTCGCCGGGTCTGACTCACGGTCTCTGCGAGGGCGTCTACGAGTCTGAGCATGGCAGGGCTGGCCTGCTCCAAGGCTGCTCTGTCGGCAGGGGGCAGCAGGTCGAGTGCGGCGTCGATCGTCGCGATCCGTTCGGACGCCGCGTGCCTCATGAGCCGGTCTCCGTCGTCGGTGGCGCTCACGAGCACTGCTCGCGAGTCGTCGGGGTGGGGATCTCGACGGGCCAGGCCGAGGGTCTCGAGGCCGTCGACAATCCGGGTCATCGTGGGGCCAGCTACGTCTTCCGACGCCGCGAGGCGGCCGAGGGGGGTCGGGCCGCCGAACACGAGCACAGACAGCGCGCTCAGGCGCGCTGGTGTCAGGCCTGCGCCACGGTCGACGACGTCGAGCCACCGCATGATCCGGGTGGCGCTCGAGTTCAGCTGCCCGGCAGTGGTCCCGAGCATCCCGGCTCTTGTGTCTCCCATCCCTTGTGTATAGCATCCCTACGGAAATATCCGTAGCATCCCTACTGAAATGGAGATGACAGTGAAGCTTGCACAGGTGGCTCAGCGCGCCGAGGATCTCGACCGCGCGCAGAGGTTCTACACAGAGCTCCTCGGGAGAGAGCCGGCAGGGCGGGTCGATCCTGCAGGCCTGCTGTTCTACGCCGTCGGGGACACCCGGCTGATGCTGGACCTGGCAGCACCGTCCTCCGTCTTCTACCTCGAGGTCTCGGACCTCCGAGGGCGGGTCGAGCAGCTCCGTGCGCGCGGTGTGGTCGTCGAGAACGAGCCCCACGTGATCTTCGAGCACGAGGACGACAGCCTCGGCCCCGCGGGCTCGGCAGAGTGGCAGGCCTTCGTCCGCGACAGCGAGGGCAACCTGGTCGGGCTCGTCGAGCACGTCGTGTCTGCGGCCTAGCCGGTCCCCTGGTTGCATCACCACCAGGCCCATCGCCCCGGGGCGATGGGCCTGGCCTTTGTTCTAAGCAGTCCAGATGGCCTCTCCAGAAACGATCGTTTCCGGTGGACGGGCTGTCGACTCCCATCGACCAGCACCAGAAACGGTGGCCGCCCGAAACGTGGTTCTGAATCGGTCACCGTTTCTGGTGGACTCGGTTGGTCGTGGGTTCTGGTGCGGTCCGAAAGGTGAGGGACCCACGGGCGCTGCGGACACCAGGCAGGGGCATGTCAGCCTCGGTCGCGTGCCATGGCTGCCTCGGTGTTGCGGGTCCCGGTGGCCGCGCCGTGGGGCGAGGCGGCGTCGATCTGTGCAATGTCCTGCGGAGTCAAGGTCACACTGGCGGCTGCGACGTTCTCCTCGACACGGTGGGGCTTGGTCGTCCCGGGGATGGGGGTCGTGCCGGCCTGGATGACCCATGCCAGGGCGAGCTGGGCGGGGGTGATGCCCTTGGTGTCGGCGATCGTGCGGAGCG
>Ga0308165_1005603_pt1 | contig 11531 bp, 12 predicted proteins | sample PhyWR2_FD_201032 | JGI IMG/M metagenome (GOLD analysis project Ga0308165, IMG submission 201032) | Phyllosphere microbial communities from UC Gill Tract Community Farm, Albany, California, United States - DLSLW.R2 | ecosystem: Host-associated > Plants > Phyllosphere > Unclassified | place: USA... | reverse complement strand
GTAAGGCTGGATTCACTTTAAAACGTGTTGCCATCTTGCGTTCACTCCTTCTGTTTTTCTATTTCTTATTACGGTTGTTTCCCGGAAAAGTTTCAGCTTAACCAGCTATTTAACGCATTTAGTTGCAACATCACGACCGGAATCGAAGCTTTGGCTGAGACCAGATGCGACGTTGCCTGTCCGACCTTCCCTGTCGTGACAAACGGTTCGTCGAGCATACCTTCACCGATCGGTCCAAACGGATCACTGTCGATGATGCGGTGCTGATAACGAACGAAGACTTCTTCATCCCCTTGTTTCATTTTACATCCCGATTCTTCGAGCGGGCGGTCGATTCCGTATTCGGCATAATGCCAAACAGTCGTCGAATCCCACGGCGACCCGATATGCAGAATCTGTCCGTCCGCTTCGATGAACTTCTCAAGCGGGGAGCCGGGACCGAATCCGTTATCAATCGTATGACCCGCAACGAAGGCTTCCGCCTCTTTCCCCCAGGCTGTGACCGACCACATCGGGTGGGCACTGCGTTTGACTTCCGGGAACGTCCGGAACAGTTCCGGCACCTTGCCGATACTCCGGGTTGGTGTCTTCGCCGGATCGTAGGCCGGCATTTCCTGACGGATCGTTTCCCACCAGTCTTCCGGGACGGCAGGACGACTCCAGTTTTTCGGATCCGAATTATCCGTACTCTGTGCCGCCATCATGATCAGACCGTCCGGCGTGACAACTTCCTGTAACGCTTCAATCAAAGCTTGTGCGCCACCCGGAATCCAGCCGATCTGTTTCATCGCGCTGTGAACGAACACTTTCATGCCCGGCGTCACACCAAGTTGTTTCAAATCGGCGATCAGTCTTGATTTCGTGACCATTTGTCTTGCTTCCATTTCGCACCCCTCACTCGACGACAAGGCGAATCGTCGATCCTGTTTTGCCTTGTGTCACTTCAATTTTCGCATCAACCCGCGACTTCAGCTCCTGCACGTGGCTGATGATCCCGACCATTCGGCCGCTCGCCTGGATGGAAAGCAGAGTCTCGATTGCCTGTTCGAGCGACTCCGGATCAAGCGTACCAAATCCTTCATCGATGAACATCGTCTCAAGCGACACGCCGCCGCTCGCTTCCTGCACGACTTCCGACAGACCGAGTGCCAAGGCGAGCGATGCCTTAAAGCTTTCCCCGCCCGACAACGTCTTGACGTGACGGGTCTGCGACGTATAGGCGTCAAAGACGTTTAAATCAAGACCGTATTTCTTCAAGCCTTTTCCGGCTTCCGTCTTCCGTTCGAGCAGGAAGCGTCCGGACGTCATCCCGTGCAAGTGACGGTTCGCCGCCTGCAAAATTTCATCGAAATAGGCAGTCTGGACATACGTCTCAAACGTCATCCGCTGGGCATTGTCACCGACACCGACCCGCGCCAGCTCGCCGAGGATACCGTACCGCGCATCTTCCGCTTCGATTTGTTGCTGTAGACTCGACCAGGCATCAACGAGCTGTTTGACATGCAACCGTTCTTTTTCAACACCGATCCGGTAATCCGTTGCTGTCGCCAGTTCCGCTTCTGCTTGTCTGACGAGCGGACGAAGGGCTGTAAGATCCGGACGATCCTGTTGCTGAATTAGTTGTCGGATCCGCTCAAGACCGTTTTCGACCTCCTGCCGTTTCCGCCGGTCGGCTTCGAGTCTTTCCGCCAACTGTTCCATCATTTGTCGTGTCAGACGGGCCTGTTCGAATTGTTCGATCGTCTCGAAACGATCTTCCTGCAGGCTCTGCTCCAAAGCACGTTTGGCTTCCGTCCGCTTCGACGTATGTGTCGTCAATTCTTCTTCCACGTGCTCAAGGCGTCCGGTCCGCGCCGCGACTTCTTGATCGAGCCGTTGTTTTTGAGTCTGTCCTGCTGTCCGTGCCGCTTCAAACTCCGCCAACCGTTTTGTCAGTGTCTGCTGTTCCGTTTCCAACTCGCGGCGTGACGGTGCATCCGGATTTTGATTCAGCATCCCTTCGAGCCGTGCCAGTTCCAATTGCAGTTTCGACTGCCGGTCCGTCTCCTCCTCGATTTGACGGTCTGCCTGTTCCAGTGCCGTCTCGATGGTTCGGAGCTGTTGTTCCATCTGCTGTTTTCGTTCCTGTTGCTGTTGCAGGCGGCTCTCTTGATTTTTTAAGTTGTTGATTTCTGTACGAATTGCGGTCACATCGTTCGGAACCGGCTGTCCGTCAGCGAGTGTCGTAAGTTCCTGTTCGAGTTGCCGTTTCCGTTCCGCAACAGTCCGGTACGTCGCCTGTAACTCCTGGTGCGCCGATTGCGCGGTTAAGTAGGCCTGGTGCAATGCTTCGACATCGAGCGGTTCCGTCTTGACGGCGAGTTGCGGATGCGTCGCGCTGCCACAGACCGGACAGGCTTCCCCGTCATGCAGATGCGCCGCAAGTTCCGCCGCAAGTTGCCGGCGTTCATTCTGACGTCCTGCCGTATACGTCCGTTCCGCCTGTTCCTTTTCCGCTTTGACGCGTGTGCCCTGCTCGATCAACCGGAGCCGCTCTGATTCATTGCGTTGCCATTCCTGCTGTTTTTGTTCGACCGATTGCAAGATGAATCGGCGTTCCTGTAAGGACAAACGGGTGCTCGAATCGTCGGTCATCGTAACGATTTCAGCCTGCAGCTGCGTCCGTTCATTGCGCTGACGAGTCCGCTGTTCGCGTACCGCTTCGGGATTTAAGGTGGCGACGGCACGTCGTAAATCTTCCTGTTGACGCACCAATTGTTCCTGATCCTGCAGACGTTGCAGTTCGTCCGCAATTTGCTCCAGTCGCCGGGATGCTTCACGCATTTCCGGTTCCTGTACCGTCAATTGTTCGACGGTCCGGTTCACCTGTTCGAGTTGCTGTTGCAGATGTTCAAGTTCCGACAGAACCGTTTGTTTCGTGCCGGTCAACTGCCGGACCGTTTGTTCCACCGACTGAAACGTTTCGTACACTCCTTGAATCGCCGCTGCCCGGGTCGCTGCGTCGTACTGCTCTTTCTGACGCATCGTTTCCGGCAACGTCAAGGCAAGCTGTTGCTCAAGAGATACTAATTGATCGTACTCAGTGAAGGTCTGCTCGAGTTGTTCCGCCTGACGCAACCGTTCTGTCAACTGTTCGACCGTTTGACGTCCCGACTGTTCCACCGTCTTTGCCTGCTCAATTTTTTCATCAAGCGTCGCAAGTAATGTATCGGTTTGGTGACGGATCGTCGTTTCCGTCGCTTCCGACCAGTTGAGGTCGAGCGGTAATTCTTCCAGCTTCGCGAGCTGCTTCGTTTTCGTTTCTTTGATGGCCGCTGCAAGATCAAGTGCTTTCCGGTGGAGACGCTGTTGAAACTCCCCGTAGTGTTCCGTCTTGAACAATTGCTTGAGGATCTGTAATTTGTCTTTTGACTCTGCCATCAACAGTTCCCGGAACTTGTTTTGCGGAAGCAATAAGATTTGCGAAAACTGTTTGTGATCGAGTTGCAACAGTTCCTGCACATGTTGACGGATTTCCGGAATTTTCAGCGCGAGCGGTTTCCAGGTCGTGCCGTCATGCCGCGCGAGTTCAGCCTCATGTCCGTAATCCGTCTTATTGACCGGATGCGGCTGACTCGGTTGCCGGATGATCCGGTAGCGTTCGCCTTTTAACAAAAATTCAAGTTCGACTTCCGTTTTATCTTCCGGTTTCGCGAAATGACTGCGCAGATCGCTCATTTCCCGTTCGCCGCCTGACGTTTCGCCGTACAAGGCAAACGTCAACGCATCAAAAATCGTCGTTTTTCCGGCACCGGTATTACCCGAGATGACAAACATCGTCCGACCGCCGAGCGCACGAAAATCAATTGTCTGTTCGTCGGCAAACGGCCCGAACGCACGTAAGGTCAATCGTTCTGGACGCATGAAGCTTCCTCCTCTAAGACGGCCTGCATCGCATCCGTCGGTTGTTTTTCCCGGACCGCTTCATAAAATTCACGGAACAGATCCGTTACTGTCGCGGCCTGGACCTGATCGCGTGACGCCTGGACGGCCCGGGTACTTTCACGGGTAAATCCGGTCCGTTCGAGATGGAGGATATTCGGATAGATTTTCTTTAATTTCCCCATCGGATCAATCAACGCTTCGGCATCCGTCAAGTTGATTTTAATGTAATCATCCGTCGTTTGTGTCGCGACGAAGACCGGATCCGTCAGCTCAGCGAGACTGCCGGTCAGTTCACGCAAATCGCGCTTGGCCGTCAACGGTTCGAAGCGGCGGTCAAACGTACCGGCATCGTTCAACGTCAGGATATCGACGCCTTTGACGTGATGCGCTTCCGAGAACGAGTACTTCAACAACGAACCACTGTAACGGATTGTCTCCGAGTTGATCGCAAGCGGATTATGCAAATGCCCAAGTGCCGTATACGTAAACGGAGCAAAGGCGCTGGCACTGACCTGTCCCGCGGTCCCGACTGACAACTGCCGTTCGGAATCGGTCTCAAGTCCGCCTATGACAAAGGCATGCCCGACGAGGACACTCGGTCCCCCGATATCCAGCATTCCGATGATTTTTCGCATCGCGTCATCATGCGTCCGGACCGCTTCATCTTGATAGACATAGCGGACGGTCGCCGGATCCGCGAACGGAACCGGGTAAAAACGGACGCCTTGAATCTCGACCGGTTCAATGGTTGATGTTAACTTTCCGGCCAGATGAAGACCCGCCCGTTGTAATAACGTCGTTCCGAAGCTCAGTCGTTCCGCTGAATCATGGTTGCCGCTGATCGCGACGACCGGAATCTTCCGTTCGAGCACGATTTCGGCTAAGACGGTATCCAGCAGTTCGACGGCTTCCGTCGGCGGGACAGCCCGATCATATAAATCACCGGCAATGATGACCGCGTCCGGTTGTTCCCGGTCAAGCAATTGCAGAAATTCCTGGAGAACAGCTCGCTGATTGTCAAGCATCGATTCCCCGTGAACGATTTTCCCTAAATGCCAATCGGCAGTATGAATCCATTTCATTTCTCATCACGCTCACTTTTTCTCTATAATATCCTTATTTTAGCATGACTTGATCGTTTCTGCCGATGCTCCTGCCAATTCCAAACCAAACAAAACCCATCGATCGAGCAGGGATTCCCCCCGTCAATCAATGGGTCTCGTGTTGATTCACGACTTAAATGCCAATCCATGATCTGCTAATGCCTGTTTCAACTTCGGTATCGATGAAGGGCCGATTCCGTGCCACCTCAGCACTTCGTCTTCCCGGTACATCGATAAGCCGGTCAGGGACGTCACTCCATGCGCGTTCAATGCCCGTTGTGCGGGTTTTGCGAATGAAGAGAACACCTCGGATTTGGATTCATCTGATTGCATTGCCGTCCCCTCCTGTTTTCCTAAACAAAAAACCGCCTCCCTTTTAACAAGGAGACGGTTCTTTACAACATGTTAGAGGTCATCCTCAGTGGGTCCGACGCTTTTGACGAAATCGCTTCACCGATGTGAAGATGGATACGGATCCTCCAATGATTGCTCCGACGACAATCCCGGTCGTAAATTTTCCACCGGGATTTTTAGCGGAACCTGGTTCAGTAACTGTTATATGCTCTTCCTGTTTCTGCTCGAATAACTGTTGGAGAGGGGAGGATGTAGGCTCGACTTCGACAATCCGGTCAACTTCCTGTTGACGGTCTTCCCGGCGTTCGACACTGCAAGGTGACAGATAAAACGGATTCAGATTCGTCCGATACCGGTCTGGATTCCAATTCGCCTGCTGAACGGCTTCAGCTGCGTGGTCTGTCCGCTTCGTCTGATCCAATGACTGGATCGATTGATCGAATTCTTGTTTCATCGTAATCACTCCTCTTCACATTCAATCTTAACTAAAAAGCTCCGACTTACGTCTGAAGTCTTATTTACCTCTTTTTTAAACATCTAAAACATGTATCAGAAAAAAATGTTTACTTTTCTGTGAACGCTTACTGGAAATATGCCGTATATGTCCGTTTTGCCTGCTCCGGATCCGCTTCCCCGTGAATTAAGATCCGCCCGTCGGCAAAGGCGACAATCCGGTTCTGCGTCGTTTCAAACATCAGTAAATACGGGTTCCGTTGACTTTTGATCCCGCGTGCCAGCATCTCGTTTTCAAGCCGGACCAAGTCCCGTTCCCCTTCTCCCCGGACTTGAACGGTGTCCCGACCGCACAACGTGACGAACTGGAGCGGCGTTCCGTTGAGATACGGATAGACGGCAGCGTCGCCGCACGAAGGACAGGCCGATTGTTTTAAGGACGTGACATCAATCTGACTCTGCTGATTCGTCCAAAGATCAAACGACAACAACGTCCGGCGTAGTGCTGCTTTCGAACCCGTCAACAGTTTCAAGGTTTCCGTCACTTGATGCGAGGCGACCAGTTGGACGGCCGGGCTGATGATGCCCCGGGTATCGCACGTCTCCTGTTGCTGCGGAAGATGATTCAGCAAACAATGCAGACAAGGCGTCTCCTTCGGTAAAACGGTGTATGTCATGCCGTAACTGGCGACACAGGCCCCGTAAATCCAAGGGATCTCCCGCTTTGCCGCTACGTCATTGATCAGCATCCGGATCGCGAAATTGTCTGTCGCGTCCATGATCAGATCCGCCTGCGCAACGAGTCGATCAATGTTCGTCGCCGTCACGTCTTCGACTATCGCTTCAATCATCACGGTCGAATTGATATCGCGAAGCCGTTGCTTGGCTGCGACCGCTTTCGGCAACCGTTCCCGGGCATCCCGTTCCGTGTACAATTGTTGCCGTTGAAGATTGCTCCACTCGACGTAATCACGGTCAATCAGGGTCACCCGTCCGACACCGGCCCGGACGAGCTGTTCCGCACTGGCTGTCCCGAGCGCACCGAGACCGATGATGACGACGCGGCGCTCAGCCAGTTGATCTTGTCCGTCTTGTCCGATTGGACGAAAGCGGATTTGGCGGCTGTAGCGGTCCGTCATGGGCGGCTGATTCCAGTCGTCGGACTGCTTGCCGTCGCATACCGTTTTTTCTCGATCCGTCCCGCTTCAAAACCGAGACGCCCGGCTTCGACCGCCAGTTTCATCGCCTGTGCCATCTTGACCGGATCGGTGGCGTGGGCGACCGCAGAATTCAGCAAGACACCGTCGGCACCGAGCTCCATCGCGTAAGCCGCGTCAGCCGGTGAACCGATCCCCGCATCCACGATGACCGGGACCGTCATCTGCTCGATGATGAAACTGAGCGCAAGCGGGTTTAGGATTCCCTGCCCTGAACCGATCGGTGACGCTGCCGGCATGATTGCGTGACAGCCCAGTTCCTCGAGCCGACGGGCGAGCAGTAAATCATCCGACGTATACGGCAAGACGATGAAACCGTCCTTGATCAATTCCTCTGCCGCCCGTAAGGTTTCGATCGGATCCGGCAGTAATGTCTTGTCGCAACCGATCACCTCGACTTTGACCATGTCGCACATGCCGGATGCCCGGGCGAGTCGGGCCAGCCGGACGGCTTCTTCCGCCGTTTTTGCGCCCGCCGTATTCGGCAACAGATCATAACGACTTAAGTCGAGTGCCGCAAGTGGATTCGTCTGTTCCTTCGCAAAGACATCAAGACGCCGGACGGAAAACGTTAAAATGTTCGTTTCCGATGCTTCGACCGCTTGTTGTTGCGTCTCAGCGTCCGGGTATTTTCCCGTTCCGAGTAATAATCGTGATGCAAATGTTTTTCCGCCAATTTCTAACATGTTATCCGCCTCCTACAAAATGAACGATTTCAACGACATCACCGGGTTGGACGTTCGTGTCCGTATACCGGGACCGGTCGATGATTTGATGATTTTGTTCGATGATGACGACCTGTTCATCGATGTTCAACTGCTGAATCAAGTCGTGTAGCGTCCTCGTTTGTTCCGCCAGTGGATAGGCTTTTCCATTCAATCGGATCTGCATGTATTCTCCTCCTCGTGTCGTCTGCAACAAAATGCCTCCAGCGTAACTTCCGGTTTTCGGTTCATGACACAATCGGCGAGGACTTGCGCGGTCACCGGAGCGAGCAGAATGCCGTGCCGGTGATGTCCCGTCGCGACCGACAAACCGTCAATTCCTTTGACCCGTCCAAGATACGGTAAGCCGTCACGGGTCTGCGGCCGGACACCGGACCAGATATCAATCAGTACCGCATCACGGATCGGCGGATAGACGTCGATTGCTGCCGTCAACAGGTCCGAGACGCTGCCCGCGTTGACCGTCGTCGATTCCTCGCCAACGTGTTCCGTAGCGCCGATAATGATCCGTCCGTCTGCTTTCGGGACGAGATACACCGTCTCATGAAACAAGGTCTGTTCGAGTTGACCGGTTGCGAGGCGGACAGCCAGGCACTCGCCTTTGACCGGGAGCGTGTCAATCGAAATCCCGATCGTTTGCAACAATGGTTCCGACCCTCGTCCACCGGCAATGACGACCTGTCGACCGAATTGCCGTCCCCGGCTTGTCTCAACCCCGGTTACTGTCTCGTTGTCCCGCAAAAGTCGCAAGACACTTACCTGTTCTTCAATCACTCCGCCCCGCTGTTCAATCGCTTGCCGTAAAGCGCGGACGAGCAACGGGGGATCGACTTGGCCGACCCGTTCAAATTGGACGGTTTGATTTACCTGCCTGAGCTGAAACGACAGTTCGAGATAGCCGCTCTTCAACCCGGTCTCGTCGAACAATTGACGGACAAGCTGCGGATAAAGTGTACGGCTGACTGCCGCTAACGCATGTAACGGTTCCGACAATTCTTCGTCCGTCGCGAGCATCCCTGCTGCTGCCCGTGTCGCCCCTTGTCCGACTGTTGACTGTTCAAGCAAATGGACGCTTTGCCCACGCTGAAGGAGCTCATAACCGAGCGTCAAACCGATGATGCCGGCGCCGACAATCAATACATCCGGTTGCTTCATCGTCCAATCACCGCCCTGAACCGTCCGGCTGCTTCAACCGGAGACGTTTGACCAAGAATGCCCGATAAAACGGCGCCACCTGAGCAGCCTGTCGCCATGACATCCTGTAGATTGTCCGGTTTAATTCCGCCAATCGCGATGACCGGAATCGATGTCCAGTCGACAACCTGTTTTAAGGCATCAAGTCCTCTGGGCGGTACACCGGGTTTCGATCCCGTCTCAAAAATATGGCCGTATAGGACGTAATCAGCACCCCCCTGTTCTGCCGCCAGTGCTTCCGTCAATGAATGAACCGATTGACCAATCACCAGCTCCGGGAAACGGCTCCGGACACGGTCGGTCGGAATGCTGCGTGTTGTCAGCTGAACTCCGGTGCCGGTGACGACTGCCACGTCCAGCCGGTCATGGACAATTAATTGCCCTGTCTTTACGCCTCGTCGCACGAGTGTTTCGATGCACGCGACCAGTTCCTTCGCTGACCATAACGGCTCCCGCAGATGAATCCGGTCGACGGTTGCAGCGAGTTCCGGCAACAGGCGTTCGAGCACGTCCGGACGTTGCTTGCCGGTTGTCAACAGATGTAACTGCGTCATCCTTTCCCCCCTTTCCACACGAAAAAGGACCACCCCATGAACTGATGGAGTGGTCCTACAAAAAAAGGGCGACGGTCGTCGCATCCTTTATGAATGATCGGAATCCACTTCCCTCCGCTAGTACGAACTAGATCAGGTTCAAAGGGTCCGGATACTTCCGTCTCAGTCTGCTGCGAGACTCCCCTAGTGTAGATATTAATTTGTGTGGTACGTCTGTAGTTTATCACGGATAGTCACGTGTATTCCACCCTTGATCAGCGTCGCATGTCGGATTCGACCGCTTTGACCTGCTTGATCAGCTGTTCATACTTGTCGACGCGTTTCGTTTGCGACAAGTCATACGTTTGTTTTAAGCGTAAGACCCGCCCGACTTTCTGATCGAGATCTGCTGCCGACAATTTTCCTTGTTTGATCCGTGCCGTGATTTCCTTGTGAACGGACGCGTAGGCGCCGGGCGACGAGAACATTGCCATGTCGGCACCATTTTCGAGCGCAAGACTTGCCGCCTGGGCAAGTCCGTATCGTTCCGTGATTGCTCCCATCACGAGGTCATCCGTGATGATGACACCATCAAACTTCAGCTCATCCCGTAACAGACCGGTCATGACGGATTTCGACAACGAGGACGGACGGTTTTGATCGAGTGCCGGGAACAGGATGTGCGCAACCATGACCATCTCGGCCCCATTTTGAATCGCCCGTTTGAACGGGACCAGTTCCGTCTGTTCGAGTTCCGCTTTCGTCGCATCGACCCGCGGCAGACCGACATGCGAGTCGACGGTCGTGTCCCCGTGACCCGGGAAGTGTTTGACGACCGGAACGACGTCTTCTTCTTTCATCCCCTGCATTAGCGGGACACCAAGCCTTGCGACCTGTTTCGGATCCGCACTGATCGCCCGGTCACCGATGATCGGATTCGCCGGATTACTGTTGACGTCGAGAACCGGAGCAAAGTCCATGTTAAAGCCGTAAAAACGGGAAATCGAACCGAGCGTCTGCCCGACTTCCTTCATCAATCCGGGATCATTTTTATGACCAAATGACAGGCTCGGCGATAACTTGAGCTGTGCGTCCGGGACCCGGCTGACGCGCCCGCCTTCTTCGTCAAACCCGAGGAAGGCTTTTGAATCAGCAGTTTGGGCTTCGGCAATCGCTGTTGTAAAGGTCTTCAGTTGATCGGTCGAGGTGATGTTGCCGCCAAGCAGGAGTACACCACCAAGCGCATGATCCTGCAATAATTGACGGTCGGCTTGTGTCAGCGCTGTACCCGTCACACCGATGTAGAGCAGTTGATCGACTTTTTCCGCCGTCGACATCTTCGAGATCATTTCTTGCAGTTGTTTGTCCGCCCGTTCCCGGGCCGTCGGTCGATCCGGCTGCGGCGGCTTTGTTTTCTTCGTCGGCTTCGGTTGCGGGTCAGCGGGTTGTGTCGGCTCGTCAGCACAACCGGCAAGGAGGACGCTTGCCAACAGAACAGGGACAATCCGCTTCAAATCGGTTCCTCGTTCCGGACGCCGTTGATCGAATAATAGACTTCAATCTCTGCGTTCAGCGATTGTGAGACCGAGCAGTATTTGTCTTTGGATAAGGCAATCGCCCGGCGGACTTTATCTTCCGGTAAATCACCTTCGAGCCGGTAATGAATCGAGATCGTCGTGAAACGGCGGGGATGATCATCCGCCCGTTCGCCTTCGATATCCATTTCAAATGACGTCAGCGTCAAGCGCATCTTTTCTAAAATCGAGACGATATCAATGCCGGTACAACCGGCAACGGCGTGAAGCAGGAGTTCTGTCGGCCGGGGTGCCTGATTGTCCCCACCGTTTTCCGGCGCTGCATCCATCGCTAAGAAATGTCCGGATTCGGTCTCCCCGCTGAAGCCCATCTTGTGATTCCAAGTGACTGTTGCTTGCATCAAGATCACGTCCTTTTCTGATTTAAGTGATGTTTCCTACTCTGTTAGTATACCCGAATCTGTGACAGGTGAAATTGACTGTCTATTCACAA
>Ga0308165_1005600_pt1 | contig 11534 bp, 15 predicted proteins | sample PhyWR2_FD_201032 | JGI IMG/M metagenome (GOLD analysis project Ga0308165, IMG submission 201032) | Phyllosphere microbial communities from UC Gill Tract Community Farm, Albany, California, United States - DLSLW.R2 | ecosystem: Host-associated > Plants > Phyllosphere > Unclassified | place: USA... | reverse complement strand
TCTATTCGGCAGGTCAACCTTATATCAAAGATTACCGTCGAAGCGAGATCCTTGAAGGGGATCTGCAAAAACTCTTCTTTGATGAATTCCGTTCAAAAGGGGCGAACATCAGCTATCAAGTCCGTTACGTCAACTCAGCAGAACCCTATGGGACGATCGTGGGGATGAGCAAGTTCAATCAGTTTCTGCCGTTAGAAGATACGATCACCTTTGATATCAGTTTAGGCAATCAGACAGCCCCTGCGGCATCTGATTCTGAATAGTCGCTTTCTTTTTTAGTCAACCTGCAAAAGGAGGAAACCCATGCGTCATCAAGAGAATTTTCAAGACCTTAGGAAAAAGCTGTTTGTGTTTTTACTAAGCGGTATGGTAGCATTGTTGCTACACATGTGGATTCATCAATCCAGCGAACACGTGCGGATCGTTTCAACAGAACGTTTTATTGGAGAACAATTGGAATGATCCTACAGGAATGATTGTGCTTACCGAAAAGTGATTGAAAAAAGAAATGATGAGTGTAAAAGGGGGACTGACCGATGCGGATCTTATTCGTAGAAGATGAGCCATCGATCGCAGAAGCGGTTGCCAGCTTATTGAAGAAACAACATTATTCCGTCGATTTGGCCTTTGACGGCGAAACCGGATTAGATTATGCAGCGAGTGGTGTATATGACATTCTCGTTTTGGATATCATGCTGCCCAAAATCGATGGAATCACATTGCTAAAGACGTTACGCAAGCAAAATATTCGCACGCCGATCATTATGTTGACGGCCAAAAGCGAAGTCGATGACAAAGTACTCGGCTTGGATGCAGGGGCAGATGATTACTTGACGAAACCCTTTCAAATGAAAGAGTTGCTGGCACGGATTCGTTCGCTAGGCAGAAGAAAAGATTTGGATTATCAAGAAGACCAGTTAGCCTTTGGCAACGTGGGCTTAGATCGTAATGAGCTGCAGTTAGCCACGCCTAGCAATCAAGTGGTGTTGTCACCCAAAGAAATGAAACTGATGGAACTGTTCTTATCTAGACCCAAAGTGATCTTATCAAAAGAAACCATCATCAATAAAATTTGGGGCTTTGATCCCGATGTGGAAGAAAACCGCGTTGAAATCTATGTGTCTTTGCTGCGGAAAAAACTGACGCTGCTTGAAGCGGATATCGGCATTCGCACGATCCGCAATGCGGGGTATATTTTGCAGAGCAAGGAGCCGCCATGTTAAAAAAATTGCGAAATAAAATGCTGTGGTTCAATATGGCGTTGATCTCAATCATTGTCTTAGGTGCCTTTACCTTTATCTATATTTTGAATGCCACCCAAATTGAAAACGAGATCCAATCATTGATCTCGCAAGAAGCAAACACCCTAGCTGCGGTACCTTTGGATGAGGAGGAAGTGCGGCAATCACTGACAGAGCCTGAGTATCCAATGATGTTGACCATCACGAATAGTACCAGTGAGCTCAGAGAGATCGCTCTACTTGACATTAGCCAAATGGATGTCGTGATTCAAAGTATTGATGAGAGCGTCGATCAAAACGAGCTTTATGAAGCCTTGGTCGATGCAGCGGCGAAACAAGGGGAGATTCCTAACGAAGTGAAGGTGAATGGTCGAAATTGGCGGTATGCGCTCTTTTTAGTGACTTCTTTCAATCAATACTCAATCGATTACGATGCAATAGGGGAATATTCCACCAGTATCAATAATTACGAGCCATTTTATCAAGTGCTGTTCTTTGACGTCACCGACTACAAAACCAGTCTAAGCAACTTAAGAAACACGCTTTTGCTCATCGGCGTTTTAGCTTTAGCCAGTATTTATATCGCTAGTTTTTATGTGGCCAATCGAGCCTTGCGACCGGTGGAACTGGCTTGGCGCAAACAAAAAGAGTTTGTTTCTAACGCTTCCCATGAGTTGAAAACACCACTGGCGATCATTCAAGTCAATGCTGAGGTATTAGCTGGCAGTCCAGAAGAAACCTTGGAAAGCCAAATGAAATGGCTGGAAAACATTCAGTTAGGTTCCGAACGGATGGATGAGCTAGTAAATAGCTTATTGCTGTTGACCAAATTTGAAAGTGCCGAGCAAGAAATGGTGCGTTCGGTGATCGATGCCAGTCAAGTCGTGCAAAGTGTTTATCAAAGCATGGAGGCGATTGCGCTGGAAAAAGGGATCCACTATCAGGAACAGATCGCTAAACAGGAGCGCCTTGAAAGCAATGAGCAAGCCTTGCGGCAATTGACCATGATATTGGTAGACAATGCCTTGAAATACACGCCCGCTGGAGAAACAGTCACAGTGGCCCTAATCGAACGGCAACGAAAGACAGTGCTGCAAGTCTCCAACGGTGGTTGTCCGATCCCCGAAGAAAAAATTCCCTATGTCTTTGACCGCTTCTACCGCGGGGATCCTTCTCGCAACCATCAAGACGGTGGCTATGGGTTAGGTTTAGCCATCGCCAAAGCCATCACAGAAATGCTGCAGGCGCAAATCAGTTTGACGGTGGATCAAGACGGCGTCAATCATTTTGAAGTTTCATTTCATTGAGATTGGATCGCTGCTTTCACTTAAATAAAATTTTTCAAAAAAAGAGGACTCCATGAATGGAAGTCCTCTTTTAATAGGTGAAATTTACTTGTTGCTAGTTAAATCCAATAAGCGGTCTTTCAAGTCTTCTTCTAGATGACCCAATTCCACTTCGGCAGCACGACGTTTTTCTTTTCCTTCTTTTTGGATCCGTAATGTTTCTTGGATCGTTTCCACAAGGTCGTTTTGTGTTTTTTGCAATGTTTCGATGTCGACGATGCCGCGCTCGTTTTCTTTCGCTGTTTCAATAGCAGAAACTTTCAACATTTCTGAGTTTTTCTTCAATAGATCATTGGTGGTTTCAGAAACTTGACGCTGTGCCGTAACTGCATCTTTTTGACGCAATAAAGTCAAGGCAATCACCACTTGGTTTTTCCATAGTGGGATCGCTGTATTGACAGAAGCTTGGATTTTTTCTGCTAACGCTTGGTTCGTGTTTTGGATCAGGCGAATTTGCGGTGCCTGTTGGATCGTGATTTGACGTGCCAAGCGCAAGTCATGGGTCCGTTTGTCTAAACGATCTAGGAATTGCGTGTAATCGTTGGCGATCTGTACGTCCATTTGATCATTCGTTTCTTCTGCTTTTTTCATGGCTTCAGGAATGATTTTGGTTTGCAATTCTTGCATCTTCAACTCGCCAGCGGCAATGTAGATGTTCAATGCATCGAAGTAATCTTTGTTCTTTTGATACAACTGTTCCAACATCAGGTTGTCTTTTAGCAAACCGTCTTTTTCTTTATCCAATTTGACGGCGATCTTGTCGATTTGGGCACCGATTTTTTGATATTTAGCGGTGATTTCAAAAATGGATTGTTTTACTTTACCAAACATCCGCTTGAATAAGTTGCCTTCACCTGCACGCAGTTCATCTGGATTGGCTTCTTGTAAGCGATACATCAACTCAGTCAATGAGTCGCCCACAGGGCCGATATCAGCTGCTTGGACATGGTTCAACATAGATTGGGAAAACTCCCCAAGTTTGGTTTGGGCAGCTGCACCATAGGTGATGACTGCTTGCTGGTCAGTTGCATCGATCTTGCTGGCTAATTCTAGGGCCTGTGCTTGACGCTCTGGCGGTAATTTGTCAATCAAACGCGGTGCTGTTTGCTGTTCTTTCAGCTGACTGATCTCCGCTTGTTGAGTAGTGGTCAAAGTGTCGACAGGGGTTGAAAATGGGTTGTTCAATAAATCGTCAAGCGTATCCGTTACGGGTTTTACTTGATTTGGTGTGTCACTCATAATAACTCCTCCTAATAATTGTCTGCTTTCGAAAAAAATCTAGCCTGGGCTAGATTTTTTTTTAGATTCTTTTTTTGTTGCCAATCAGAATCTATCCCTATTCATTATCTCGTTTTATGCTTTGTTTGGCAATGGATAACTCAATATCCATGTCATCAAGATCGTCTGCTACAAATTGGGAGTAGTCTTTGGCGATCAAGGAAGCCATTTGCTCGATAATTTGTGTGCTTTCTTCGATTTTATCATAGGTCTCACGACTTTTGATCTCATGGCTATTGATTTCAATGAACTTATCGGTCAAATCGACCATATTGGGCAAGTGGGTATAAAGGAAATGACTTGCCAAAGGCAGTTTAGTTGGTTCTTTTACGAGTTCTTTGAAAAGAGCTTTTGAGGCACGCAAGGCATCGTGACGCAAGTCAATGGCTTTTAACTTGTTATTGCTAGTGATATTTTTTTGGTATTTATCGATTTGGTGTTTCGTCTGATTCATCGTTTCACGGAACAATTCGATCTCACGAGCAGTCATTCCGCTTTTCAAGTAATGGGCTTCTCGTTCTCTCGTTAAAGAAGGCAAAACTTGTGGATCCGCTGCCGGAACTTTACGTCCTCTGATACCGACGTAGACTAAAATCGCACCGACGATTAATAATAGGCTCGCAAATGAATCGCCTACTACGTTAAAAATAATACTGATGAGGACGATCGCACCAACGATCAGCCAGATGTTTTTTTTCATTTTTCCTCCTCCTAAAAATCTCTTGGACAAGTAGATTGGGTTATTCGACATCTTTATTTTAGCATGTTCACTAAAAGAAAAATATCAGACTTGGGGTGGATTTTCCGATTTTTAGTAAATTCATAAGCTTTCTTGCTATTTCTTAAGAAGATATTTTTTCTAAATTATGCTAAAGTGTTTGATAGATAAGACGTATGAGGAAAGTTAGGTGTCGATAGATGTTAGAATTTAAAGATTTTGAAGAAAAAACGATCCAACGGAATGAAATTTTCCATGGCAAAATCATTGATGTGGTGGTTGATGATGTCTCCTTGCCCAATGGTGGAACCAGTAAACGCGAACTAGTCTTCCACCCAGGTGGGGTGGCCGTGATCGCCTTGACGAGTGAGAACAAAATGCTGTTCGTTCGCCAATTCAGAAAGCCATTAGAGCGAGTGATTTTAGAGATACCAGCAGGCAAAATCGATCCAGGAGAAGGCGCACGTCCAGATTTGACTGGCGCCCGGGAATTGGAAGAAGAGACTGGCTATCGCGCAAAAACGCTAGAGCATGTTTCTTCTATGTACCTTTCACCAGGCTTTGCGAATGAAATCTTGCACGTCTATTATGCGAAAGAGCTGGAAAAAGTGGCAAATCCCTTACCGCAAGACGAAGACGAAGTGCTGGAAGTCTATGAATTGAGCTTAGAGCAAGCACAAGCCGCTATCGCTGATGGAACGATCTGTGATGCGAAGACCGTGTTTGCGATCCAATTTTGGGAGTTGCTGGAATTGAAACGGAGGAACGGACTTGCCTAAAGAACCATTGATCACCCGCAGTGAACTTCGACGCCGACGCGAAGAAGAACAAGCGGCGTCTGAACGTAATCAGCAAATCGTAGAAAAGCAAAGCAAGAAAGAATGGAAACAAAAAGAAAAACAAATTGATAACCACTACCGAAAAGTGCGCAAGAAAAACAAAGAAATCACGAAGACCCGTGCCGGTGAGAACCAGAAATCTCGGGATCTGAACCGTTTTTTAATGAAAGCCATTGTGATCGTCACTTTATTGTTAGTCGTCGTCGGTTTGGCGATCTTTTTGTTGTGATTCATCTAGTACTAAGAAAAAGCCGCCCCTGCATCTTCTGCAAGTGCGGCTTTTTTGTTATTCGGTCGGCTTTTTCAAAATAGCTAAAAACATGGCCGCTGGCTGATTCATGAACAAATGATCCGCTTCATGAAAAACGGTAAAGGAAGTGTCGGTAAACCCAATCGCCTCTGTCAGTTGAGTCAATGCAGCAGGGTCAAACCCATTATGAACCAGCGGGTGAGACACGGCGGGATTTTTGAGGAAATCCACTAGGTAAAGGGTTCCTCCTGGCTGCAGCAAGGCGTATAGTTTTTCCATCATAGCGGCTGTGTCAGGAATATGCAGCAAGACGAGGGATAGCAGCACAACGTCTGCTTTTGCTTGTAAGGATTCTTGCAGCAGATCGTGGACAGTTGCAGAAGCATTGGCCAGCTGCAGTTGGTTGATTTTTTTTTCAGAAACCTCGATCATGCCAGGGGCAGTATCCCAGATGGCTAAGTGCTGGACATAAGCTGCTAAGGGCAGACTTACTAGGCCGGTACCGCCGCCGATATCGATCAGAGTTTGGTGCTGGTTGTCTTTAAAATAAGGTTCAAGGGTTTGGGTGACTAATTGTGCTAACGCGATCCGTTCAGGGGTATCGTATTTTGCTGCCATGGCGTTGAAAATTTCAGACATAAGTGCCTCCTTTGATAATGACAAAAAACTGTTCGTTTCGTCAAAACTAGTTTATCATGAAAGGAGAAAAAACACGTCAGTAGATACGTGGGAATTTCTGTTGTTTTTCATTTTAAAGGATGAAAAATAAACGAGAAGCAGGAGGCAAACACATGAAAATTGGTATTATTGGTGCAATGGAGGAAGAAATCAAGGCGTTGCGGGAACAGTTGATTTCACCGCTTTCTTGGGAACGCGGCGGCGCACTATTTATTTCAGGAAGTATCGGCAATCATGAAGTGATCGTCGTTCGTTCAGGTATTGGTAAAGTTCTGGCATCGATCACCACTAGTTTACTGATCCAACAATACGGGGTCAATATGGTGATCAATACTGGATCAGCTGGTGGGATCGGTGCCGGTTTACAAGTAGGGGATTTAGTGATCTCAGATAAAGTGGCCTATTTTGATGTCGATGTGACGGGCTTTGGTTATGAATATGGCCAGTTGCCTGGTGGGATGCCTTTGTATTATGAAGCCAGCCGCTATTTGATCAGTGAGATGACAAAAGCCGCAGAAGCGACCCATCATACCGTGAAAAAGGGACTGATCGTTACTGGTGACAGCTTCATTCATGACCCGCAAAAAGTACAGGAGATTTTAGGACATTTTCCAGATGCCTTGGCTTGTGAGATGGAAGGAGCCGCGATCGCACAGACTGCGCAGCAATTCAATATTCCTTTCTTAATCGTGCGCGCGATTAGCGACACCGCCGACCACGCAGCAACCGTCTCTTTTGATGAGTTTATCTTAGAAGCTGGCAAGCGTTCCGCTGAAATGGTCTTGGCATTCGTTGAAACATTAAAGTAACTTAAAAAACAGGAGAGCCGATCCGTAAGAGGAGGAAGGAAGCATGAGAGCATTACTATCCATTGATTATACGTTTGATTTTGTTGCAGATGAGGGACGATTGACGACGGGTGCTGCTGGGCAAGCGATTGAAGCTGCCTTAGTGGCTCGGACGCAAGCCTTTATCGAAGCCGGTGAGTATGTCGTTTTTGCCATTGATCGTCATGAGGAAACAGACAACTATCATCCTGAAAACCGCTTGTTCCCACCCCACAATCTTGCGGGCAGTGCGGGGCGACATCTTTATGGTCGTTTAGCCCCGCTTTATGAAACCTATCAGGAAGCGCCAAATGTCTATTGGATCGACAAGCGCCATTACTCAGCGTTTAGTGGTACCGACTTGGACATCCGACTCCGGGAAAGAGGGATCACGGAATTGTACCTGACCGGCGTTTGTACCGACATCTGTGTCTTGCATACAGCAGTGGATGCCTATAATTTAGGCTACCAACTGGTGATCGATGCAGATACCGTTGCCAGCTTTGACGCGGTCGGACATGAATGGGCACTACGCCATTTTGAAAATACCCTTGGTGCGAAAATCATTTCTACGAAGGAGGAAGCATAAATGGGATGGATGGATCAATTAAAAGCAAATTTCAGTTTCAGTGAACTGACTAGCCTTTATCAAGCGTATCAAAAAGGGGATCTTGATGTGAAGGCGTTGTTGAACAATGACTTCTTACAAAAGTATACGGATTTTCAGAACTTGGATGAGTTTATGGCTAAATTAGGCATCCAGAATGAAAACCAAATCTTCGACTTTCTAAAAGACCGCCCCAATCGGCAAAAAGCCGATCAAGTCGTCAATGAGCATTCCCAATTTGATTCTGTGATCAGTATGATGAAAAAAGCTTTACAGAAATAAACAACGATAGAAGAAGGAGCCTTCGAAAATCAACTGATTTCCGAAGGCTCCTTCTTCATATAGTAAGTGGTGGGGATAGGTAACAAATTGATTTTTATTTGCTACCACATACCCCAATTATTAAGCTGTCTAAAGTTTAGACGGCTGTTTCGTGTACCCGCTAAAGTATTGATGGCAGCAAGATCAATAATAGATACGTACATTGTCGCCATAGCGGTAACATACATGGTAGCAATTCCCGCTATCCCAATTGGATTTGCACCCATAAGTAGAAGAAAGACAGAGTCTAGAACGGTGTCATACATCCCTTTTAAAGCCTTTTTCGAAGCTTGGTTGATGGTTTCTTGTGTATCGATCATCTTGGAAATTTCTTCCATAAATTTTTCTGGAGAGTTTATGGATTGTATTGAAGAAATGTCTTTAGTGAAATATTCATGAATGTCATCAATAATAGATTCCCGATCTTTTATGTCTTTATATATCGCGATGGAATTTTTTACGTTAGATACGTGATTTCCTAGGGTATATATATCTAGTTTTGAAAAATAATCTTTGAGACTAGTTACCGTATCATAAGATGATAACGCAAAATTCAAGTACTTGGCTCCCGTAGTGGTTCTAAGGAAGGCATTGTAAGCATTGGTGTCATTGAAGGTGTAATACTCAGGGTAGTAACGAAGGGGAAGTCTGTCACCCACCAGCCCAGCATTCCGCTCATAATCATGCACATCAAAATAATAAAGCATAAAGGTATGCATAAGTTGATCATTGGTGGGATTGTTCCCGTAAATTCTGGTGGCAAATTGTTTGACTTTAGGAAACTCAAAAGGAACGACCGGCGTAACAGCTGGTAAATTTCTTTCTGAAAGCTCCTCTGCTGGCAATAGTGACTGGTACTGTAAATTTTCAAAATCGATACTCGTATTAGCAAAAATTTCCAAAGATAAACCGATTTCTACTAGCTCTTCTTCAAGGGCGACCAATAGATTCGCTTTTTCGTAATGGTCATCAGGAACATCTGCAAAATTGCCACTCTCACTGACAGCATATGCCGTGATTGGTGAGAAAAACCCACTCAGTAAAACGACAAGTAACAATATAACTGAATATTTTTGCTTCATTTCAATTCCTCCTCATAATTAAAGTTTGACAACACGTGTTATACAAGTTAAATTTATCATATAAAAATATTAAAATGAATAATTTTATTTAAATTTGATTAATTTGTTTAAAAATGTAGGATTAGTTATTTTGCCTTAATTTTTGAAGGTATCCCTAAGCAGATAACCTTGCTTGCTAAAAGAGGAGGGAAGTGAAAAAATTCAAGATATTCGACGATGATTCAACTAAAGGAAAATTGTATGCTTTGATTGATTATCTAGTGATCACCTCAGCCCTTTGTTTTAGTGCATATCATTCTTTTCCACTTACGATTCCTAAGTATTTATATATTCCGGGGACGAACGAGTATATGGTAGGTGGCTTATTTAGCGTATTAATGTCCTACTCTCTTTATAAGACCTATTTGTTGAATGCGCATAAAAACATTCCTAAAGAAAAAAAACATAGTATAGAAATCAGTTTTTTTCTCGGCTTACTCGTCTCTTTTATTTTGCTTTTATTTAGATCAGAAAGCTTAATTAATCATTTGCTTTTTCGAAACCAATTACCTTTGGAACAGATTATGTATCACTTCGATCGATTGTATTTTCTCAATCTACGTATGTTACTGTTCGCTTTGATACGGTGTTTATTCGCTTTTGAATACTATCAAGCCTTTTATTACAAAAAAAGAAAATGCTACATGGGCTATATTTATGTATACAGCTTTTTATTTCTAGTAGGAGGTGCACTCTTCTATATGTGGATCATGTCCATAAACTTTTTATTTCGCAAATAGTGTCTTCGGAGTTTACGTCCATACCTCAGTGCCATAGGAAAAGTTTCTTCAAAAATATACTCAGTTATGAATAGAATAGGGGGCTTTGTATTGGGGAAAACGGATCAAGTGACGTTATACAAGCGAAAAGGAAAAATCTATTCCATCATTGATCATATAATTATGGGGGCTGCAATATTATTTGAAACATATCATAGCTCCCCAATTAGACCTATAATTCGTGGGAGATCAGATATTCGTGGGATTGGGTTGTCGGCTGTGAGCGCAATGGTGTTTTTGCTAGCTTGGGAGACAACTTTAAGTTTGAACCGTCATGAGCTTGTTCCTGAATACAAAAAGCATATCGCTGGAATTGAGCACGTTTTCTTCTTCTTGGTTGGTTTTTTTATCTTGATTTTCACTGCCGATCCCTTGATTGGTTTACTATCTCGAACGATACCGTTAGAGAAAATCACCTATCATCTGGAACGGCTCTACTTTCTTCATTTTTTTATGATGTTCTATGTTTTACTGCGGTGTGTATTGGCATTCGATTATTATCAAGCCTTTTATTATGAAGATAAAAAATGCAGGATGTATTATGTCTTGCTTTGTTTTTTCGTGGGCGTAGGTGTCATTCGTATTCTTCGTGCCGCTCTTACTTAATTTGTCTCATTTATTCATCCTTTCTAAAAGAATCCATTAGCAAAAGACAAGCTTTAGGTGATTAAAAGATTGTCTTTCAATCGAATAAGTTTGTTACTGGATTACTCCATTTAAATTGTGAGGAGGTTTTTAATGTATTGAAAAAAAGATATCAACCCCTTGATAGTTATCAGCGAAAAGGGAAGATCTATTCCATCATTGATTATGTAATCTTTGGGAGCGCAATAATTTTTGAGAAATATCATAGATCCCCACTCAGGCCTTATAGACCCCCAATCAGACCTATTGGAACTCTTGGAACTTCAGATATTCGAGAGATTGGGTTAACGGCTGTGAGTGCAATGATTATGATACTAGCCTGGAATACAACTTCAAGTTTAAACCGTCATGAGCTTGTTCCTGAACACAAAAAGCATCTCGCTGGAATTGTGCACTTTTTCTTCTTCTTGGCTGGTTTTTTTATCTTGATTTTCACTGCCGATCCCTTGATTGGTTTACTGTCTCGAACGATACCCTTAGAGAAAATCACTTACCATCTGGAACGGCTCTACTTTCTTCATTTTTTTATGATGTTCTATGTTTTACTGCGGTGTGCATTGGCATTCGACTATTATAAAGCCTTTTATTATGAAGATAGAAAATGCAGGATGTACTGTGTCTTGCTTTGTTTTTTCGTAGGCATAGGTATCATTCATATTCTCCTGGGGGTTCTTTCGTTAGTTGTCTCGTTCATCTATCACTTCTAAAAAATCCATAGCAAAAAGACAAACCCTAGCTATCTATGGTTTGTCTTTTTCTTGCGCTTTTGTTTACCAGATCTGCACACGATCTTCTGGTGCACGATACATAGGGTCACCAGGTTTGATATCAAAGGTTGTATAGAATTCATCGATATTTTGGACTTGGATATTGGCCCGTAGTTT
>Ga0308165_1005599_pt1 | contig 11536 bp, 10 predicted proteins | sample PhyWR2_FD_201032 | JGI IMG/M metagenome (GOLD analysis project Ga0308165, IMG submission 201032) | Phyllosphere microbial communities from UC Gill Tract Community Farm, Albany, California, United States - DLSLW.R2 | ecosystem: Host-associated > Plants > Phyllosphere > Unclassified | place: USA... | reverse complement strand
AAATGTTCGGCATGGGTGACCAGGTGACCCAGTTGGAAACCAGCATGAACAAGGCCGCCGAAACCGCCGTGACCCAGGCCCAGCCGATCCTGGTCAACGCCGTAAAGAACATGAGCGTGACTGACGCCAAGGGCATCCTCAGTGGTGGCCAGGACTCGGCCACCCAGTACCTGAACAAAAGCAGCCGCGAACAGATCCGCGCCAAGTTCTTGCCGATCGTCAAGGCCGCGACCGACAAGGTCGGCGTCGCCCAGCAATACAATGCCCTGGCCGGCAAAGCCGCTGCCTTTGGCGCAGTGGACGCCAAGAGCGCCAACGTCGAAAACTACGTGACCGAACAGGCGCTGGATGGGTTGTTCAAGATGATTGCAAAGCAGGAAGAAACCATTCGCGAGAACCCTGCGGCCGCCGCGACCAGCCTGGCGAAGAAAGTCTTCGGCGCACTGTAAAACCGGGAATGAATCCAGGCAGGTGTGGGGGGCTCACCTGCCCGGTTCCAAGCAGTTCTTCTACGATCAGAAGAACTTTCCTAAACCAAAACCACCGAATGCGATCATGCCTAGGGGCATCACACCGAAGCCTATGGTCATACTCTTGTTGGGCTTGCAAGCGTCCTTGCAAGGATCCTTGCAAGGGTTGGTAGGCTTGGCAGGTTCAGGCTTGCTAGGCCCGCAAGGATTACAACCCCAGCTCGACTTAGACGCGCTGATATTGATATTAAGCATTCCCATAAGCACTCCTTGAATCATTGAATTGAAGCGTCCACCAACAGGCGTGAACCCTGATTGGCGAAAGACCTGACAATCAGGTAATCAATGAGTGGCCCCACACCTTGGAAGCGTTCCCGCCTCCGCATCCCCTTTGTGAAAAACCCTACGACAACTCTTTACCCAGCCTGTGGTTTGACCCGGAACCATGCTGCGTACAAGGCCGGCAAAAACAACAGCGTCAGCGCCGTCGCCACAATCAGACCGCCCATGATGGCCACGGCCATTGGCCCGAAGAACACACTGCGTGACAGTGGGATCATGGCCAGCACTGCTGCGAGGGCTGTCAGCACAATCGGGCGGAAGCGTCGGACCGTGGCTTCGATAATCGCCTGCCAGGGCGCCAGGCCCGCCTTGATGTCCTGTTCGATCTGGTCGACCAGAATCACCGAGTTGCGCATGATCATCCCGGACAGCGCGATGGTGCCCAGCATGGCCACGAAGCCGAACGGCTGGCGGAATACCAGCAGGAACAGCGTCACGCCAATCAGGCCCAGCGGCGCTGTCAGGAACACCATCGCAGTGCGTGAGAAACTGCGCAGTTGCAGCATCAACAGGGTCAGCACCACCACGATAAACAATGGCACGCCGGCTTTGACCGAGTTCTGGCCACGGGCGGAATCTTCCACCGTACCGCCGACATCCAGCAGGTAACCATCCGGCAGTTCAGCACGCACGCCTTCAAGGGTCGGCAGGATCTGCTGGACCAGCGTCGCCGGCTGCTCCTTGCCATAGATGTCCGCGCGAATGGTCACCGTGGGCAGACGGTTGCGGTGCCAGATGATGCCTTCTTCAAAACCGTATTCGAGGGTGGCGATCTGCGACAGTGCTACGCTTTTGCCATTGTCGGTCGGCACCGCCAGGCTGGGCAGCAACGACAGTTCGGTGCGTTCATGCACGGTGCCGCGCAGGAGGATTTCGATCAACTCGTTGTCCTCGCGGTACTGGCTGACGCTGGAACCGGTCAACGAGCTCTGCAGGAATTTCGACAGGTTGGCCGTGCTCACGCCGAGGGCGCGGGCGCGGTCCTGATCGATATTGAGGTAGACGATCTTGCTCGGCTCTTCCCAGTCGAGGTGCACGTTGGCCACGTGGGGATTTTCGCGAACCTTCACCGCGACTTTCCGAGCCAGGGCGCGGACTTCCTCGATATGTTCGCCAGTCACGCGGAACTGCACCGGATAGCCCACAGGCGGGCCGTTCTCCAGGCGTGTGACCCGTGAGCGCAGGTCAGGGAACTGTTCGTTCAGGGTTTGGATCAGCCAGGTGCGCAGGCTTTCGCGCTCCTCGATGGTTTTGGCCAGCACGACAAACTGGGCAAAGCTGGCGGCCGGCAGTTGTTGGTCCAGCGGCAAGTAGAAACGCGGCGAACCGGTGCCGACGTAGGCCACGTAGTTGTCGATGCCCGCGTGTTCCTTGAGCAAGGCTTCCAGGCGCTTGACCTGGTCGGCGGTGTTGCTCAGGGAGGCGCCTTCCGCCAGCTTCAGATCCACCATCAGCTCCAGACGGCCAGATGCCGGGAAGAACTGCTGCGGCACAAAACGGAACAGCGCCACCGAGCCGATAAACAGCAGCAGGGTGAGGACGATCACGGTTTTGCGCCGGCGCACGCACCACTCCACCATGCGTCTTACGCGCTGATAGAAGGGTGTGCCGTAGGGATCCGGCCCATCGGTGCCGTGCTTGGCCGCATGAATCTTCGCCAGGTCCGGCAGGAGCTTTTCCCCCAGGTAGGGCACGAACACCACCGCAGCCACCCAGGAGGCGAGCAACGCAATGGTCACTACCTGAAAGATCGAACGGGTGTATTCGCCAGTGCTCGATTGCGCGGTGGCAATCGGCAGGAAGCCCGCTGCGGTGATCAGCGTACCGGTGAGCATCGGGAACGCGGTGCTGGTCCAGGCGAAACTCGCGGCCTTGAGCCGGTCGTAACCTTGCTCCATTTTGATCGCCATCATTTCCACGGCGATGATCGCGTCGTCCACCAACAAACCCAACGCCAGCACCAAAGCACCGAGGGAAATCTTGTGCAAGCCGATGCCGAGGTAGTACATGGTGGCAAACGTCATCGCCAGCACCAGCGGAATCGCCAGGGCCACTACCATGCCGGTACGCACACCGAGGGAGAAGAAGCTCACCAGCAACACGATGGCCAGTGCTTCGGCCAGCACTTGCACGAATTCGCCGACGCTGGTTTTCACCGCTGCCGGTTGGTCTGACACCTTGCGCAGCTCCATGCCGGCCGGAAGGTTCTTCTGCAGGCGTGCGAATTCACCTTCCAGGGCTTTACCCAACACCAGAATGTCGCCGCCATCACGCATGGCCACGGCCAGACCGATCGCGTCTGCCCCCATGTAGCGCATGCGCGGTGCCGGTGGGTCGTTGAAGCCGCGGTGGATGTCGGCTACGTCGCCGATGCGGAAGGTACGGTCGCCCACGCGAATCGGGAAGTTGCGGATTTCTTCCACCGTCTTGAAGTTACCCGACACGCGCAGTTGCACACGTTCGCTCGGGGTTTCAAAGAAACCGGCCGTGGAAACAGCATTCTGCTCCTGCAACGCCTGCTGGACTGCCGCCAGCGGTAAACCGAGGGTCGCCAGCTTGAGGTTGGACAGTTCGATCCAGATTTTTTCGTCCTGTAGGCCTAGCAGCTCGACCTTGCCCACATCCGCCACGCGCTGCAGCTGAATCTGGATACGGTCGGCGTAGTCCTTGAGTACGGCGTAGTCAAAGCCGTCGCCGGTCAGGGCATAGATATTGCCGAAGGTGGTGCCGAACTCATCATTGAAAAACGGCCCCTGGATATCCGGCGGCAAGGTCTGGCGGATATCGCTGATCTTCTTGCGCACCTGGTACCACAGCTCAGGAATCTGCGCTGAATGCATGGAGTCACGGGCGATAAAGGTGACCTGGGATTCGCCGGGGCGCGAGAACGAGACGATGCGCTCGTACTCACCGGTTTCCATGAGTTTTTTCTCGATGCGCTCGGTGACTTGCCGCGACACTTCCTGGGCCGTGGCGCCAGGCCAATTGGTCTTGATCACCATGGCCTTGAAGGTGAACGGCGGGTCTTCGCTTTGTCCCAGCTTGGAGTAGGACAAGGTGCCAACCACTGCCAGCAGGATCATCAGGAACAGAACGATCTGGCGATTACGCAACGCCCATTCGGAAAGATTGAAACCCATCGGGGACTACTCCTTGGCCGCCAGATTCACCACACGGTTGGAGCGATCCACCGGGCGCACCTGCTGGCCCTCGTGGAGCACATGCACACCCGCAGCAATGACCCAATCCGTAGGGCTTAACCCTTCCAGTACCGGTACGGTTTTTTCACCGAAAGCACCGATGCGTACCGGTGTGCGCTTAAGGGTATTGTCGGGCTGCACACGCCAGACGTAGGACGCACCGTTCTCCGCACTGAGAGCCGACAGTGGGACCGAGAGAGGAATATCGCCGTCGACCTGTATGAATACACGTGCGCTCTGGCCCAGTTCCGCCGGGACTTTGCCGCCGGTGAATGCCACGCGGGCAGCAAACGTACGCGACTTTGGATCGGCGGCCGGTGACAGTTCACGAATGCGGCCGGTGAAGCGCTGGTCAGGCTGGCTCCACAGCTCGACCGACACCGGCTGGCCGATCTTGAAACGGCCAAAACCCTGCTCCGGCAGGCTGATCAGCACTTCGCGCTCGCCATCGGTCGCCAAGGTAAACACGGTCTGGCCGGCGGACACCACCTGGCCAACTTCTACCGCACGCTTGGCCACCACCCCATCCTGTGGCGCACGCAGCACCGCATAGCCGGCCTGGTTGCTGGCCACGTCGAACTCGGCCTTGATCTGCTTGAGACGAGCAACACCGGCTCGGTAGAGATTTTCGGAATTGTCGTACTGGGAGCGGCTGACCATCTGACGGTCCATCAGGGTCTTGTAGCGGTCACGCTCGGCGCGCACCAGGCTCAGGTTGGCCTCGGCGCCGGCGACTTGGGCACGGGTGGCTTCCAGTTGCAGGCGCACATCTTGCGGGTCAAGTTCGGCCAGCGCCTGGTTGGCCTTGACCCGCTCGCCCTCTTCCACTAACCGCTTGCTGACTTTGCCACCGATGCGAAAGGCCAGGTCCGGTTCATAACGGGCGCGCACTTCACCGGGGTAGCTGTCCATCGACTGTGAAGAAGGTTGTGGCTGCACCACCATGGCCGGACGGATGGTGGTCTGGGCCGCTTCTTCATGGCCGCATCCGGCCAACAGGAAGACCACACTGACAGGCAACGCAAAGGGCAGGAAAATACTGCGCATGCTGTAGGACCTTTCGCAAATGGAGCTAAGAATAATTATACTGGCGGGTATGTTATTAATACCAAACTCACCAGTCCAGTATTAAAGGTGAAAATGTCCGACAATCCTGTGAACACCAATAGCCCCGGGCGTCCCAAGGACATGGCAAAACGCCAGGCAATCCTCGAAGCGGCGAAAATCCTGTTTTTGAGCAATGGCTACGCCAGTACCAGCATGGATGCCGTGGCCCTTGAGGCCGGCGTGTCGAAACTGACCGTGTACAGCCACTTCAACGATAAAGAGACTTTGTTCACCGCCGCGGTGGTGGCCAAGTGCGAAGAACAACTGCCGGTGATGTACTTCGAGTTGCCTGCGGGCATGCCCGTGGAGACTGTGTTGCTGAATATCGCGCGGGGGTTCCACCGCCTGATCAACAGCGAGGAGTCGGTCAACCTGCATCGCCTGATGATGACTACTGGCAATCAGGACGTGAAACTCTCGCAGATCTTCTTCGAGGCGGGCCCGATGCGCATGTTGCAAGGCATGGAGCGCCTGCTTGGCAAAATCGACCAGAGCGGCGCCCTGAGCATCGACAAACCGTTCACGGCAGCCGAGCACTTCTTCTGCCTGCTCAAGGGCACGGCGAACTTTTGCTTGCTGTATGGCTGCGGCGGGCAACTGAGCGAAGAAGCTGCCGAAGCCCATGTGCAGGACGTGGTGGGGTTGTTTATGCGGGCTTATCGGCCCTGAATCTTCATTGACCTTAAGGGCCTCATCGCAGGCAAGCCTGCCCCCACATTTTCGACCGATTTACACCTGACAGGGCTCGGGCGACTATCAGGCCGTCATGGGAGCAAGCTCCCTCGCCACGGGCCCAGCGCCACACCGACAAGTGTGTAGACATCTATGCGGCGATGAGGGCCTCAAACCTAAAGCAGCTTCAGGGTTTGAGGGCTTTCTTGGGGTAGATGTCATACCGGCTGGACTTGCCATCCAGCGCATGGCTCGGCTTGGGCCCGTCAATGCACGGTGCCTTGCGCGGGCGCTTCACCACCACACGGTGGCTGGCCAGGGCCAGGGCCGCAGCCAACAGCGCCGGCGCGTCCGGATCATCGCCCACCAGCGGTCGGAACAGGCGCATTTCTTTCTTCACCAGGGCGGTTTTCTCACGGTGCGGGAACATCGGGTCGAGGTAGATCACCTGGGGCGGCTCGCCTTCCCAGTTGAGCATCACGTCGATGGAGTTGCCCTTGAGCAACTTCATGCGCGCCACAATCGGTGCCACCTCAAAATCATCCGCGCCACGCGCCAAACCGTCTTCGAGCAAGGCGCCGATCAACGGTTGGCGCTCGATCAGGCTCATCTCGCAGCCCAAGCTGGCCAGCACAAAAGCGTCCTTGCCCAGGCCGGCTGTGGCGTCCATCACCCTGGGGCGCACGCCTTGGGCGATGCCCACGGCCTTGGCGATCATCTGCCCGCTGCCACCACCGTACAGGCGCCGGTGCGCTGCCCCGCCTTCGACAAAGTCCACCCGCACCGGTCCAGGCGCGTCGGGCCCGAGCTGTTGCAGCTGTAGGCCGTGTTCCCCCACTTGCAAGGAAAAGTCCGCATCCGCCACGTGCATCGGCAAACCCAGCAGTGACGCCCACTGTTCGGCACGGCCCTGGAAACCTTCGCCCAAGGCCTCGACCTGGATGCGGCTGGCCGCTGGTTGTTCGCTCATCAATCACTACGCTCAAAAATATTAAGGATCGGCAAACAGCGGCCGATAAAAACAACAGTCAGGTATTTTGCCAGAGCTGAGCGTCGACCGAGAAAAATGTCAGACATTCTTCCCCTAACCATCGGTGTACTGCCGACCCATAACCACTACGGCCTGCGCAATACTCAAGCGCTGGCCGGGGTGAGTCATGTGTGGCAGGACTTCTTCGCCCGTGCATTGGCCGAGCAGCTCGGCGATACGCCGGACGCGCTGGCTGTGCAGGCGCCGGTACCGGCGGATCCAGCGGTAGAGCCCAGCGAAGGCGCCGATCTGTTGGCGCAGATCCTCACCCAGCGCGAATGCGATGTGAGAGACACCGAGATCGCCCCACCGGAACCGCTGTTCCTGCCAATCGCCGAGCTCGAGACCGACTTGCTGCCACCCGCCGCCCCGCCGTTCCCTGAAGAAGAAATCGTCGCCCAGCAGCGCCAGCAGAACTTCGAAAGCGGTTGGGTGCGCCCGATCGTGCTGACCGCCGGCCAACCATTGCCGGAGCCTGGCCCGGCGCCGGAGCCACGCCCACTGCACCTGCCTATCGCCGAGTTCGAACTCGACCTGCTGCCGCCCGCTGCCACGCCGTACCCGACCGAAGAACTGGTTGCGCAACAAAAGGCGCTGGACTTCGACTACTACTGGGCTCGCCCGCTGGTCACCCAAAACCTGCGTCTGGCCGCCTGACACTCAGCGACACACCCACCAACGCCCCATATCCAGATGAAAATGGTTGCGGTGCGCGGCGTTGTAGTCCGGGCTCAGTACCACGTTGAAATCATCGCAGGCGCTATCGCGGACCTCTCGCAAGAACCGCGCCTTCTCCCCCTCCCCCGGCCAATCCCTGAGCACGCTGACAGTGCGACCGTCCGCCAGGCGGAAACCGGCAATGTCCAGGGCATTGGCCGACGCATGCTGGCTGAGTCGCCCTTCGGCGCGGTTATACATATTGCGGCAGGCAAAGCTGCCTAGATGATCGACCCGCGCCACCGCCTGGCCGAACACGGCCTGGGCCGCCGGTTGCAGGCTGTGGCGCTCGAACAGCGCGAATGCCACCGCCAGCGGGCAACTGGCGAGAAAACTGCTGCTGAGTCCAACTGCCGCCCCCTGAACGCGCAAGGTATTGCGCAGCGGACACGCGGCATCGGCGGGCGTATCGGCTTGATGGCTGACGCGCAGGCCCGAGGTTACCAGCACCTGGTCGCACAACGCCGGGTGATCCTGCAGACGCCCCAGCTTGTAGCGCGTCAACAGATTCGGGCTAGCGCGCACATCCAACGGTGCCCACGGGTTCCAATCGGCCGGCAGCGGCACCCAGCCACGCCAAACGCCAACGGCACAGGCGCCGGCCAGGATCAGCAACACGCCTGTCACTTTGAAAAAACTCACCCCTTAGCCCTTGAAGAACTGATTGGCCTGCCTGAACGGCATCTTGCGCTCGGTAAAGGTGAACGTGCCCAGTTCGTACACTTCCTGGGCTGCGCGATAGAACTCACCATAGGCAGCCAACGCCAGGGCCGAGCCGACGCTGATGCGCCGCACACCCATCGCGCTGAGCTGCGCGACGCTGAGGTTCAAGCCGCCAGACATCAATACGTTCACCGGTTTGGGCGCCACCGCCTTGACCACCGCCAGCACTTCCTCGGCACTGCGCAGGGCCGGCGCATACAGCACGTCGGCACCGGCTTCGGCGTAGGCTTGCAGACGGCGGATGGTGTCGGGTAAATCCAGGCGACCATGCAGGAGATTTTCCGCGCGGGCGGTCAGGGTAAAGGGAAATGGCAAGCTGCGCGCGGCGGCCACCGCAGCTTCGACGCGCTCCACGGACAGGTCGAAAGGATAGATCGGGTCAGCGGCAATGCCCGTCGCGTCTTCGATGGAACCGCCGACGATACCGGTGGCAGCGGCACGCAGGATGGTCTGGGCGCAGCCTTTCGGGGTGTCGCTGAAGCCGTTCTCCAGATCCGCCGATACCGGCAACGCCGTGGCCTTGGCAATCATGCTGGCATTGATCAGGGTGTCTTCCAGGGACAACGCCCCTTCCGCATCCGGGCGCGCCAGGCTGAACGCGTAGCCCGCACTGGTGGTGGCGAGGGCTTCGAACCCCAGGCTGGCCAGCATCACGGCAGAGCCTGCATCCCACGGGTTGGGCATCACGAACGCACGGTCACGCTCATGCAGGGCCTTGAAGGTTTCGGCGCGAAGGGTTTGGGCATCCATGTCTGGCTCCTGGCGGGGAAAGGAGCCCTAGAGTAACCCCAGTTGCTCCACGGCGGGGGCACGATCCAGCACAGGTAAGGCTGGCAGACCGGGCAGACGCGCCATCAACTGGTCATGAAAACGCAGGGCCAGTTGGGCGGCGAGGCGGTTATCCGAGGTGTGCAGGAATACGTAGGGGGTGCGGCCTTCTTCGATCCAACCTGCGACTTTTTCCACCCAAGGCACCAGAAACGGATCGTTGGCTTCCAGTTCGGGATGACCGATAAAACGCACCTGAGGAAACTGCGTCAGTGCCGCCGGCCGGGGGGGCACCTTGGGTTTTTTCGACTGGGCGTGCAGTACGGCAGCCGTTGTAGAGGTGCAACTGAACAACGCGCGCGGGTCCAGGCAGATACGCTCCACGCCCCGATCCCGTAACAAGCGGTTAAGCATGCGCTCCGCGTCGCCTTTGGCGAAGAACGCCTGATGGCGTACTTCCACCGCCAGGGGCCGCTCCAAACCATCAATGAAGCCTGCCAACTCCCCCAGACGCTGCGGTGTGAACGTCGCGGGCAGCTGCAACCACAGCGGCGATACGCGCTCACCCAATGGGCTCATCAAGCCCACAAAGCTTTCCGCAGCCGGTAGCTGTTCAATCAGGTTGCCGCTGTGGCTGATATCACCGGGAAACTTGGCCGTGAAACGGAAATCGTCGGGCATGATCTCAGCCCAGCGTTGCACCGTGGCGGTCGATGGGCGGGCATAGAACGTGGTGTTGCCTTCAACGGCGTTGAAGACCTGGGCGTAAAGCGCAAGGTAGTCGCTGGAACGAGCATCGGCGGGGTACAGGTACTCGCGCCAGGCGTTTTCACTCCAGGACGGGCAACCGAGGTAGTAAGGCAGACGCATCAGATGTGGATGTCGAGGCCCAGCACTTCCATATCCCATTCGACAAAACCGGCGGTGGTCAGGTAGCTGGCCAGGGCGGTGGCGACGCTTTTGCTCATGGAGCGCGGGAAGACCATGTCTTGCTGACGGGCGGGAAGACCACTGATGCGTGCTTGAGCGTTGGACTGCGCGTCGGACTGGACCTCGATGAAGTCCGGCGAATCCTCGACGGACTCGTCTACCGTGACGTTTGCCTTACGCGGCTTGCGCTTGATCGGGTAGGACTGTGAGGAAAAGCCATCAATACGCATGGGCGCGAACTCGCTATCAGTAATGGCATTTTGGCAGCATCATCCATGGTGCGCAAATGCTCTGGTGATAACTAGAACACATAATTTGAAAAAGGTTTTAAATCGGGGGCAAATTCTGACGATTGGTGAAGTTAGCCCCAAACTGCCATCATTTTTGGCGTCAAATAATCCCGCGTTCGGCCTTGGTCTGCGCCACTTTATCGCGCAGGTACACTGGTGCAGCCTGGTCTGCAGGAATCGCCTCGCCGCGTTCGAACGCGAAGCGCGCGAGGGTCAACAAGTCTTCAGCGTGGGGCAACATCGCCGCATCCTGGCCCACCAACGGCACAGCGATGCGCTCGCCGTAACCCCAGCCGGTGCCAGCACCGAACCAGTCGCCGCGGGCATCGACAGGCAATACCGATGACTGCGGTGCCTGCACGGCTTCCATACCGACCAGGCGCATTTCACCCGCTGTTTCGCGGTAGCAGCCCCAATAGACTTCATCCATACGCGCATCGATGGCCGCTGCCACCTGCTGGGCGCCGTGTTCACGCAAGGCGCGCTGTGCCAGCATGGCAAGGTTGGACACCGGCAGCACCGGGCGCTCCAGGGCGAACGCCAGGCCCTGCACCACGCCGATGGCGATACGCACACCGGTAAACGCACCCGGGCCACGGCCGAAGGCGATGGCATCTACCGCTGCCAGCGTAGTGCCGGCGTCTTCCAGCAGTTGCTTGATCATTGGCAACAGCTTCTGCGCATGCAGGCGCGGGATCACCTCGTAGTGGCTCGTTACCTTGCCATCGTGCAGCAAGGCAACGGAGCAAGCTTCAGTCGCGGTGTCCAGGGCCAGCAGGGTGCTCATCGGTGTAGGTGTCCAAGTCGAAAAAAAGTGCGCCAGTATAAACAACAACGGCCCGCAAGCGGGCCGTTATCCGTGTAGCCGGCAGAGGGATCAGCTGAGTGCTTGCAGCACTTTGGCGGTGATCGCTTCAACCGAGCCGACGCCAGGAATGTGGCTGTACTTCGGCTTGCCCTGGGCGGCGGACAGCTTCTGGTAGAAATCCACCAGCGGCTTGGTCTGGGAATGGTAGACCGACAGGCGATGACGCACGGTTTCTTCGGTGTCGTCCTTGCGCTGCACCAGGTCTTCGCCGGTCACATCGTCCTTGCCTTCCACTTTTGGCGGGTTGTAGACGGTGTGATACACGCGGCCAGAGGCTTCGTGAACGCGACGACCGGCAATACGCTGGACGATCTCTTCATCTTCCACCGCGATTTCAACCACGGCATCCAGCTCAACGCCGGCCTTCACCAGGGCTTCAGCCTGGGGAATGGTGCGGGGGAAGCCGTCGAACAGGAAAC
>Ga0308165_1005595_pt1 | contig 11542 bp, 12 predicted proteins | sample PhyWR2_FD_201032 | JGI IMG/M metagenome (GOLD analysis project Ga0308165, IMG submission 201032) | Phyllosphere microbial communities from UC Gill Tract Community Farm, Albany, California, United States - DLSLW.R2 | ecosystem: Host-associated > Plants > Phyllosphere > Unclassified | place: USA... | reverse complement strand
ACATCAAATTTATCGAGCATTAATTAAATGTCATCAAAAAATTGATTTACATACACTTCTTAAACTCACCAGTGCGACCATAATCCGACTTAGCCTTGTACGAAAGATGTACAAAAATAAATAAGAATTATAGAGCCAACACTCGACTTTTGAATTCCGCGGTCAACGATTATTGGCGGTTTCCTGCGCAGTGGATTCACCACTGGCGGTCCCCTTGCCGCTTTCCTTGCGTCGGGTCGGATCGGTAGGGCGCAGGGCATCATTGTCGCGCTCGACCTCACCGGGCGGACGCGGTTCGTCGGGGTGCTTGAAGGTGTCAGATCGATCGTTCATGGATATTCTCCTCAGGCTTCGGGGTCATCGACTTCCTGACTGACGTTCACGCCAGGTGAGTCCTTGTGGGAGTCCTCGGCCCTGCTCCTCAGGGTCTGCCACTGTTCGAGGTCAATGGCGCCTTGACCCAACAGATCATCCGCCAAGCGCAGCAGCTCGGTGTAATGGGCATCCGGGGATTGTTGCCAGTAGGCCTGGTCATCGAACAGGCGCTGCCATGCATCCAGATCGGGCAACTTGAGGTCGTCGCTCATGACGGCTCCGATGAAGTGGCGGGTTCAATTAGGAGGGTGTAACGCCACCGAGAGTTCCACCTCAATAACCGGTCATCTCCAGGTAACCCTGCCCTGCATGGCTACCGCCCAGGCGTACGGGACCTTCCCAGTAGGGAATTCGAAGATCCATCCACGCGTCGGGGTTGAGCGCCGTCGTGGTGATGTCGAGTTGCTTGCCGGGAATCCGGATTGACCAACGCACAGGCATTGAGCGCCCGGCGACCTTTTTGACTTCCAGCGGTGCGAGGCTGATGTCAGCGGCGTGCAACGACTGCGTGTGCCCCTGTGCGTCGATCCAGGTACCGGTGAGGTATGGCTCGCCATTGTGCTGGCGCATCCGGTAGAGCATCACCTGCTCGCCGCTCTCCAGGTGCAGGGAAAACCAATCCCAACCGCTCTGGTTGGCCGTCAGTGGTTGGCTGCTCCACTCGCGATCCAACCACGCAGGACCGCTGACCTGATAAGTCTTGCCGTCGATTTGCAGGGTGCCTCGGGCCTGAAAAAAAGGCTGACTGTAGTAGTACGACGCCTGGCCCTGTTCGGACTTCTGACTGAAACCCTTGTCGCCCTGCAAGACTGGCGTGTGAGTAGCCGTGAGTTGCAGGGTGTAGTCGAATCCCTTGTCCCGGGCACTGAGTTGCAGATCATCCAGCGCAACGGGATCCTGGCTGCTGAAACGCCAATCATCTATCCAGGCATTGAATGGTTGGATGCTCACCCCGGCCTGGCCCACGCCGCCGCGGGCATAACGTTCGGCGGCGTGGTGCACCGTTGCCGAAGTCACCGCTGCGTGCCCCAGCCAGATCGTCTGGTTACCCCAACCCGGCACTTTGGGCGCGGCCTTCAGCGCGCTGCGAAACAGTGTCCATTGCACGCCGAATTCCTGACCTTGATCGTCCTTGAGGTTCGCAGTGACGTACCACCACTCGATGCGAAAACCATCATGGGGACCGTGATCCGCTGGAAAGCTGAACGCCCGACCGGGCACTACTGCTGTGAAGGCAGCCGCCTCGCCGCCGAGACCGGCGAAACCTTTTTCATCCGGCGACGGGTTGTCGCAACCGCTGACCAGCAGCACCAGCATCAGCAACCACAAGGCCGCGCGTTTAATCCTCATGGGCAAACGTCCTCAGCAGGTCCGCCGGTTGTGTGCGGTAAAGCGAGTAAAGCGGCCAAGCCGACGCCAGCAAGGTGGCGAGCAGCGCCAACCCCATCAACTGCGCCAGTTGCAGCGGGAAAACGCGCAATGGCAGTCGCCAGCCGAAGGCCTGCACGTTGATGACCGTGTCCAGGCACCACGCCAGCGCGATACCCAGCGGCAGCGCCAACACCAGCGTCAGTACGGCCAGGAGCCAGGTCTGCCCGAGATTGAGCAACATCAACTGTCGACGTGTTACCCCCAGCGCCCACAATGGCGCGAGTTGTCCAAGACGGCTCTGACTCTGGGTCAGCAGGCTGATGAACAGCGCCACGCCGGCGACGCCGAGGGTCAGGCTGTTCAGGGCTGCGGTGGCGGCGAAGGTGCGTTCGAACACCTGGGTGGACCAGTCCTTGAGCCGCGCCTGTTCGACGATGCGGCTGTCATCCAGGGCGAAACGGGTCTGCAGGCTGTTCAGAAACCCCGGGATCCGTACGGGCTCGATGCGCAGGTTGAAGCGACTCGGCGTCAGTTGCGGCCAGCCGCGCAGCAAGTGGTCGGCGTTGACCAGAACATGCCCCTTCGGGTTGCCGTAGTCCGCATAGATCCCGACAACACGCGGCGACCACGAGCCCGTCGGCGTGGGCAGCGTGAGGTGATCGCCCAGCCGTACGTTCAACCGTCGGGCCAGTTGTTCGCTGAGCATCAGCGCGTCGCTCCTGGCCAGTTGTTCCCAGGCGTCATCGCCCGTCGCTTCGAGCAACGGCCAGTGCTGGCGATAGGTGGGGTGGTCGATCACGCCGAACACGTCCGCCGGCCAGCCTTGCAGCTGGATCGACACCTGCCAGTTGGGCAATACCGCCGTGAGCGTTGGCTGCTGCTTGAGCCAGGCATACATGTCCGTGGCCTGTGCCGGGTTTTGCGGGTTCACGTACAACTCAGCGGTCAATCGTTGTTCCAGCCAGTCGCCAAAGGTCTGACGGAAACCGGCAGTCATGCTGCCTGCGCCGATGTTCGCCGCCAGTGCCAACAGCAGCGCCATCAACGCCAGGCTGAGGGCCGGCAATTGCTGGCGACAATCGGCGAGAAACCACTGACCGAGCACGGAACGGCGGCGCTGCAACAATAGGTTCAGCAGCGTATTGAGCACGACCGGCAGCGCCAGCGCGGCGCCGATCAGCAAGGCCGCCAACAGCACGAAACCACTGGCAAGGCTGTCGCCAAAACCCCATGCGAGCACTGCAATCACCCCGGCAAGTGCCGCTACCACACCCTGGCGGCGCAACCACCGGGCATGGGCCTGATGCCAGGCCTGGGGATCAGCCAATGCCAGCAAGGGCAGGCGCGCCGCACGCAACAGACTGTTGGCGCCGGCCAGCAAAGCGCCGAAAAGGCTCAGGCCAACTCCGCTGAGCCACCACCACGGGCTAAGACTCAACTGACCGGGCACCTCGGCGCCATACAGACCGCGCAGGCTGGCTGCGACGTCGGGTAACAGGATACTGGCCAGCAGGTAGCCGGTCACCACACCGGCGATCCCGCCGATCAGCGCCAGAATGCCCAGTTCGAACGCCAGGCAAATGATCAGCCGACGTGCGCTGACACCGCAGGCGCGCAAGGTCCTGAGCAGTCCTCGGCGCTGCTCCAGTGCCAGTCCGATGGCGGCATGAACAATGAACAGTCCGACGACAAAGGAGAGAAAGCCCAAGGCATCGAGGTTCAGGTGAAAGCTTTCGGTCAGGCGTGCGAGGTTGTTCTCCTCGCCGCTGCGCTTGAACTGTAACTGCCCCTTGAACTGATCCGGCAAGGTGGCGGTGAAATCTTTGGGCAACAACAATCGTGACAGTTGATCCGGCAGTCCGAGAATCTGTTGGGCATAGCCGATGTCCACCAGCAACATCCCAGGTGCCATGTCACTCTGTACTTGCAGCGGCGGCAGAGGCGCACCACTGACGCTGGCGGGTTGCTCACCTTCGCGCAAACCCAATGCCTGCAAGGTCTGCGGCGAAATCCAAGTGGTGCCCGGTGCACTGAAAAATTCGACAATCCGCTCGATCGCCAGGGTTTGCCCGGCTACCGCAGAGCCGGCCGGCAACGACACTGGCTCGATACCCATCAGTTGCAGGCGTTGATCTTCATGGCCCTTGAGCGTCACCCGCCCCTGCAAAACCGGGGACACCGGCCACCCCATCCGTCGTAGCTCGACAAAGAGGGCCTGGGAAAACGTCGCGCCACCGGGCGCACTCAGGCTGGCCTGGGGTTCGCCGCCGATCATTTGGCTGGCCCGGCTGTAACTGTCACGCGCCTGGCTGTTCAGCGCCTGCACGCCAGTCAGCAAGCCAGTGGCTAGCCAAAGCCCGGTCAGCACACTGCACAACTGCACCGGATGGCGTTGCCAATGGCTGAGCAACGCCCGTAATGTCTGGCGAAAAATCCCCACCTCAGCGCTCGTCCGCGCCGACCAGGCGTCCGCGGTGCAACACCACCTTTTGCGCCAGTCGCGCGGCCACGCTCGGGCTATGGGTGACCATCAACAAGGTCGTTGGGCTGTCGTCGAGCAATTCCAGCAACAGCTTCAACACTTCATCGCTGGTGGCTTCATCCAGGCTGCCGGTGGGTTCGTCCGCCAACAGCAACCGAGGTTGCGCGGCCAGTGCACGCCCTAACGCCACCCGTTGCTGTTGACCGCCGGACAGCTGCTCCGGATAACGACGCAATACATCAGCCAAGCCCAATCGCTGGACCAGGTGCGCCTGCCAGCGCTCATCAAAACGCCCCGCCAGGCGAGCCTGAAATGCCAGGTTGTCCTCTACACGCAAACTGCCGATCAGGTTGAACTGTTGAAACACCAGGCCGATTTCCGTACGCCGCCAGTTGGCCAGATGCGCTTCGCTCATCTCCTCGAGCCGATACTCGCCGCTGCGGATACTGCCGCTATCGACCTTGTCGAGGCCGGCGATCAGGTGCAGCAAGGTGCTCTTGCCGCTCCCCGACTCCCCCATCAACGCCAGGCTGCTGCCAGGCGTGAGCGTCAGGTCGACCCCCTGCAACACCGGAAGCGGACCTTGTGCGGTGGCATAGCTTTTGAAGACGCCCTGGACCTGGAGCATGGAAGTAAACCTGCAAAAAGTATGGAGACAGAGTAACGGGGATGAAGGCTGGGTGAGCGTATTTTGGGTGGTTAACCGTGTTTTTGCCTATTGCCGGAATGCCTTAGGTAGACAATCTCGCCCTTGTAGGGTCCGGCGTAAGAGGGTTTACCAGATCGCGCGTTCCACTGCAGCGATTGCCCTGTGGACAACTGATAGCCCTACACAGTTTCAGGAAAATCACACGCTAGGTCAGCGAACGGCCCGACTGCTCAGACCTATCCAGATGGATACAGTCGATGGATGGATTATATCGTTCGGCAAACCACTACTTTCGCGACATGGCACGCCTCTATCCGTGATCTGCGAGCAAAAATTGCGATTGCTCGTCGATTGGAACGAGCCTCAGCGGGCAATCTTGGGGATGTAAAGTCGCTGGGTTGCGGCCTTTCTGAAATGCGCGTGGACACTGGTGCCGGCTATCGGGTCTACTTCACCTTGCGCGATAACGTTGTCATTGTACTGCTTGCCGGGGGTGACAAGTCATCGCAAGCCGCTGACATCCAGCGGGCAAGAAAATTGGCAAGGGAGATCCAACCATGAGCCAAACTTCGACTGCATTCAATATGGTCGCGCTGCTCGACAGCGACGAAGCCATGAGCGAGTACTTGTCCCAAGTACTGGCAGACGGCGATAACGAGGAGTTTCTAAGGGCCATCGGCTACGTTGTAAGGGCTCGGGGCATGTCACAGATTGCCAAGGATTCGGGCATGGAGAGCGAGAGCCTGACCAAAGCTTTCGCACCGGGTGCCAAACCTCGTTTTGACACGGTATTGAAGGTCATCCATGCCCTTGGAATCGATTTGCGCGCACAACCAGGCCACCTGGAAAATCACTCAGTGATCTGAAGTTGCGCTCGCCCCGTGCTCACTCCTGCACGCCACCCAGCTAAAACACATCGGTAGCTGTGCAGCCTGTTGCTGATAACGGTCATACAGCTCTTCGCGATTGGAATGCGGATATTCCTTGAAATGGCTGATCTGCAAGCCCGCCTCGATGGCGCCGGTGAAGATATCGCCCAGGGTGTGAACAAACCAGTAGGACGTCGCCGCCGCTTGTTCGACCTTGCCTTCGTAGACGATCGGCTGATCCTGCATGAACGGTTCGCGGCGAAAGTACGAGGAATCCGGGCGATAAGGATCGTCGGCCTCGGGGTTGAACATTTCCAGGAACGGATGGGTTTCGTACACCACCAGTGCGCCACCGGGTTTAAGGGTACGTGCGACGTGTTGGAAGAACTCGCCGATGTCCGGCATCCAGTTCAATACGCCGATGGTGATCAGGGCCACGTCGAAACGCTCGCGCAGTTCTTCCGGCAGGTGGTGGATATCTGCTTCGATGAACGTCGGTGCATGGGGTGAACGGGAGGCCAGTTCGAGGGCCTGTTCAAGAAATGCAGCGGACTGGTCAACGCCCACCACATGGCGGGCACCCAACGCAAAGAGCGAAAGGCTTTCGCGACCATTGTTACAGCCCAATTGCACCACGGCCTTGCCGTCGACTCCGACCTGCTCCAGCACATTGCGCAAGGTGTCATCGAGGCAGGAAAAATCAGTCTCGGCCACCTGCGTCAACAGTGCCAGCCATTCAGGATTGTCCTTGTGGTGTCGGGCGGAATCGTTCCAGGCATCGCGGTTGCTGGCGATGACGGATTGGTTTGACGGCATTTCCATTGCGCGCTCCAGACTTCGGCAGTTATTCGCCGGACCCGAGTCTAGATCAGCACCTTCGATAAGCCCATTGGCTGTTTGTTGGATTCTTGTAAAGCGGCAACACCCCCGCTCGGCAGCTATAGTTAATGGCCTTGGGGAAATGCGGGAAAACCGAATTCGCAGGTGCAGCCATGAAATACACCGAACTGACGCTGGCGCTCGCCTTTTGTCTCACCGTCACCCTCAACGCCCACGCGGACAACAGCCTGACGCCGACGTCCGAATACAGCAGCGAGTTCAATTACTACGGCGATGATCAGCCGTTTGCCCACCCTGCATCGCCCAGTCTGAGCACGGTGCCACCAGGGTCGTACATCCCGACGGCGCCGCAGGACTTCATCCCGATCTCCAGTCAGCATGAGTTTTCCGACTCACGCCTGCCGACGATTGCGGACGCCACCGTCCGCGTGTTCATTCGCACCTATGACGCCGAGCGCGGGGTGTACGTCAACCAGGAAGTCATCGATCCCACCTGCCTCCTGGCCTGCCTCAGCCAGAAGGCGACGGCGGTTTACCACTGACGCTTGTCGGGGCGTGCGAGGCCGAGTTTTTCGATCCGGTAACGCAGCATGTCGCGGCTCAAACCCAACAGGCGGGCCGATTTGGTGACATTCCAGTCGGTCTTGTCGAGCATCTTGCGCACCATGTCTCGCTCCACTTCCGGCAGGTTCATCGACTCGCTGCCGTTGTACATCGGGCGCGGCTCGCTGTGAGGCATTTCCGGCATCACCAGCGGCTCATCCACCAGGCTCAGGCACACGTTCAACTGGTGCGCGGCAATGGTGTCGTTCGGTGCGAGCAATACGGTTTGCTCGAGCATGTTGCGCAGTTCGCGCACATTGCCTGGCCAGCTGTAGTTGAGCATCAGCTCTTCGGCCTGATCACTGAAATGCAGGTTGGGTTTACCATAGCGTTTGCCGTGCATGGCGAGGAAATGCCGGGCCAGCAACAGGATGTCTTCGCCACGGTCATACAGGCGCGGCACCTTGATCGAGATGATACGTAAACGGAAGAACAGGTCGCGGCGGAATTTGCCCTGCTGGACCATCTGCTCGAGGTTGCAGTTGGTCGCGCTGATGACCCGCAAGTCGACCTTGCGCTCCTTGACCGAGCCCACCCGGCGAATGGTACGGTCCTCCAGCAGCTTGAGCAGCTTGGCTTGCAACAGCAGGTCCATTTCCCCCACTTCATCGAGAAACAACGTGCCGCCATCGGCGGCCTCCACCAACCCGGTGCGACGGTCCTTGGCGTCGGTGAACGCGCCCTTCTCATGACCGAACAGCTCGGACTCGAGCAAATTGGAGGGGATCGATGCGCAGTTGAACTCAATGAAGGGCCCCTTGCTGCGCGGCCCGTCGAAATGCAGGGCGCGGGCCACCAGTTCCTTGCCTGTGCCGGTCTCGCCTTCAACGAGCACGGGAGGTAAATCACCGCTGGTCATGCGGCGCTCGGCGTCGAGCAACTGACCGATGGTGTTTTTCAGGTGCTGCATGGGTGCCGATTCGCCGATCAACGCCTGCACCCCCGACTTCTGTGCTTCGCGCTCTTGGTAGAACGACAACGTGCGCTCCATCCGCTCGGTGGCGAGGGCCTTGTCCAGCATCAACTTCAGTTCGGGCAGCGCCACCGGTTTGGTGACGTAGTGGAAGGCGCCCTCTTTCATCGCCACCACGGCATCTTCGACGTTGCCGTAGCCGGTCATCATGATCACTTTGAGGTCGGGCGCACGCACGCGCAGCTTCTGGATCAGATCGTGACCGCTCATGCCCGGCAGCGAATTGTCGGTGAGCACCACGTCCGGGGCAAACGTGTGCATTTTTTCCAGCGCCTCTTCAGCCGAGTGGCAAACCGTCACCTCGAAATCCTTACGCTCGAGGTACGTCTGTATATTCTCCGCGAGGAGTTCGTCATCCTCGACCAGTAGAATGCTGTGCTCCATGATCCTCTCCCGTTGCCACTTTAAAATGAAGACTGACGCGGGTTCCTTCCTGCTCTTGGCTGGTCAGTTCGACCGAACCTTCAAAACGCTCCATTATTCTTTTAACCAGGGCCAGACCGACGCCCAGGCCACCTTGTTTGGTGGTAAAAAACGGCTTGAAGACCATTTGTTGCTGCTGACGACTCATGCCCTTGCCGGTGTCGCTCAGGGTCATGCGCAAATGGCCAGGGTGTTGCGATTCGATGTCGATGCTCAGCACGCCGCCCTTGGGCATGGCCTCCAGGGCGTTGGCGAACAGGCTATTGAGTATTTGCGTCAGCAGCACCTGTTGGCTGACGACCGGTGTGCAGGCCATCGGTGTGAAGCGCACTTCCACGCCGCAGCGCCGGATCAAGGGTTCGAAGGCACTCAGGGTGTCGTCAATCGCGGCCACCAGGTCCACCTTTTCCTCATCGTCCTTCACCGGTCGCAACGACACCAGCAGCTCACGCACCCAGCGCGACATGCGATCGACCTGATTGATGATGTCGCCAATGTTTTTCTGCGCCCCGTGACTGGCGATTTCCTGGGCCAGTTCGGCACTGGAGCGGATGTTGGCCAGAGGGTTGCGCAGGCTATGGGCCACGGCTGATGACATTTCACCCAAAGCGACGAAGGTTTCGTTGCTGATCAACTGCTTCTGCTGACTCTCCAGCAGCTTGGCCGCGCGCCAGACAATCCAGAACAGTCCCAGATAAATGGCGGCGCCGCCGAGCAAGGTGGCGAACCAGATCGTCTTGAAGCCGCGCTGGATGCTCGCCACCAGGTCGGCCGGTTCCTTGTAGATTTCCACCATGGCGATCACTTTGCTCCTGTCGGCATTGAACATCGGGATGTAGTTCTCGATGAACAGGTATTCAGGCTCCCGCAGCAGGCGTTGCTCGGGGCGCTCTTCATCAATCTCGTGGTAACTGGTGGACACCAGCTCCCTCATTTCGAAGGATTCATCGAGCTCCTCGTCGTCCTCGATCCGCTCTCCGATCAGCTCTGGGTTGGTTGACCAGACCACCGTGCGGTCAAGGGCATAGACCGTAGCCAGCAGCAGGTCTGGCAGGTGCTCGACGTGATCGAGGAATTCGGCACGCGAAGAAGCGCGGGCCTGGGCGGTGAGGTCCGGATCGTCGTCGTCCTGGCGCGGGTCGAGCATTTCACCAATGGTTCGAGTGGGGGAAATCGACGCATGCCGGATCTCCGCCGCACCAATGGCCTGGACGAATTGCGCCGTCAGCATGGAATCACGCTCGATGCTCTCCTCCACCACAAAGCGCGTGGAAATGTAGCCCAGCACCAGCGCCACACCGGCGATGATCAGGAAGCTCCCCAGGGAAAACCAGCGCAAAAGGTTGAATTGCTCCCGTAAGCCAATGCCTTTTTCGGCTGGCGGCAACGCAGGTACTTGTGGTTGTTCGAGTATCTGCATGAAAGGAATCCTGACCGAGACGTAAGGCATTTCCCGTGGTGCTTCGGATCAGTGTAGGTGGCATTGATCGAAACCGACGGCCTCTATGATTGTATTTCGCCGCTATTGCACCTGAGCCGCCTGCAACGGTTGCTGGCGCTCGGTTTCCTCCTGCAGGAACTCGATAATGGACTGCGCCGACTGTTCATCCAGGCGCAGGTTGGGCATCGGGACCCGGTCGAACCGTTCGAAAAGCTGCGTGGCGATCGGGTCCTTGTCGGCGAGCATGCGGTCCGGTTCACGTATCCAGCGGTTGAGCCAGGCCAGCTCACGCTGACGGGTCACGCCGACCAGGTCCGGGCCGATGTTGCGCATACCGATGCCTTGTCCGTCCTGCGGGCCGAGGCTGTGGCACGACGCACAACGCGTACGAAACAATTCTTCACCGTTGCTTGGCGCGCGGATTTCGGGAGCATTGACGTAACTCTCTTCCGAGCTGGCCTGCTTCCAGTTTTGCAAGGTGTTGGCCAGTTGATCGGCGAGAATCCACGGATTCTCAAACGGCGAGGCCTTCATCCAGCGCCCGGTTTGCTGGTTGCCGACAATCAGGCTCAGGTTGTGGTCCTTGTTGCGACCGTTGTCGACGCCCTCGATAAACAACCCCAGTTTTTTGCGCAAGTTGGTGACGGCCTCGAACTCGCCGGTGAGGAACTGCCAGCCCGGCCCGACCTTGAAGCGTTCCGCATAGGCCTTGAGCACCTCGGGGGTATCGCTCAACGGGTCGATGCTGATCGAGTAGAAGAAGATGTCCTTGCCCACTCGATCCCCCAGCAACTTTTGCACCTGGCGCAAGCGCGCCGTCTCCAGCGGACATGAATCACTGCATGAGGTGAAGATGAAATTGATCACCACCACTTTGTCTTTGATCAGGTCATCGAAAAAACGCACCTGCCGACCGTCCTGGTCGGTCAGCAGGGTGTTGGGAAAGTAGTTGCCGCCCCAGGGGGTCGTCGATTCCGGCGGCGCCAGCACGCCGTCATGGGCGACCAACGCCCTGGCGGCGAGCAGGCAGGTGACCAGCACCAGAATCAGGTGCATGCCCAGGGCGCGGGAGCGCGGCGTCGGCAGCGCGCTGTCGGCGCCGGCCCGGTTCATTTTTTCACCTGTACTTGCGGGCCGAAGCCATCGCCATTGCGGAAGGTTGGCAGCGCAGCGGAGTTGACGTAGCGCACGCCATCCCAGCTCGGCAGCGGTGTTGGCATCAACTGGAATTGCCCCGGCTTCTCAATGTCCCAGCGCAGCAGCATCGAGTTGTCCTCATGCTGGGTGTTGTGACAATGCTCCATGTAGGTCCCGGCGAATTCGCGGAAATTGATCGCCATCTCGACGCTGTCCAGGCCGTCTTTTTCCGAGCCAATGCGGTACACGTCCTTGCGCGCCCATTTTTCCCATTCCGGTGGAGCCTTGCCGCCACGGCTGAGGATGATGCCCTCCTCGAAATGCACATGCACCGGGTGGCTCCAGCCTGTCCCGCCGGCCTTGATGTTCCAGACCTCAA
>Ga0308165_1005594_pt1 | contig 11544 bp, 10 predicted proteins | sample PhyWR2_FD_201032 | JGI IMG/M metagenome (GOLD analysis project Ga0308165, IMG submission 201032) | Phyllosphere microbial communities from UC Gill Tract Community Farm, Albany, California, United States - DLSLW.R2 | ecosystem: Host-associated > Plants > Phyllosphere > Unclassified | place: USA... | reverse complement strand
AAAGAGAAAGCCTAAAAAAACTGGCCATTAATAACAGAAAAACAGAATATTTAAAACAAAAATTAATAGATTTATAAAACTAAAACACTCCTTAAGCATTTGTCCAAATTAGTTTGAAGACATACAGGACATTTTTAGATTTTATTTCCTCCCCTTCATCATCAACTTTTATTTTGGAATTATGTGTAAAATCTTCAGCATCCTCTTTATTGTATAAACCTCCCACTTGAATATAAAAAAGCTGTTTTCCTGCACTTCCATGATTAAAGTAGTAGCCGTAAATCTGTTCCGCTAATTGATTATGATTTTGCTGTTTTTGATTATAACGCTTTGCTTCTACTATGATATCGAAATTTTCATACTGAATAAAAATATCGGGTTCTACATACCTTTTATTATTATTCTTATCACTTCCAATAACATTCCACTTTTCCCAAAATAATAATTCATTCAATTCTCCGCAGTAAGAAGGTAATTTATCATGATATAAGGCTCTCTTTAAAATACGCCAAAACATTTCTGCTGGCAGATACTTTAAATGATCAAATACCATAGCGGTCAAGCTATCTTCTGAAATAGATAAACGACCTTTTGATCGTTCAAAATATGATATCATTTATAATTTCTTTAATTAAATTTATGGAATAAGATTTTGCGTCTTTGATTGCTACAATTAAGTAACCTTCTTGATATAATTCCCTCTTTACATCAGCTTATCCAAACACCGAAACACCATCCGCAATAGCGCGCTAAAATAAGTAATCATATTATATTGCCTTTACGGGAAACCAGAAAAATATATTTCTATTATTCTTAAAAATACACAGGATATATCCAGAGGAGATCTTAAAGTGAAGATTTATTTTAGGTTTGAATAATATGGTCTTTAATAAAAGGTGACCATGACCAAATACAATTCTGGTAGGATATTAGCCAACTATACGCGCTGCGAACCAGTGTTGCAATTCATGCAGTACGATGATGAAAAGAGTCTATAGCCTGAAAACAAATAATTGAAATGAAGGAAAACTATAGATCTAAAAGTTGAATATGCAATTTTGGGTAAACCATTCACTCTTTACGTGACGAAAGCGCGGAGCGATAAGCAATTCTGCGATGTTTGTTTTACGGGTAACATTAAAACTTATGAAAAATAAAATTATTACACGTAAAGGACTAAAACATAAATCCAAAATTTTATCCAAAACATTTATTTTAAATCTTTGTTAATTGATTATTCTTAATAAGCCAGTAATAAGATTTAACCATCTAAATCGTGAAAACAATGCTATATAATTTTAGAAATATTTTATTTTTTATAAGATATACTAAGCTTCGAAGCGAAGTACTTAAAACTATTCGACAAACAAGCCATAATAAAAATCCTCCATAAATAATACTAAATTTTCCTTCTTGGCATCTGAAATTAAACCAGATTACCATTAAGAATCTAACTTAATTTAGTGCATATAGATATCTAACTAACCAAAGTAAACCAATATGAAAGCAATACAACTTATTTTAGTATTTTTAATATTTTTTCAATTTAGCTTAGCGCAAACTATAATAACAGGAGCTATAACCGATGGTTCGGGAAAACCAGTACAGGGTGTTTCTATTAAAAATAGGAGTCAAAAAGGTGTTAATACGATCTCTTTTGCAGATGGGACATTTACAATACCTGCAAATTTAAAAGACACTATCGAAGTTTCTTTGATCGGTTTTAATCCTTCAATATTTATTGTCAACTCATTAGATAATCCAAATAAAATTAAATTAGCAGAAAACTTACTAGAAGACGTCATTGTTGTGGCAAGCAGCTCTAGATCCAGTTGGGTAGGTGCAACTTTATTTTATAATCTTGATGGATCTAATTTAGATAATGTTGTTGGAGCCGGTAAAGTTAAATTAAATACTGTTAAAAATTTAAATGGACCATTTCGTCTAAATGTCATAGGCAATATATCGAAATTTAGTAGTGCTACAAATACAGAAAAAATATCTAGTGATATATTAGAAATCAGTCAATCAACTCAAGGGCTCTCTGCTGGACTTGAACCTATATATTTGATTGTAAATAATCCTCAAGACAAAATATATTTCAATGCATATGGAAACTTATTATATAAACTCAATAATTTTCAAAAAGTAAATAATTCTGATAAGGATATTGCTTTAAGTCAAGGAAGATTTACATTAGGATTAGAATTTGATGGCATAGAATTTTCAGATGGTGGCGGACTGTTGCACTTTGGTATTGAAGGAAGTCTTACATCTTTTAGTAAGGATAAATATAATCAAATTTTTAACCAACAAAAATCTTCACTCTATACGTTAGAGATGACATTTATAATGCCTCTCTTTGGAAAACTTGGTTTGATGCTTAATCATACAATAACACAAGGAATCAAACCTGTGTCTGGAGTTGGAATGGTTATAAAAAACTGACATGCAATAATACATAGCCGAAGAAATATTATACCATTAATGCAGTTTACATCTAAAAAAAATTATAATTTGGAAAGACTAAATTCGTGATTATCTTTGCATTAAAAGTACACTCCACGCTACACATAGGAACAGCGTACCAGAGCGTATCTTTCGTTTTATAGACCATTTTTAGACCACATTTTATATTTGCAATGGAAACTTTCACGATAAATGATCAAGTTCAGGAATTAAATGATCGCGGGTTTTAGGTCTCAATAAATGATGAATGAGATTTTAGATTTTTGGCCAATTATACTGCTAATAGCTACAATAGGATTAGTTATATATCTGCGTCCAAAAATTAAAGGCTTTATCGGTGAATTGACAATTCGGTTTATTCTATTGTTCTTAAACAAGAAAGAATATAAGGTACTCAATAATGTTCGAGTCTTTCATAATGGTATAATGGCTCAGATAGACCATGTTGTCGTATCAAGATTTGGTGTATTTGTGATCGAAACTAAAAACTATTATGGTTGGATATTTGGGAGTGAAAATGCTTACCAATGGAAACAAGTTATATTTAATAATACTTACGAATTTTATAATCCGATACGTCAAAACCTGGGGCATATTAAAGCTTTACAGGCTAATCTGAAACAATATCCAGCTCTTGATTATTTTCCGATTGTAGTTTTTACCCGCGGATCTAAACTAAAGGTAAATAGCTCCTTTCCTGTTATAAAATATTATTATTTACTCAAAACGATTAAAAGCGTTACAGAGATAAATATAAGTGAGGAGATTAGGGATGAGATATATAACTCACTACTTAAAATAAATGGCAACAAACCGCTTATAACACCCAAAAAGGCAACAGATGAAGATTATATTAATAATAATAAAAACATCTGCCCTTATTGTGGTAACACACTAATTTCAAAAAGTGGTAAGTATGGCAAATTTCTTGGTTGCGCAGATTATCCTAGATGTACTTATACTAAGAAGATTGGACAGAACCAGTTGTAAATTATTATTTCAGTTATGTTAATATAAAAGTATTGATATAACTAAGTTATCTTAAAATGAATCTGTCATTTCAATGAGATCTTCATTTTTTTTAGCAATAATTTATTTTGGCAAAGAACAGAAACACGAAATGAAAAAAACTAAACTTTGGAATTGGAAAATTATTTTGTGTTTCATAGTTCTAGGCGCTATAATTTACCATAGTTGCTCTAGAGATGAAAATGAATATGATCAAGTATCTTACACTGACATAAAAGATTGGGAAAAGGGTAAACGAAAAGATTGGTCAAATAAAGATAGCTCAGTGATCGTTTATAGCCTTTTTAAGAACCTATCATTTTTAGACGACTATGTCATGTATTCTTGTATCGAAGTCAGAAATAAACGAGATACGTTGTTTTATATCAGACAAAAACAATATGACATCGACGAAGTTGTATCTGGAGACAGCTTAGTTGTTGCACATCAAGATAATCATGCTATTGGTGGTTGGTGGGAAATAACACCCAGGTACCAGCACCGATTAGATGTTGATAGTATAAAATGGAGTGAAACATTAAAGGACAGAAAAGATATTGCAGCGCAACTAGTAAATGCCAGTCAGTTGAAACATGCAGTCTATAAACTGGAAAAATCTGACCTAGTAAAAGTCTTTAACAATGATAATCCTTTAGACCGTAAGAATAAGAAATCTTACGATAACGAGGGCATATATTATGTGAGTCCACTGAGCTTCGCTCCTGTTAGTATGTACAAGCTAGATTCTATCAGCAAGCTCTTGTTAACGGATAATCCACCAAAGACCTTAAAAGCTGTTTCGATTCTGGATTAATTCCATTAATTTGTTATGTAAATTGAAGAACCGCGGGCTAAATATTCATACGGCAATAATGATCCCCACACCTTACTTAACTTGGTGGTTAAAGATCATCGTAACGATATTCAAGATGATCTAACGACCGAATATTCCCCTCTTTATCCTTACTGTAAAAGATCGCCATTTTTCTCCTGAAAAGCAAGAGTGTCCCGTTCTCCTCTGCACCAGACCAAACGCAGGAATAATGTTTTATAGCCTGTAAGATTTTTGTATGAGCAGGCTTTTGTGGACTCAACGATTCAAGATGGGTAATGCCTCCCTTCCAAAGAACAATAAATTGCACGAGGATCGAATCTTGTGTGGTTTTTGCAGCAGGTTTAATGGTTTGTAAACCCATATTATTTGCTAATATTTTGATGTAATCTTCTTCTCCTCCAAATGGCTTGGATTCCGATTTTGCACGGTGGTGGATATCATAAATAGCACTATTGAATTTTTCCTCATAACAAGGCGCTTCGGGATCGAAATCCATAGGGTAATCGAAGATCATATCAGCCTTTAGCGTTGATCTAAATGATTTTTCAGGAAAATAATCATATGGATACCCTTCATCTACTAGATGTATGAAATAACGTTCACCCCCGGCAAAAGGGATACGATCGACTTTCACTTCTTGCAACCCCTTGAGGTCGAAATAATATAAAGGGAAATGATCCTGGATAATAAGTCCCGGGTTTTGAATATTACAAAAGTCATTACGCCAATGAATGACGACATCTTTAATCGGTAGACCGGTATACTTCTTAACAATCTCGGGTATTGTCATGCGGTTGGCAAAAAAATCTTCCTCCGTATCTATATGTATAGAACCTTTATAGACAATACCGTCAATTAGGGTGTCTTGTTCTGATCTCTTGATATTGGTATATTGTTCTGTTAATGATGACCGTACGATATATGGGCTCACCTGTATATTATTGATAAAATATGCAGGGTCGTTGGCATATTCATCAGGTGGTGAAGGTGGATACCAGGGTGTATGGAAATATAGGACACCTTCATACATACGCTTTATGGATGAAGTGTAATTGAATACGCGTCCTAACCTCGCCTCTGGATAATTGAGCAGCTCCTGCTTTTCAATGATACCGCCGTTTAAGATAAAAACATAATTTTCAAATGTTCCATATTGCTTTGGATATAATAGCGTATTGTTCGGAGAATTGGTGCTGAACTGCTGGGACCGTGCGACGTGCATGTTTACCAGCATGATAACGAAAAGTAAAAGGAATTTTATAGGAGCTGTGGTCATAAGATTGTTCTAAATTAAATAATGTTTTAGCGATATTTAAGACTATCTAGCGACCGGATATCTCCTTTTTGATCCTTACTATAAAAGAGAACCATTTTTCGGCGACATAGGACTGGCCTCCCCCCCTGGACGGCAGGAGTCCATCCACAGGCATTTTTTTTGAAAGCGGTAAGTATAACTTCATGACCAGGTTTATCTAAATCGGGACTTTCTAACGCGGTAATCATACCATCTTTGAGTACGATAAACTGAACCGTGATAGAATCTGTTTTCGTAGTGGAACTGGGTTTAGCCAAAGGAATTCCCGTTGTGGATGATAATTTCTTGAGATAAAAACTTAAACCTTTGTACGTCGAAGCATCTACTTCTGGCCTGATAAAAATTTGTTCGTCTTTCGGATCAAAATCTGATAGATAACACGGATAAACTGTATTTAGAGCCAAAGGATCTTGAAAAATTAAAGCGCCTTTAGGCAAACTCCGTCTATAGCTGTCGTCGATAATGTGAATAACATACCGCTCTCTTTCAGCAAAGCGAACATGGTCTACCTCTATTTTATTAACGGATAAATCTCGAATTTTGAATGAATACAGCGGAAAATAACTTCCGATGATCGTACCGATATCATCCTCATTGCGATACTCGTCTTGGGTATTTCGCCAATGGATGATAACCTCTTCTGGCGATAAATCGGTATAATTCTCGATAAAATCGGGTAAGGAAATACGGTCTGCAAAAAAATCCTCATCGGAATCCACATGTACGGAGCCTCTATACTGGGTACCATCTATTATTGTGTCTTGCGTAGACTTCGAGATGTGGTTATACGCTTCCATTTTAGTCAAACGAATCTGATAAGGACTAACCTGCCTGCCATTGATGAAATAGGCCGGTTGATCAGCATATCCAACCGGAGGGGCGAACCGTTGTTCACTATGAAAATATACGGCTCCAGGATAGGATTGCCCTTCTAGCGTAAGGGGGTAAGGAAAAATGTTATTCAGCTGTGCTTGCAGATTATTGACCAGCGCCTCCTGTCCGATAACCTTTCCATTAAGCACAAAGGCATAATGTTCAAATGTCCCATATTTTTTAGGCAACAACTCGGCACGATCAGAAGTATTGGAGTATATGGACTGAGAAAAAACCACTAACCCAGATAAAACTAAAATAAAAAGTAGGATATATTTGTTCATTGAATACATTTTATGACCTGTTCGTTGTTTGCTACACTGCATATTCATCCCAATTAGGATTAAATAGTATCTTTTTGGTTAGTTGCTTCACGTTATATCATTAATCTCCTCCTAAAATAATACTAAAAAAGTTATTGATCATGATTAAATAAATAAAAGCCATTCTTGGCAGAATGGCTTTTCATGATCTTGATAAAAGGTGATATATCTTATAGGCAGTTAAAAATGAAAAGACTACCAATTTAGCTCATAATTTGTGCTTCTGCCACCCGAATCTGCTTTAATTAGAATACCTTTATGAACTAAATCTGTAATATCTCGTAATGCGGTATCAGCCGATACCTTGGTCATCTTTGCCCATTTTGATGAAGTCAGATTTCCTTCAAAATTATCCATTAATTTATTCAACATCATACGTTGCCTTTCATTACTGATATGAACACTGTTTTGCATCCAAAAGTGATGTTTTCCCACGACTTTATCTATTATCGTATTCGAAGCAATAATAGCTTCTTTAAGGCATTTTAAAAACCAAACTAACCAATTGGTAATATCAGAATCTCCTTTTTGCGTTTTCTCTAGAATCGTATAATATTCCTTACGTTCTTGTTTAATTTGCGCAGACATACTATAAAAGCGTTGATTGACACCATCCGCTTTCGATAGTTGCATATCTGTCAATGCACGAGCGATACGTCCGTTTCCATCATCAAATGGATGTACAGTCACAAACCATAAATGTACAATAGCAGCTTTTAAGACTGGATCTATACTAGAATCCATATTAAACCAGCCTATGAATCTCTTCATTTCCTCTTCGAGACGTTCAGCTTTAGGTCCTTCAAAATGTACAACTTCTTTTCCCATTCCTCCCGAAACCACTTGCATATCTCCACTTCTCCATTGTGCTACATCGATCTTGTACAAGCCACTTCTACCGATTGGAAATAATGCGCCATGCCAGCCAAATAATCTTTCTATGCTTATGGTCTTATCTGTATTCTGTGTAGCATCTATCATCATTTCTACCACACCATCAATATGTCGGTCAGATTGTATCAAACCTGAATTATCTAACCCTAATCGAGTAGCTATTGAAGAGCGCACTTGTTCTGGATTAAGTATTTGCCCCTCTATTTCTGATGATTTCACTACATCTTGTATAAGTGTTTCTAAGTTTGCTTCGTCTTGTAATTCAAATCCTAGCAACTCTACTTTTCCAATAAGTTTTCCTTGCAGATGTCTAACTTCGCTTAATAAATTAAGTATCTTATGGTCTTTCCATTGGAAATCGGTCCAATTATGTCGTTCGTGTATATAGACTGCCATCGCTTCTAAAATGTATGCGGTAAATATAAGCATTATTCACCGCAATAGAAGCGGAGAATAAACTATTTAATATCCGCACAAAATTAAGCAGCACAATAGTAGTGTCCATAATATCACCTTATTGAGTTAAACCCCAATGTTATATTGTAGCTTGTTTAGAATCTAAGCTGTGCTTCATCAAAATTTGAAATATCAGTTGGTTATATTCGGTTAATGATGATCAAAACTAAGACTGGGCGGAATCTGACCTGCTGCTGGTATGTGAGAATATCTGAGCTGATGACTTTTGAAATATGCAATAACAACCGTTTTGTAAAGAGAGCAACTCATTTCGGACAAGTAAGCATATTACTGTTCAAACAATAGACTATTTTTGATTTTATAAAAAAAACAACATCATTGACGATGTGGGTTAAAGCGCTATAATTTCATTTTGAAATAACCTTATATTTATATATATTTAATATCAGTTTCGTTACTTTAACCAAAATAACCTAGGGGTCATATTATAATGGATGTGAAAGGATTTTCATGTAGTCTAGATGAATTTAATCGCTTTAAATTAGGGGATGAACGTGCCTTCTATAAGATATTTGAATATTATAAGCCAATCTTGTTCCAACGCATAAGTCGACTATGTCCTTCTCAGGTGGATGCCGAAGAAATCCTGCAGGAGATCTTTATCCAGTTATTTTTAAAACGCCAGGATATCCCTGACGTTGAAGCAATTTATCCGTTCTTATATATTGTTGCAAAAAGAATGGCTATTTCTGCATTTAGAAAGGAAGCCGTTCGTCAACGCTTTGAATTAACGCAGTATTCCCAATGTGACGAAACACATGACCACTTAGGAAAACAGATTGAAGACAAGGATCTGATCGTGTTTTTAAATGCAGTTGTTGATCAATTGCCTAAACAACAGCAAGTCATTTTTCGAATGAATAAGATCGATGAACTGAGTTATTCGGAAATATCAGATCAAATCGGAATCTCAAAAAATACGGTAAGGAATCACCTCGTGGCTGCCTATCATTTTGTCCGTTTAAGGTTAGAGAATATCTTATTTCTTATATTTTTCATAAAAAATATCTTTTAACTAGTCCATCTTAGTTTGTGGCGCGATTAATCTAATAGCGCACAATAAATGGAAGATGTCTAAAGTAGAAGCATATAAAAAACTTATCCGCCAGTTCTATGCAGGTTCCCTTCAGGGAACTGCGATAGAAAATTTTATTAAATATATTGAAGATCCAGAGTTTTTGGAGGCTTGGGAAGAGTTGATGGAACAAGATACGGATGAAAATACTTCGCTTAAAGAGCCTGACGCAGCACAATTATTTTCCAGAATAAAATCCGACGACCGTGTTAAAAATAGTTTAACCGACATACCTGATCGCTCAGTATCAAAAATAAAAATCTTCAAAAGTATAGCGACTGCTGCAATAGTGTTATTACTGGGCACAGCGGCTTTTCTAATTTGGAACCAGAATGAAAAGGAAATCGACCAAATAGCTCATCTCCAAAATGTAGATACGGAATTAAAGGTTTTACCTGGAACGAATAAAGCACAAATTATTTTAGAAAATGGATCACGTATTGACCTGGAAAAAATTAAAGGTGATACGGTGATCGCTAATGGTGATTTTGATATTGTGAAAACAGCGGATGGCTCGATATCTTATCGACCAAAATACCCGGGTAAAGAATCATCAAAATTGGTCCATAATACCATCGTGACACCTGGAGGTGGAGAGTATAGATTGATCTTGCCGGATGGGACAAAGGTCTGGTTAAATGCCATGACGACGCTTCGATATCCAGTTCAATTTAATAAGGATATTCGAGAGATTGAGATGACTGGCGAAGCCTATTTTGAAGTTGCGAAAGTAGTGAAGGCTGGTAAACGTGTGCCATTTATCATCCACACAGGATCTCAAAAATTGGAGGTATTAGGAACGGTCTTCAATCTGCAGCATTATGGACAAAAGATTGTCACCACACTGCTAGAAGGTAAAGTGAAATTAAACTTTGCGGGGAGTGATCATGATGGACAATATTTATCGCCCGATGAACAAGCAACATTTGATATGGCTAGTAATCGGGTCAAGAAAATACAAGTAGATCCTTTCTATTTTTCGGCATGGAAAGACGGAAAATTTGCTTTTGAAAAGACCGCTATTGAGGAGGTCATGGAAACAATAAGCCGATGGTATGATGTGGAAGTTATCTTTAAGAATGAATTGAAAGATTTCCAGTTTTCAGGAACAATATCTAAATATGAAGATATTAATAAACTGCTTCAAACAATTGAACTGGTGGGAGGCATACATTTCCAATTAAAAGGAAGGAGAATTTATGTAATGAAATAATATCTACCATGTGAAAAATTTCAGGAGCGTTGCGACCGCCCCTGAAGTTATGTCTTTAGAAAAGACAGTAGGCCGAACAAATCTTAACTTATAAAACACTGATCAACCGTATGCAAAAGTACAAAAAAATTCGGTGTGGAATGCCTATGAATTTTAGGCAAACCTACACCTTTAACCCATTGACTATGAAATTGTCAATCGCACTACCTTTATTATTTGCCACAGCTTTACAAGTAAGCGCCCTCACCTATGGTCAGGGTATAAATTTGAAGAAACAAAATGTTAAACTGGAGACCGTGATCAAGGATCTGCAAAAGCAAAGTGGTTTCAATATTTTGTACAAGGAATCGCTGGTATCCAATACAAAAAGAATAAATATCAATTATCGTAACGCTCCATTTGAAACTGTTCTGAAGGATATTCTTGCTCCATATCAGATCACTTATAGGATGGTTGATAATAACGTGGTGCTGAGCAAAGCACTGCCAAGAACTGCCCCTGCGATCGAAACCCACACTCCTGTAGCACTCGTACAGCAACGGAAAATTAAAGGAAAAATTTTAGATGCTGCTGGTCTGCCGCTAAGCAATGTAACAGTCACGGAAAAGGGTACGTCAAATAAAACCGGTAGTACTGAAAATGGGCAGTTTGAGATCCAACTGTCTGGTAACAATGTAACGTTGCAATTTTCAATAGTTGGTTTCCAGCCACAGGAACTCGCTATAGCAGGTCAGTCGGATGTGATTGTGTATATGAAACCAGCGATTACGGCCATGGACGAAGTGGTTGTGGTGGGCTATGGTGAGCAAAAACGTGTCAATCTGACTGGAGCGGTTAGTCAGATATCGGGTAAAGAATTTGAGGACAGACCTGTCACCCAATTAACGCAAGCTCTGCAGGGAACAATTCCCAATTTAAATATTGTATTTGGATCTGGAAAACCTGGAAATAGCGGTACTGTAAATATACGTGGTAATACCTCTATCAATGGCGGCGGGCCATTGATCTTGATCGATGGTATACTGGGCACATTGGACCGGGTCAATCCAAATGATGTGGAGT
>Ga0308165_1005593_pt1 | contig 11546 bp, 8 predicted proteins | sample PhyWR2_FD_201032 | JGI IMG/M metagenome (GOLD analysis project Ga0308165, IMG submission 201032) | Phyllosphere microbial communities from UC Gill Tract Community Farm, Albany, California, United States - DLSLW.R2 | ecosystem: Host-associated > Plants > Phyllosphere > Unclassified | place: USA... | reverse complement strand
GTGCTATACTTCTCAATGACAGCAGTTTTTAACCCTAATTGTGCACAACGGATTGCTGCTACATATCCGCCTGGTCCACTTCCAATTACTATTACGTCGTATTGCATCGATTACGTTTTAAATGTTTCAGCAAATTTAGTTATAATTAACTTTATAGGAAACCTATTTTTGTTAAAATCATGTATAAATTTGAAATAAAGACCTGTTGTTAATTTCATTAAAAATGTAACGTCATAAAAAAGGCACCCCTTGTTTTAGGAATGCCTTTAAAGTCATATTTCTTATTGATTATTCTGCAACAATTTTTCCTTGCATTACACCATAGTGTCCAGGGAAGCTACAGATGAAATCATAATTTCCTTTTTCCAATGTAAAAGTAATTTTGTCTGTTTCACCAGGTCCTAATAATTTTGTGTGTGCAATTACAGAGGAAAGAGCCGATTTTGGTACATATTCATCCGCTTTTGCTCCAGCAGCTTCACCACCAAATGTAGCTAGATCAGTTCCTGGTTTTAAGATAACGACATTATGCCCCATCGATTCTTTAGGCATTGATCCTACATTTTTAAATGTTAATTCTACAGGTTCTCCTGCTTTAACGCGGAATAAATTTTTGTCAAATTTCATTGCATCATTTCCTTCTAATGCTAGTGTGTTAGAAAGTTCAACATTTTCAATTCCAGGGATCGTTTCTGCTACTGTGGCATCTGCAGGCGTTTGTTCAGTTGTTGCACTGTTTTCTTTTGTTGTTGAATTGCCTCCGCAAGAAGCAAAAGATATTGCTAAAGCAATGGCTGGTAAAACAAATAATTTTTTCATTATGTTATTATATTTTTTACTAAAAATAGGCAAAATATTGCTTTTAATTGTTTCTTTTGCGTAATAATTTTTCAATGATGGCATGTAGATGGTTTGGATCAAATGGTTTTCCGATCACTTTGTTTGCTCCTGCCTCAAGCGCTTCTTGTTGTTCTGCTTCTAATACGGATGCTGAAATTGATATAATGAGAATATTAGCGATATCAGGATTACTATGCTCTCGTATCCTTCTAATCGTTTCAAAACCACTCATAATAGGCATATGAGAATCCATGAAAATAATATCGAATGTTTTCTCTTCCACTTTTTCTAATGCTATTTTTCCATTACTTGCCGTTTCAATCTGACAATTCCAAGTTCTTAGAATATTGGCTAACATGAAACTGTTTAGTTCATTATCTTCAGCAACTAAAATTTTTAAATTGTCAAAACTGCTTAATTCTGAATATAATATCTTTTCGGGTTTCGTTTTTTTGACCGCTGTTGTTCGATCGAACCAACATTCAAAAGTAAATGTGCTACCTTTTCCATATTCGCTCGAAGCTATGACTTTTCCTCCAAGTAATGTAGCGAGCTTTTTTACAATGGCTAATCCTAGTCCTGTTCCACCAAATTTTTTGGTTATACCGTCTTCTCCCTGTTCAAAGGCAAAAAATATTTTTTCCAATGATTGCTCTGGTATCCCTATACCTGTATCAATGACGATAAACTGTAGATATAATTTGGATGTATTGCTATCAATAAGATTAATGCATAGATCAATACGACCATGGGCAGTGAACTTGAAACTGTTTGATATAAAATTCGTAAGAATTTGTTTAAGTCTCAGAGGATCCGCTAAGAAGAAACTATCGATTTTATCATCTATTTTGATAGAGAAATTTAATCCTTTATGTATTGCTTTGTGTACAAATAGATTTTTTAAATCGTCTGTAATATCATGTACGGAGGTCGGTTCGAGTTCGAGTTTCATCATACCCGAATCAAATTTTGACAGATCTAAAATATCATTAACGATATTAAGTAAATTCAGTGACGCACTGTTTAATTTGTTGACCCAATCTTGTTGTTCTATAGATAGGGGGGAGTTTTTGAGCATTTGTGCGATACCCATTACCCCATTGATAGGAGTGCGTATTTCGTGGCTCATATTGGCTAGAAATGTTTCTTTAGATTTTCGAGCTAATTCAGCTTCTTCTTTTGCCCGTATTAATTCTTCTTTAGACTTTTCTAAGGCATTATTTTTTTCTTTGATTTCATTTTGAGTCTGTACCTGCTGCACGAAAGATTTTACCTTAGCAATTGTTATTTCTGGGCTTAGTGGTTTATATAAATAATCTACAGCACCACTATTTAATCCTTGAATGAGGTACTTTTCCTCTTTAGAGATAGCTGTGACCATAATCGCAATAATGTGACTGGTCTTAGGGTTATGTTTTATGAGGGATACAAATTCAAAACCGTTGATTTCAGGCATCTGTACATCTACCAAAGCAATGTCAATATTTTGCTTATAACATAAGCGAAGAGCTTCATTAGGATCCTGGCTACTTATAATATTGATATTTTCAATATCATTTAAAAGCGCTGTTAAACTAATGATATTTTCGATTTTATCATCAACTATTAATAAGTTTATGTTTTTCATTTATTAATCAATTTAATTGATGAATGTACTTGACAATTTCTTCAGTCGTATAAATATGATGCTGGGCATTTATGTCTATTGCTGCTTGAGGCATTGTTGCAACTTCTGCAGAATCGGGATGCTGTACGATACTTATTCCCCCATTATTTTTAATCGCTAATAATCCTTTTGCTCCATCTTGATTTGCTCCAGAAAAGAGGATTGCAATACAGTTTTCTTGATAAACTTCAGAAGCCGATTCCATGGTAACATCTATGGAAGGTCTTGAGAATTGAACTGGTTCAGAATTGTCCAATGCGAGTTTGAAATCTGGTTCTATTAATAAATGATAGCCTGGAGGAGCAAAGTAAACTTTTCCCCCTTCAATTGTTTCTTTGTCCTCTGCGGATTTAATTTGTATGGCAAATGTATTTTTTAAAACATACTCAAAATTAGATTCAAATTTTGGATTTCGATGGACAATTACAACTATTGGGATTGGGAAATTTTTAGGAATTGATTTTAATAAGTTTAAGATCACCCCAAAACCTCCTGCAGACCCCCCCAATAGCAATATTTTATTTCCCTTTTTCATCAGGTTGAATTGTTTTTATCAGCGATGTGACCATTATGAATATTTTATTCATGATGTTTTCATTACGCTATTTTTTGATAAATATTGTTTTTTTTATCAATTAATTTAAATAGATGCGCACGTTTATAGTTAATCAATGATTCCTTTGAGCCCAAACATAGAAATCCTAATTTGCAAAGTGAGTCATAAAATAGATCAAATACTTTTTCTTGCAATTGGATATCAAAATATATTAAAACGTTGCGGCAAGTAATGACTTGAAACTCATTGAAAACACCATCTGTAATCAGATTATGAATTGAAAATAAGAGGTGTTTCTTTACATCATTTTGAATGGTTGCTGCGTCATACATGGCTGTATAATATTCTGATAATGAATGCTCAGCTTTTGTTTTAATAAAGTTTTCTGAATATTCTTTTAACTTCGTTAAACTATAAATGCCTTGTTTGGCTTTCTCTATAACGAGATGGTTAATATCAGTGCCATATATGAAGGAACGGCTTAGTAAATTGCATTCTTTTAATAAAATAGCTACTGAGTAAACTTCTTCTCCCGTTGAACATCCTGCACTCCAAATTTTTATGTGAGGATAAGTCTCCAGGTACGGAAAGAGCTTCGTTTTTACAGCAATATAAAATTCTGGATCTCGGAACATCTCTGTGACGTTAACAGTCATTTCAGGTATAAAGTAATTCAGGAAACCTTCTTGATTTATTAAATTTGATTTTAAACCGACAAGATCCAATTTATTAAGATCCATAATTCTAGTTATTCGTCTTTTTAAAGATGCTTTTGAATATCCAGATATATCCAAACCATGAAAATTTTTAATGATTTCTATTATTTCGTCTAATTCGGTATAGTTTAGCATATTTAATTTATTTAACTAACCCAAACACGGATTAATGAAATTAATTTATCAATATCTATTGGCTTACTGACATAGTCATTAGCCCCAGCCTCGATTGCTTTTTCTTTATCACCTTTCATCGCTTTGGCTGTAATAGCAATAATTGGTAAATCAATATATTTTCTATTTTTACGAATTTGTTCAATAGCTTCGTAACCATCCATTACAGGCATCATAATGTCCATAAGGACCAGATCAATCGCATTATCTTCATTAAGGATATCTAATGCTTCTTGTCCATTGTTGGCAATTTCTACTTGAATATTATAGCTTTCAAATGCACTAGTCAATGCAAAAATATTTCTCATATCATCGTCTGCCAATAAAATAGTTTTATTTTCTAAAGTTTTTTCAAGCTTAAAATCTTTTATTTTATTTGTAATACGGCCCTTATCTTCTGGTTCCTGATTTATTTTATTTAAGAATAAGCGAACTTCATCGATGAGTCGATCATTGGATTTGGCTGATTTAAGAACCATAGCTTGTGAATGTTTCAAAATTCTGGCTGTTTGTTCAGAAGTCAATTCCATCGCGGTATTGATTATAATTGGTGTCTCTCTGTACGTTTCATCTGATTTTATTTCATCCAGTAATTCAACACCTGATTTATCTGGTAAGTTTAGATCTAAAATAATGCAGTCATATTTATTCGCTTTATTTGCTAATAATTCAAGAGCTTTGTTGGCGTCGTAAGCTTGATCAACTATTATTTTTTCTTCTTTAAGTCCATGTTTTATAAAGTCACTTTGGATGTGTTGATCTTCAATTAATAACACTTTTTTTACTGAGTTTTCAAGCATTGCTTGAATTTTTTTAAACGTTTTTTCTAATGTTTCTTCAGATACTGGCTTAGCCATAAAGCCAATTGCTCCGGCGATAATAGGTTCATTTGCCAAATATGTACCAGCAGACATCATATGTACTGGAATGGCAGATGTATTTGGATTGGCCTTTAAAGATTTAAGTACATTCCACCCATCTATTTTGGGTAGCATAATATCTAAAATGATCGCTTTTGGTTTTAGAAAAAATGCTTTTTCTAGCCCTTCTTCACCATCATGTGCTAATATGACCTCATAATGGTGCGCTTCGGCATAGTCTTTTAGTATATCGGCGAATATGAGATCATCTTCAATAATGAGTAATGTATTTGAATTTTCATCACTATGAATTGTAGATTCATTTTTACTAATTATTGGGGGAGTGGAAGTTTTTATTATTTCCTGCGGTTCTTCAATCACAATTTCTTTCATTTTTGCGATAGTTGTCGATTCATTTAACGGCAACGTTAATGTGAAAGAACTACCTGCTCCAACTTTACTTGTTAAAGAAATTTTTCCTCCTAATAATTTTGCTGTTTCTCTACAAATTGACAAACCTAATCCCGTACCACCATATTTGCGGCTTGTAGAACCATCTTCTTGTTTAAACGCTTCGAAAATTAATTTTTGTTTGTCTGCAGCGATACCAATACCTGTATCTGTCACTTTGAAAGACAGGCCGCCATCACCATCCAAGTCGATTTCCATGATTACATCTCCGTTTGCATGCGTAAATTTGAACGCATTAGAAAGTAGGTTTTTCAAAATTTGTTGTATTCGATATTCATCTGAGAAAAAGTGAATAGGGACATTGGAAGATGTTTTTATTTTAAAATTTATCTTTTTATCTTCTGCTGTATTTTTAAAAAAAACTTCAATATAATCGATTAGATCTTTCGTGTCGATATTTTCTTGAGATAACTCGACTTTACCAGACTCAATTTTTGCTAAATCAAGGAGGTCATTGATGAGATGCAAAAGATCTGTTCCTGCATTGTGAATCACATTGGAATATTTAATCTGTTCGGTTGTCAGATTTTCTTGTTTATTATCTTGTAATAATTTGGCCAAAATTAAGATACTATTTAGCGGAGTACGGAGCTCGTGGCTCATGTTGGCCATAAATTCAGACTTGTAATTGGAAGCTAATTCTACTTCGCGAATTTTTAGAGCGATTTTGTCTTTAGCTTTCTCCAATTCATTATTTTGTTCTTGGAGTAATTTCGCTTTTTCATCCAATTCATTATTTGTTTGTACTAACTCTTCTTGTTGTACTCTTAGTTCCTCTTCTGAAGCTTCAAGTAAGTTGGTTTTGTAACCAAGTTCCTCATTTGTTGTTCTTAATTCCTCTTGCTGTGCTTCGAGCTCTTCCGTTTGTTGTTGTAATTCTTCATACAGCTCTGCCATTTTTGTATGTGCTTGTGCAACTGTTAAACTGATCGCAAGTATTTTGCTTACACTATTTAGATATTCGATCAGTTGTTCTTCCTTTTTGCTTTCCATTTGACAGATTAACTCGATGATGCCGATGGATTCATTTTCATATACAATAGGAATAAGATATAAGTGTGCTTCAAATTTATTGATCAAAGAAGCAACGTGATATTTATCCGCATTGACATCACGAATTATCTGAAGTTTTTTGTCTTTCATGACATCACTCAATATGCCATCACCTTCTAAGATTATATTTTTTATGTTAGTCTCTGCCGGAATACCCTTTTTTGCTAAAAGATAGAAATTAGTGCTATTTTCTTTTTTTACATATACTGTACCGGCTAATGCATTAGTCGTTTTACAAATATTATTTAAACCAATAGTGGCAATCTCTTTTTCATTAAAATCACCTCTTAAATCTTCGTCTAATATATTAATGTTGTTTAAAATGGCATTATTCTGTTCGACTTCCGTTGAAAGTTTTAATAATGCAGCATTTGATTCTTTTTGATCTACAATGCTCTTTTTTAATGTCTTAAAGACATTAAGTACAACAATGAAAATATAGACCATAATAGCAAGACCAACGAATATTAAAAAGTAAGTGATAAACATGGTCTTTTCTAATTGATCTGTTGACTTTTGTATTAATTCTTTTCTTTTATCAATGAGTTCTTTAGAAATTATAGATATTTGATTTTGAATATCTGATCGCTTATTGTTAATATTTAAGACATGATACTTGTTCTTTTTACTGAGTTCAATATCACGGTCGAAATCATAAAATTCTAGCAGTGAGTTTTTTAGGTTATTTAATTTGTTGCTGTCAAAAATAAAATATGTATCTTTTTTGCTTAAGTTTTTTATAACTTCTAAGGGTAGGTTGATTTCATTGACATAGGGCATAAGTGCACTTTCTTTTTCTTCAGTATGGTATTCAAGTTTTGCATGATTAACTTTCGCAATACTGTTTTTGACTTTATCGATCAGATCAAATTTGGCTTCAGCATTCTGAATAACATCTCGTTCGTAAGTTGAGTGTTTTTCCAATTGAACAAAAAGAAAAAGTGATGCGGATAGTATGATGAGAAATGAAAATATAATTCCAATGATAAGTTGTTGCTGAAAACGTAGCTTTTTCATTCTGGTATAGCGATTAATATGTTGAAAATGCATTAAATAGATCTCTAATTGATATTAGAGATGAGGTAATTATTATTTGTTTTTTTTACTTGCTATTTTGCAAGTATTCTTTTTTTGAATACTTATATATGCTTAATATTTAGCGGTTTTTAGAAAATCTTTATTGAAATCTCACAAATTAAAATGATTATATATGATAAGTAAAAGTAGTAAAAAAAATGAGTAAGTAATCGTAGATTTTATTGTTAATTTTTCCAGTATATATGAATGCTTGCTGTATTATAACTTATTACTTTTTGATTATTTATCTTCACTTTTCGATCTACTATAGTATATTTTTGATCATTATTTAATATCTTTAAGAAAATTACTATTTAATTAATCTAATCAAATGGATCCAAATTTTTCTTTTGCTTTAATGATTGTAGGCTGTGTCGTGGCCTTATTTCTTTTGCTTTATTTATTACCTGTCAATCTTTGGTTTACGGCTCAACTTTCTAATGTAAAAATAAGTTTATTGAATTTGGTCTTGATGAGGTTGCGTAAGGTACCACCATCTTTGGTGACAAATGCAATGATCACTTCAACAAAAGCGGGTTTAAATATTACATCAAATGAAATTGAAACTCACTATTTGGCTGGTGGAAATGTTAATAAAGTGATTAAAGCTTTAATCTCAGCAGATAAAGCTAATATTCCTTTAAACTTTAAACTTGCTACAGCGATTGATTTGGCTGGTCGAGATGTTTTTGACGCTGTTCAATTATCGGTTAATCCGCAAGTAATTAATACACCTCCAGTAGCTGCTGTTGCAAAAGACGGAATCCAATTAATAGCAAAAGCAAGGGTTACGGTTCGGGCAAATATTAATCAATTGGTTGGAGGTGCAGGTGAAGAAACGATTTTAGCTCGCGTTGGTGAAGGGATTGTCACAACAATCGGATCTTCGGAAAGCCACAAACAGGTTCTCGAAAACCCAGATCGTATCTCAAAAACTGTTCTATCAAAAGGACTAGATAGTGGGACAGCTTTTGAAATATTATCTATCGATATTGCAGACATTGATATCGGTGAAAACGTAGGTGCTAAATTACAAACCGATCAAGCTGAAGCTGATTTAAAAGTTGCTAATGCAAGAGCTGAAGAGCGCAGGGCTATGGCTGTTGCAAACGAACAAGAGATGCGTGCTAAGGCGCAAGAAGCAAGAGCGAAAGTTATTGAGGCCGAAGCACAGTTGCCATTAGCGATGGCAGAAGCTTTTAGAAATGGAAATTTAGGCGTGATGGACTATTATAAGATGCAGAATATTCAGGCAGATACAGATATGCGGACTTCTATTTCCAAACCAGGTCATGATACGAGAGGTCATCAGAAGGATTAAAATCTGATGTAACAGTTTTTTTATACGATTTAACAACCGATTGCAGTTACAATGCAATCGGTTGTTTTTTTTCTGAGCGTTTTTCTCAGTTCTATTTTCTTATTCCTATCAGTATATTTAATGCTATAATTAATTGTTATAGACATGAAATCAATGAAAAAGTTATTAACTCTATTTCTCTTTTTAAATTTAGCATTTGTATATGGGCAGACGACTGATATAAAAAAAGAGAGTTTTGTACCCATAGGTGGTAATAGTTGGGAATACCCAAAAAACAACCATAAAGAATCGATCTTGAAAACTGGAAATATTGAGAATTGGAAAGATAAAAACCGTTCGGTCAAAACATTTGTTCGTTTTGGCAAGACAGGTCAAGTACATGTTGCTATTCAAGTCTCTGCAGCAAATGAGGGGGGTGAATTTATTTTTACATTAGGAGACAAAAGTGCCAAGTTAAATATCAAACCAAATCAAAAAGGATCAATATCTATTGCTGATTTTACAATTGCAGATACGGGTTACTATGCGATGGAATTAAAAGCAACCTCGGATGCTTCGTTGTATCCAACTGTAGCAGGGTATGTTTTGACTGGGACTGCTTCAGAAGGTCATATGAATTTTGTGCGAAATAATGAAGACAACTTTTTTTATTGGGGAAGACGTGGTCCATCTACGCATATGGGATATCAACAGCTAAAAGATAAACAAATTGAATATTATTATAATGAAGTAACTGTTCCTAAAGGAAATGATGTTGAGGGTTCATATTTTATGTCTAATGGATTTAATGTAGGTTATTTTGGCATGCAAGTCAATAGTAGCACCGAACGTCGTATTTTATTTTCTGTGTGGAGTCCTTTCACAACAGATGATCCTAAACAAATACCTGACGATCATAAAATCATACTGAAGACCAAAGGAAACAGCGTTCATACTGGTGAATTTGGAAACGAAGGGTCTGGTGGGCAAAGTTATTTGAAATTTAATTGGATAGCTGGAAATACCTATAAGTTTTTGTTGCGAGGCAGACCTGTCGAGAATAACTATACTGCGTATACGGCATGGTTTTATGCTCCAGAAGTAGGAAAGTGGCAAATTATCGCCGAATTTGAACGTCCGCAAACGAGTCAATATTTAACGGGATTTCATTCATTCCTCGAAAACTTTAGTCCTGAACAAGGCATTTATCAAAGAGAAGTACACTTTTCTAATCAATGGGTAGCTGATAATCAAGGAAATTGGTACCCTTGCACGGAAGGTCGATTTACTGTTGATAACACAGGACGAAAGGGGTATCGGATGGATTACTCTGGAGGTGTCAATGATAAAGGATTTTATTTGAAAAATTTTGGTTTTTTTAATAATTATGTACCTGCTGATAGTAAGTTCACTAGAAAAGTTACTGGTGAGAAACCAAAGATTGATATTAAATCGCTACCACTTAAATAAGAAATTAGAATACTAATTGATAGCTGTTAACAACTGTTTGCAGCTATTTTTTTTTGATTGCTAGTTGTTTAAAAAACAAAACCCTGATGATGGGCATCAGGGTTTGTTACTAACCAATTATAAACCTAAATTATGAAAAGACATTTTAAATAAACCACCATCTTTAAGGGTGATTTGATACTACAAAATTAATGATAAACATTTGATTTAATGTTATATGAATGTCATTTGAACTATTTATTAATGACATGCTACATTACTTTTTTGTAATAGATAACCTTAATTATCTTCTACAAAGATACACCTAAATAGCTGTTTCTACCAAATGTTTTTGAAAGAAAGTTGTTAGCGCAACAACTGTTATGACATTAAAATGATTTTTTGTCTAATTGTGATAATTACTTGTCTTTTATTAAGAAAAATTTAAGATTGATCTATAGCATTTCAAATTATATATTACTTATTTTTGAAAAAAAAGAACTATGATTTTTGATAATCTAAAAAGGGTGAAAGCTTTTGTATTGGATGTGGATGGGGTATTGACGGACGGTCGTGTACTTGTTAACGAAGCTGGAGATCAGTTGCGTACTTTTAATATTAAGGATGGTTATATCATGCAACTAGCCGTTAAACGAGATTATCCAATCATCATTATTACAGGTGGCAATTCTACAGGAGTTGTAAAAAGGCTTGCGGGGCTTGGGATTAAAGAAATTCATTCAGGAATTGTTAATAAAATTGAAAAGTTGAAAGAAATTTTGATTTGTTACGACTTGACTTTTGGTGACATTCTATATATGGGCGATGATATGCCAGATCTTGAATGCATGCAACTTGCAGGTTTAGCAGCTTGTCCAGCTGATGCTGTGGAAGAGATCAAAGCTATTTGCCACTATATTTCTCCAAAAATTGGTGGAGACGGAGCCGTTCGCGATGTAATTGAAAAGGTAATGAAAATACAAGGAAAATGGCAGATTGACACCACTGTCAAAAGTAATTAGGTATGATCGATTTAAAACAAAAAAATATAATATTGGGTTCTCAATCTCCGAGAAGAAGTCAACTATTAAAGGAATTAGGTTTGAACTTTGAGGTAATAGTTCGCGAAACGGATGAAGTCGTCGACTCTAAATTAAACGCTCGAGATGTAGTTTGTGCAATTGCACAAAAGAAGGCAGAAGCTTTTGGAAATGATTTTATTGATGCATATGTTATTACAGCAGATACGATTGTTGTTACTTCAGCACAGGATATATTGGGGAAACCAAAAAGTAGAGATGAAGCGTTTCAAGCATTGAAAATAATGTCCGGAGATATTCATGAAGTGATTACTGCCGTCTGCATTTTGAATAAGGGTAAAATA
>Ga0308165_1005591_pt1 | contig 11548 bp, 9 predicted proteins | sample PhyWR2_FD_201032 | JGI IMG/M metagenome (GOLD analysis project Ga0308165, IMG submission 201032) | Phyllosphere microbial communities from UC Gill Tract Community Farm, Albany, California, United States - DLSLW.R2 | ecosystem: Host-associated > Plants > Phyllosphere > Unclassified | place: USA... | reverse complement strand
CAGCAACAGCACGCGGATATCCTGCTTGGGGAACGAGGTCTTCTTCGGCGACATGGGGCGGCACGGCCAGTGGGACAGGGGCTGACCACTATGCCAGATCGCAACGCCCATGGTGCAGTGCGCAATTGGTTGCAACTGCAGCTATCCAGCGCGCTGCGGGGCTGGACGCTGGGCCCAGCCGCTGGCACGCTTGCCCGTTCTTCACGCCCCGCGCCGGACCGTCATGACCGATTCCCGCATCGCCTCGTTGCTGCAGGCCTGTCCCGGCCTGAAGCTGAAGACCGACCCTGCCGACCTGGAGCATTACGGCCGCGACTGGACCCGGCGCTGGACACCGGCGCCGCTGGCGATCGCGTTGCCGGCCACGGTTGAAGAAGTGCAGGCGCTGATGCGCTGGACCGCTTCCGAGGGCGTGGCGGTGGTTCCCTCCGGCGGTCGCACCGGCCTGTCCGGCGGGGCGGTGGCGGCCAATGGCGAGCTGGTGCTGAGCCTGGAACGGATGAACAAGGCGCTGGACTACGATGCGGTCGACCGCACCCTGGTGGTGCAGGCCGGCATGCCGCTGGAGGCGCTGCACAACGCCGCGCTGGAGCATGGCCTCATCTATCCGGTGGACTTCGCGGCGCGCGGGTCCTGCTCGATCGGCGGCAACATCGCCACCAATGCCGGTGGCATCCGGGTGATCCGCTACGGCAATACCCGTGAATGGATCGCCGGACTGAAAGTGGTTACCGCCTCGGGCGAACTGCTCGAACTCAACAAGGGCCTGATCAAGAACTCCAGCGGCTACGATTTCCGCCAGCTGCTGATCGGATCGGAGGGCACGCTGGGTGTGATCGTCGAGGCCACGGTGAAGCTCACCGACCCGCCGCCGGCCAGCAACGTGATGCTGCTGGCGCTGCCCAGCTTCGATGTGCTGATGCAGGTGTTCGCTGCCTTCCGTGCGCGCCTGCAGCTGCAGGCCTTTGAATTCTTCACTGACCGGGCGCTGGAACATGTGCTGGCCCATGGCGCGCAGGCGCCGTTCGATGAAGTGCATCCCTATTACGTGGTGACCGAGTTTGCCGCCGGTGACGAGGCGCAGGAGGCGGCGGCGATGGCGGCCTTCGAGGACTGCATGGGCAACGGCTGGGTCAGCGACGGCGTGATCAGTGCCAGCGATGCCCAGGCCGCGCAGCTGTGGCGCCTGCGGGAAGGCATCACCGAATCGCTGGCGCGCTATAAACCCTACAAGAACGACGTTTCAGTGCGGATCTCGTCGATGCCGGCGTTCCTGGCCGAGACCCAGGCGCTGATCGGCAACGCTTACCCGCATTTCGACGTGGTCTGGTTCGGCCATATCGGTGACGGCAACCTGCACATCAACGTGCTCAAGCCGGATGGCACCAGCGATGCCGACTTCGTGACCCAGTGCGAGCACGTGACCAAGCTGCTGGCACAGGTGCTGGCGCGCTTCAATGGCAGCATTTCGGCCGAGCACGGTATCGGCCTGGTCAAGAAGGGCTACCTGGACAGCACCCGTGGCCCGGCCGAGATCGGGCTGATGAAAGCGGTCAAGCGCGCGTTCGATCCCGAAGGGCGGCTGAATCCCGGCAAATTGTTCGACCTTTGACACGGGCAAAGACTTCACCCAGCCGTTACGCTCCACCCACCCAATCAACGAACTCCCTGACCATGATCCGTCCGCTCCTGCTGGTTGCCCTGTTGTCCCTGCCGCTGGCCGGCGTCGCGTCGAGCTTTGCCGGCACCTCGGCCGGTTCGGCGACGGGCGCCTCTTCGGGTTCCTCGGGCAGTAGCTCGGGCGATGACAAGGTGGTGCTGGCCGCCCGCGATGATGCGGCTGCGTTTGTCGCCAGCGATGGCCAGATCCGTGGCGCACGCCTGCAGGCGGCATTGACGCACCTGCGTGAGCAGGATGCGGCTGCGCAGCAGCAGAGCGATCTGCAGTTGGCGCGCGCCCTGCTGGCGCGTTGATCCAGCGCCCGGGTAGTGCCGGCCGCTGGCCGGCAACCTCATGACACCTGCGTGGAGCGCTGCCGGGCGTGGTCCAACGCGACGGAAGCGGATGGGCTGGCTCGCCGCGTTGGCATGGCTGGTCATTCCAGCAGTCCATGCCGCCGACCGCCTTCAGCTGGACCCGGCCGGGCTGAGCCCGGCGCAGCATCAGGTAGCAATGCAGACACTGGCGGATGTGCAGTCGTTGCTGCCCGCCGGCCTGCTGCGTGCCTTGCCCGCGCAGGTACGGGTGGGCTGGCGTGACGACCTGCCCGCCAATGTGCATGGCCGTGCCTTCGCCGGGGGCATCGCGCTGCGCCGCGACCTGCTGGATGACGGCGTGGCCGGTGCCCGACGCGCACGGCGCAGTGCGCTGCTGCACGAACTGACCCATGTTGCCGACCGCACGGGGCCGCACTGGTCACGCACTGCCCGTTGGCGTGACCTTGCCGGCTGGCAGCGCAAGCCGTGGCATCTGGGTCGCGGTGACAATGCCTTCCGCGACCGCAGTCCCGATGCCTACGAACTGACCGACCCGGCCGAGTACCTGGCGGTGAACGCCGAACACTTCGTGCTCGATGCAGAGTTCGCCTGCCGGCGTCCGGCCTTGGCGCAGTGGTACCGGGTGCATTTTGGTACCCCGCCATCGCTGCCCGCGCCGCACTGTGCGGGCACCGTGCCGCTGCTGCAGGCCGATGCGGAAGAGGGCGCTGCATCGCTGCTGGCACTGGATCCGGCGCGGGTGTATGCCGTGGACTACCTGTTCGCCGAAGGCAGTGCGCAGCCGATGAGCCGCTGGGGCCACAGCATGCTGCGGCTGGTGATCTGCCGTCCCGGCCGCGCACCGGGGCCGGACTGCAGGCTGGACCTGGACCATCATCGGGTGCTGTCCTTCCGCGCCTTCGTTGGCGATGTGCAGATCTCCAACTGGCGCGGCCTGACCGGAGGCTATCCCTCGCGCCTGTTCGTGCTGCCGCTGCAGCAGGTGGTGGACGAATACACCAAGGTCGAGCTGCGCGGGCTGGCCTCGTTGCCGCTGCAGCTGGACCGCAGCGAGATTGCCAGCCTGCTGGAGCGCACCGCCCAGGTGCACTGGAGCTATGACGGCCGCTACTACTTTGTCAGCAACAACTGCGCGGTGGAGACGGCGAAACTGCTGCAGGCTGGTGTTCCGCGCCTGGGCGAAGCCGGGCTGGCACAGCTGAGCCCGCGCGGGTTGCGGCGACGGCTGGCGCGCCTTCATGCGCTGGACGAACAGGTGCTGGCCGATCCCGTGCAGGCCCGGGCGCAGGGCTATTACTTTGCTTCGGCGCGTGATCACTACCAGCAGTTGTTCGCGGTTGCCACCGCGCAGATGGCGCTGCCGGCACGTGATGTGCGCGCGTGGCTGGCGCTGCCGGCGCAACAGCGCGCGCCGTGGCTGCTGCGTGGTGATGTGCGCGCAAGCGCCGGTCTGCTGCTGCTGGAACAAGCGGCGCAGCGGCGCGCGGAGCTGCGTGCACGCGATGCACTGAAGCGACGGTTGCTGGGCAACCCGGACAGCAGCGCTACCCGCTCGCTGCGCGCATTGCTGGAACAGAGCGGGCAGTGGTTGCGCCCGGGGCAGTTGCTGGCCGACGCGGGCTACGGCTTGCCGCAGGCGGAAGAACAGGCGGAAGTTGCACGGGCAGCGGCCGCTGCCAGCGCACAGGCAGTACCCGCCTGGCAGGCACTGCGCGTGCAGCTGCGCGCGCAGTTGCCGTCATCACAGCGGCGCGAGCTGGATGACATCGACCGCAATCTCGCTGTGTTGGGTGCGCGCGTGCGTGAGCAGGCGGCCGCAGTGCCGCCTACTGGCGCGGCAGCTCGATGATGAAACGACTGCCGCCGCTGCTGCCCGGGGTGCAGTAGACCTGGCCGCCGTGCGCATCGGCGATGGCCTTGACCACGGCCAGGCCGAGGCCACTGCCACCGCCCAGGCGCGATCGTGAGCCGTCGCCGCGCATGAATGGATTGAAGATGTCCGCATGCAGGGCCGGGTCGATGCCCGGGCCTTCGTCTTCGATCACCACCTGTACGTGGGCCACGGTGTCGTGCACGGCGATGCGAACCTTGCCGGGGTTGGCATAGCGGCGCGCGTTTTCCAGCAAGGCCAGCAACGCCTGCCGCAACCGCGTCGGGTCGCAATGGGCGGGATGCTCCTCGCGGCTGGTTTCCAGCTCCAGCACGAAGCCGGCGCTGCGGAACGCGGGATCGACCAGGGTCATCACCGAATGCACCTCGGCCACCACATCGGTACGGGCGCGGCGCACGTCGAGGCGGGCGTTGTCGGCCAGGCTCAACACCCGCAGGTCCTCGATCAGCCGTGACAGGCCCTCGACCTGCGCCAGCAGGCTGCGGAACTGCGACTCATCGGGCTGGAACACGCCTTCGGCCAGCCCCTGCAGGCGGCCGCGCAGGATCGTCACCGGCGTGCGCAGTTCGTGGGCGATGGCCGCGTGCCACATCACCCGTTCGCTTTCCATGTGCTGCAGGCGGCGTGCCATCGCATTGAAATCGTCCACCAGCGCTGCGACCTCGCCGGGCGAGTTGGCCTCGGCCGTGGCGCGCGCACCGAGATCGCCGCCAGCCAGCGCACGCACGCTGTCCACCAGTGAATTGAGCGGCGACAGGATGCGGTGGGCCAGCCGGAACGAGGCGGCGATCGCCAGCGCCAGCCCGGTCAGGATCACCCCGACCATCCAGGCCAGCTCCGGTCCGCTTGGCAGCCAACCTTCCGGCTCTTCGGCGCTGGCCGGGAAGAACTCGATCAGTACGGCGTACAGGAGCCACGAAGAGAGGATCACCATCACGATGACGCCGACGACCATCAGCGACATCGACACGATGATGTGCCGGCTGAGCCCGGAGCGGCGCATCAGCGGTCGGCCATCAGGCGGTAGCCGACACCGCGCACGCTGGCCGGAATCTGGGTGAGGCCCACTTCGTCCAGCTTGCGCCGCAGCTTGCTGACATGGCTGTCCACGGTACGCTCCAGCGCCTCGCTTTCCGGCAGGCATTGGTGCATCAACTCGCTGCGGCTGAAGATCCGTGAGGGGGCCAATGCCATGCAATGCAGCAGCTTGAACTCGGTGAGGGTCAGCAGCAGCTCGTGGCTGTAGCCTTCGCCTTCCACATGCACCGCGTGGGTGGCGGTATCGATCAGCAACGGGCCCACGCGCAGGGCGCTGGGGGCATCGGCGCGCGGGCTGCGCAGCGTACGCCGCAGTACTGCACGCACGCGCGCGGCCACCTCGGCCGGGTTGAATGGCTTGACCACATAGTCGTCGGCGCCCATCCGCAATGCGGTCAGCTTGTCCAGATCCTGGTCCAGCGCGGTCAGCATGATCACCGGCGTTTCACCGCGCTGGCGCAGCTGGGTCAGCACGCTCCAGCCATCCAGCCGCGGCAGCTGCACGTCCAGCAGCACAAGGTCCGGGCGCATGCTGCGATGCAGGTCCAGGGCCGCCTGGCCATCGGCCGCACGCAGGGTGCGCAGGCCTTCGCGTTCAAGATAGGCGGTGAGGATGTCGGCGATCTCGGCTTCGTCCTCGACGATCAGGACCAGCGCCGCGAGGGCAGGGGAGGCATGCATGGCAAGGCGAGGCCGGAAGGTGCTTGCCCTCCATCGTATCTCCACACTTCCTCCATCGAAACCCCATCATCGCCACGCACACTGCGCGCTTCATGATTCCTCAGCCGCGTCTGCGGCACTGTGCACAGCAATGAGAACCTTCAGGACTCCGGTCGCGCTGGTCGCGGCCTTCGCCTTGGCCATGACGGCCTGCTCCCGCCCCGAACCCACCGTCGAAGCCGCGCCGCGTGTCAGCGTGGTGACCGTTGGCCCGCAGGTGGTGCAGCGCGACGATGAGCTGCCTGGCCGGGTGGCGGCGGTGCGCACCGCGCAGATCCGTGCGCAGGTCGGCGGCATCGTGCAGCGCAGGATGTTCGAGCAGGGGGCGGAAGTACATGCGGGTCAACCGCTGTTCCAGATCGACCCGGCGGCGTTCCGCGCCGACGTCGATTCGGCGCTGGCGGCCCTGCAGCGCAGCGAGGCGGCACTGGGCCGCAGCCGTGTGCAGTCACAGCGGCTGCAGGCATTGGCGGCCGTGCAGGCGGTCAGCCAGCAGCACCGCGACGATGCCAGTGCCGAGCACGAGCAGGCCCGGGCAGCGGTCAACGAGGCGCGCGCGATCCTGGCGCGACGCCAGCTCGACCTGCGCTACGCCACGGTCAGTGCACCGATCGATGGCCGCATCGACCAGGCACTGGTGACCGAAGGCGCGCTGGTCGGTGTCGCCGACGCCGAGCCGATGGCGGTGGTGCAGCAGATCGACCAGGTCTATGTGGACGTGCGCCAGCCTGCTTCGCAGCTGCAGTCCCTGCAGCGCAGCGCGGTGGACGGCGAGTTGCCGGTGACGATCATCGGCGCGGCGGGTACGCCGCTGCCCGAGCGCGGCCGGCTGCTGTTCTCCGGTGTCAATGTCGATGCACGCACCGGCGATGTGATCCTGCGCATCCTGGTGGACAACCCAGAACGGCAGTTGTTGCCGGGCATGTACGTGCGTGCGCGGGTGCCCCGTGGTGCGCCGGCCAGCGCGCTGCTGCTGCCGCAGCAGGCAGTGCTGCGCAGCGCCGGTGGCCAGGCCTATGCCTGGGTCATCGCCGCCGATGGCAAGGCGGTGATCCGCACCCTGGAGGTTGACGGCAGCGTCAACCGGCAATGGCTGGTGCGGCACGGCCTGAAGGCTGGCGAGAAGGTGGTGGTGGAAGGCCAGGAGCGCCTGCAGGAAGGCGTGCTGGTCGATCCGCGCGACTGGCAGGTGCCGGTGGCCAGCGCCAGCGCACCGCCCACATCCGCAAGCCAGGGCTGAGCCCTTCCAGGAACCTACGACATGGCTCGTTTCTTCATCGATCGCCCGGTATTTGCCTGGGTGCTGGCGATCTTCGTCATCCTGGCCGGCGTGCTGTCCATTCCGCGGCTGGCGGTCGAGCGCTACCCGGCGGTCGCACCGCCCAGCGTCAGCATCTATGCCAGCTATCCCGGCGCCAGCCCGCAGACGTTGAATGATGCGGTGGTCGGCCTGATCGAACGTGAGCTGTCCAGCGTCAAGCATCTGCTGTACTTCGAATCGTCGGTGGACACTTCCGGTGAAGCGTCGATCACCGCCACCTTCAAGCCCGGCACCGATCCCGAGCTGGCACAGGTGGACGTGCAGAACCGGATCAAGGCGATCGAGCCGCGCCTGCCGCGCAGCGTGCGCCAGAACGGCCTGTTCGTGGAGGCGGCCGACTCCGGGTTCCTGATGCTGGTGGGCCTGCGCTCACCCGATGGCAGTGTCAGCGAAGCGGCGCTGGGCGATTTCATGGCGCGCAACATCATCGAGGAGCTGCGGCGCATCGACGGCGTCGGCCGCGTGCAGTTGTTCGGTGCCGAACAGGCGATGCGGATCTGGCTGGACCCGACCCGCCTGACCGGCTACGGCCTGACCATGGGCGATGTCGCCAGCGCGATCGAGCAGCAGAACCTTGAGATCTCGCCAGGCCGCATCGGCGATTCGCCTGGTGTTCCCGGCCAGCGCATCACCGTGCCCCTGAGTGCCGAAGGCCAGCTGTCCACGCCCGGGCAGTTCGCGGCGATCGTGCTGCGCGCCGGTGCCGATGGTTCGCGGGTACTGCTTGGCGATGTTGCCCGGGTCGAACTGGGCGCACAGAGCTATGCCTGGGGCACGCGCGAAGATGGCTATCCGGCAACGGCCGCCGGCGTGCAGCTGCGCCCTGGCGCGAATGCGGTGCGTACCGCCACGGCGGTGCGCGAACGCATGGCCGACCTGCAGCCGCTGCTGCCGCACGGTGTCGAATCCAGCATCCCGTTCGACACCGCGCCCTTTGTGAAAGTCTCGATCCAGAAGGTGCTGCAGACCCTGATCGAGGCGATGCTGCTGGTGTTTGCAGTGATGTACCTGTTCCTGCAGAACTGGCGCTATACGCTGATTCCCGCCCTGGTCGCGCCGATCGCGCTGCTGGGTACCTTCGCGGTGATGCTGGCGCTGGGCTTCTCGATCAACGTATTGACCATGTTCGGCATGGTGCTGGCGATCGGCATCATTGTTGACGACGCGATCGTGGTGGTCGAGGGCGTGGAGCGGATCATGGCCGAAGAGGGGCTGCCGCCACGCGAGGCTACGATCAAGGCGATGCGTGAGCTGACCGGTGCGGTGATCGGCATCACCCTGGTGTTGACGGCGGTATTCATCCCGATGGCCCTGGCCAGTGGCTCGGTCGGGGCGATCTACCGCCAGTTCAGCGTGGCGATGTCGGTGTCCATCCTGTTCTCGGCACTGCTGGCACTGAGCCTGACCCCGGCGCTCTGCGCGACGCTGCTGCGGCAGGGCACGCGTGGTCACCACGGCCGCGGCGGCGTGTTCGGTGCGTTCAACCGCGGCTTCGAGCGGATGACCGGGCGTTACCAGCAGGGCGTGGCGGCCGTACTGCGGCGCAGTGGCCGGGTGATGGGCCTGTTCGCTGCCTTGCTGGTGGCATTGCTGATCGGCCTGCATTGGTTGCCGGGTGCGTTCCTGCCGGAAGAGGACCAGGGCTATTTCATGACGTCCATCCAGCTGCCCGCCGAAGCAACTGCCGAGCGTACGCTGGCCGTGGTCGAGGCCTACGAGCAGCACGTGGCGTCGCGGCCGGCGATCGCGTCCAACCAGGCCATCCTCGGCTACAGTTTCTCCGGTTCCGGCCCAAGCGCTGCGCTGGCCTACACCATGTTGAAGGACTGGGGTGAACGCGGCGGCAGCACCGCATCGGACGAGGTGAAGGCGGCGCAGCAGGCCATGGCAACGGTCCCGGAAGGCGAGGTGATGAGCGTGATGCCGCCGGCCATCGACAGCCTTGGCCGTTCCTCCGGCTTCTCGCTGGCGCTGCAGGCGCGTACCGGACAGGGCCAGGCGGAGCTGCGCGCTGCCCTGCAGCAGCTGCTGAAGCTGGCAGAGGCAAGTCCGTTGCTGGCCGAAGTGAATGCCGATGGCCTGCCGGCGGGCAGCAATGTCCGGCTGGATATCGATCGCGCCAAGGCCGAAACGATGGGCGTGGCATTCACCGACATCAGTGCGACGTTGTCGGCGGCGATGGGCTCGCAGTATGTCAACGACTTTCCCAATCGCGGGCGCATGCAGCAGGTGATCATGCAGGCCGATGCGCCGCACCGGATGCAGCTTGAGGATGTGCTGAAGCTGTATGTCCGCAACAGCGAAGGCGGCATGGTGGCGCTGTCCGAACTGGTCACCCCACACTGGACCGAGGCGCCGCTGCAGCTGCAACGCTACCTGGGGTTCCCGGCATTGAATCTGTCCGGCGCACCTGCCGGCGGGGTGTCCACTGGCCAGGCGATGGTCGAGATGGAGCGCCTCGCCCAGCAGCTGCCAGCGGGTTTCGCCCTGCAATGGACCAGCCAGTCGCTGCAGGAACGCGAGTCGGGTGCCCAGGCGCCGTGGTTGCTGCTGCTGTCGATGCTGGTGGTGTTCCTGGTGCTGGCGGCACTGTACGAGAGCTGGTCGATCCCGCTGGCGGTGATGCTGGTGGTGCCGTTGGGCCTGCTCGGCGCCGTCGCTGCAGTACTGCTGCGCGGGATGCCCAATGACGTGTTCTTCAAGGTCGGCATGATCACGGTGATCGGACTTTCGGCGAAGAACGCGATCCTGATCGTCGAGTTCGCCCGCCAGCTGCAACAGCAGGGACGCGGTCTGATCGAGGCGACCATCGAAGCAGCACGCCTGCGATTGCGACCGATCGTGATGACCTCGCTGGCGTTCGCGCTGGGCGTGGTGCCGCTGATGCTGGCGCAGGGGGCTTCAAAGGAAACGCAACAGGCCATCGGTACCGGTGTGTTCGGCGGCATGGTCAGTGCGACTGTGTTGGCCGTGTTCTTCGTGCCGGTGTTCTATGTGGTGGTGCAGGGGGCGCAGCAGTGGCTTGCGCAGCGCCTGCGCCGACGCCGGCCGACGCCGGGAGGAAGCGGGGATGGAAAGCAGGTGGATGGAAAGCAGGAACCCTGAGGGCCTGTACGAGGCGCAGCTGCGCGTGTTGGAGCAGCAGCTGCGGGATGCGCTGCTGGACGGCGACCATTGCGCGGTTGCTGCGCTGTTGTCGCCAGTGTTGTTCATGATGGACGGACAGGGTGGGCGGGTGCTCGAGCTGCCCTGGTTGCAGGACTGGCGACAAGGGCATCTGCAGATTCATGCGCTGCAGGCGCATGCGGTGGAGACGCTGCTGTGTGGTCGGCTTGCGTTGTTGTCCAGCGATGTTCAGCTGCATGTGCATTGGCGGGGGCGTGAACACGTGCAGCGCCTGCGCCTGTTGCGCGTCTGGACAAGTACTTCCGGTGCCAGCGGCGCGCAGCTGCTTTCGATGGCGGTACTGGCAGGCTGAACACGGTCATGCGGCTTTCAGGCCCCGTTCGCATCCAGATGGTAGGGTCCGGTGTCTCTGTAGTGTCGACAAGGAGTCGAGCCATGCGTGTACTTCCCAACCTGTTGGTGGCTTCCCTCGGCCTGGCGTTGAGTGCGTGCCAACCGGCACCGACGCCGGCCGCCAGCAACGCAGGCGATGCGGCCGCAACGCCGGCACCGGCGCCGGTGGCCGCCGCTGCTGATGGCGCCGGCAACGAAACCCGCTATCGCTGCGGCGACCTGGACGTGCGTGCGACCTTCAACGGCGAAGACGCCGCAACGGTGATGATTGACGGGCGCAGTTTCGCGATGTCCTCCGAACGCGCGGCTTCAGGAGCGAAGTATGGCGACGGCAAGGGCAACAGCTTCTGGACCCGCGGCACTGACGAGGCGCTGCTCAGCCTGAAGGGCGAGGCGGACCGAGAGTGCAGTGCGGTGGAAGCAACCGAGGGCGATGGCAGTGCCGGCAACGCGGCATTCCGTGCCACCGGCAACGAGCCGGGATGGATGGCCGTCGTCGACGGCGATACGCCCGGCCTGCAGGTGGATGTGGATTACGGCGAACGCCGCTTCACCGTCGCCAAACCGACCGAGGGTGCAGATGGCTGGGTTGGCAAGGCAGCGGATGGCACCGACATCAAGCTGAGCTTCCAGCGCACCACCTGCCAGGACGGCATGAGTGGCGAGACATTCGAGGCCAAGGCAATGCTGGCCGTGGGCACGCGCCAGTACCACGGCTGCGGCACCTTCGGCGGCAGATAACTAAAAAAGGGGACGGAGGGGATTAAGTCGTTCATGGCCCAAACGACTTAATCCCCTCCGTCCCCTTTTTCTTGTTGTCTGCTGCCTGCGGCGAGTACGCCGCAAGCAGGGACAGGCAGGCGATCGGCGCAGGGCGCTTAGTCGGCGCGGCCGGCAAATTCGCCGGTGGCGGTGTTCACCAGCACGCGCTCGCCATTGACGATGTACTCCGGCACCATGATCTCGATGCCGGTGTTGAGCTTGGCCGGCTTCGGGCGCTTGGTGGCGGTGCCGCCCTTCAGTTCCGGTGGGGTCTCGACCACTTCCAGCACCACCGAGGC
>Ga0308165_1005589_pt1 | contig 11551 bp, 12 predicted proteins | sample PhyWR2_FD_201032 | JGI IMG/M metagenome (GOLD analysis project Ga0308165, IMG submission 201032) | Phyllosphere microbial communities from UC Gill Tract Community Farm, Albany, California, United States - DLSLW.R2 | ecosystem: Host-associated > Plants > Phyllosphere > Unclassified | place: USA... | reverse complement strand
CGCGTCGAAGACCGCACCTACATCTGCAGCCAGGACCAGGCCGACGCCGGCCCGACCAACAACTGGATGGCGCCCAATGAAATGCGCGCCACGCTGCAGCCGCTGTTCGACGGCTGCATGGCCGGCCGCACGATGTATGTCGTGCCGTTCTCCATGGGCCCGTTGGGCTCGCCCATCGCCCACGTCGGCGTCGAACTGTCCGACAGCGCCTATGTCGCCGTCAACATGAAGATCATGACGCGCATGGGCAAGGCCGTGTACGACGTGATCGGCACCGACGGCGACTTCGTGCCCTGCATGCACACCGTGGGCGCTCCCCTGGCCGAAGGCGAGAAGGACACCACCAGCTGGCCTTGCAACAAGACCAAGTACATCGTGCACTACCCCGAGACGCGCGAAATCTGGTCCTACGGTTCGGGCTACGGCGGCAATGCGCTGCTGGGCAAGAAGTGCTTCGCGCTGCGCATCGCCTCGACCATGGGCCGCGACCAGGGCTGGCTGGCCGAGCACATGCTGATTCTGGGCGTGGCCAAGCCCGACGGCACCAAGTACCACGTCGCTGCTGCCTTCCCTTCGGCCTGCGGCAAGACCAACTTCTCCATGCTCGTGCCGCCCGCGGCGTTCGACGGCTGGAAAGTCACGACCATCGGCGACGACATCGCCTGGATCAAGCCCCAGGCCGACGGCTCGCTGCGCGCGATCAACCCCGAAGCCGGCTACTTCGGCGTGGCCCCGGGCACGAACTACCACACCAACCCCAACTGCATGGCCAGCCTCGACAAGAACGTGATCTTCACGAACGTCGCGCTGACCGATGACGGCGACGTCTGGTGGGAAGGCATGGAAAAGGACACCGGCAAGCTGCCCGATCACCTGATCGACTGGCAAGGCAAGGACTGGACTCCGCAGATCGCGCGTGAAACCGGCGCCAAGGCCGCGCATCCCAATGCCCGCTTCACCGTCGCCGCGACCAACAATCCCGCGCTCGACCCCGCCTGGGACGACCCGGCCGGCGTGAAGATCGACGCCTTCCTTTTCGGCGGCCGCCGCTCGACCACCGTGCCGCTGGTCACCGAAGCGCGCACCTGGACCGAAGGCGTCTACATGGCAGCGACCATGGGCTCGGAAACCACGGCCGCGGCGTTTGGCGCCCAGGGCGTGGTGCGCCGCGATCCGTTCGCCATGCTGCCGTTCATGGGCTACAACATGAGCCAGTACTTCCAGCACTGGCTCGACATCGGCGCCAAGCTCGAAGCCACGGGCGCCAAGCTGCCCCACCTGTACACGACCAACTGGTTCCGCAAGGACGAAGCCGGCAAGTTCGTCTGGCCCGGCTACGGCGAGAACATGCGCGTGCTCAAGTGGATGATCGACCGCATCGAAGGCCAGGTGCAAGGTGTGGACAACATGCTGGGCGTGAGCCCGGCCTACGCCGAAATCAACTGGAATGGCCTGGACTTCAACGCCGCCCAGTTCGACACCGTGACGCGCATCGACAAGGACGCGTGGAAGGCCGAGCTGCAGCTGCACGACGCGCTGTTCACCCAGCTCGCCGACAAGCTGCCGCAGGAACTGCTGGCCACGCGCGCCAACCTGGAAAAGCGTCTGGCCGACTAAGCCTCGTGCCGAGGAGCGGGCCTGCCCGCTTGCCGTTCAAGCCCTGCTACGCAGGGCTTTTTCATTGCCGGGCCGCCCCAAGATGAAAACGCCCCCTTGGGGGGCAGCGGCTACGCGAAGCGAGCAAGCGTGGGGGCTTTTCATCGCCGGGCCGCCCCAAGATGAAAACACCCCCTTGGGGGGCCGCGGCTACGCGAAGCGAGCAAGCGTGGGGGCTATTTCCATGCGAAAAAAAGCCGCGGCCTTGTGGGCAGCGGCTTGATTCGGCGGGATGCCCCGCCAGGACCGGTCAGCGGCTCAGCGAGCTTCGCCTTGCATTGCACGGCTCAGATCGGCCATGATGCGGGCATCCTTGAGCGCGGCATTCCAGGTGCGCTCGTCTTCGGCGGCCTGCTTGCGGCTTTGCACCCAGTCGCGGTGGCCGGCGCGCACCGTCACGGCAGTGCGGCGTGCCACCGAAGCCAGCATGCGCAGACCTGCCCGCAGAGTTGCCAGCAGCGGCAGACGCTGCGAACCCGTGAGGTCGGCGGCGGTGGCTTGCAGGAACACGGCGGCACGCTGCACGCGCACGACGCCGGAATGCTCAAAGGATTGGGTGGTATTTACGAAGCTGGTCATGATGGAAACCCTCGTTACAGACGCTTGTGGCGAAATTGCCGGGCAATGCAGTAATCATAGGGTTTACCCCATGCAACTTCAAATTTATCTTTTGAATTAATATCATTCATATGAGTGATGTATTGCCGCCATGACGCCGCACAGCTTCCACCACCTCGACCTGAATCTGCTGCGCGTCTTCGACGAGGTCATGGCCGAACGCAGCCTGACGCGGGCCGCGCACAAGCTCGCGATCACCCAGCCGGCGGTGAGCAATGCGATGCGCCGCCTGCGCGAAGCCCTGGGCGATGAGTTGCTGGTACGCCACGGTCAGGGGATTCAGCCCACGCCGCGCGCGCTCGCGTTGTGGCCGGCAGTGCGCAATGCGCTGGCCCAGTTGCAGCAGACGCTCGCTCCCAACCCCTTCGATCCGGCCACGGCCACCAACACCTTCGTGCTGGCGATGGCCGACGCCACGGCCTCGACACTGGTGCCCGCGCTGTACGCCATCATCGAACGCGAAGCGCCCGGCGTCTCGGTGCGCGTCGTGCCGCTGACCACGCGCGACCCGCGCCAGCTGCTAGAGGACGGCACGGCCGACATCGCCGTGGGCTACTTTCCCGCGGTGCTCGCCGACCTGACGGCGCGCGAGCAATCGGGTGACGTCGTCGGCTTTGAAAACCGCAGGCTTTATGCAAGTGCCTATATCTGCGTGATGCGCGAAGGCCATCCCCTGGCCCATGTACCGCTGACGCTCGACAACTACTGCGCGGCGCGCCACATGCTGGTGAGCTTTTCCGGGCGCTCCTTCGGCTTCATCGACGAATCGCTGGCCGCGCTGGGCCGCAAGCGCCAGGTGGTGCTCACGGTCAACCAGTTCTTCACCGCCGGCCGGGTGGTGGTTGAATCCGACCTGCTGACCATCCTGCCGCGGCACTTCGTTCCCGTGACCGGAATGGCAGGATCGCTGGCGCTGCGCGAACTGCCGTTCAGCGTGCCGCCCGTGCATGTCGAAGCGCTGTGGCGCCACCGCGGCCCGCAGGCCAGCGCTGGCGACTGGCTGCTCAAGGCGCTGTTCCGCGCCGCCCAGACCACTTTTCCGCTTGCGCCTTGAATCCACCGCGGCCGAAACGGCAGCGGTTTTGGTGCAGGCCTCACCGGGCTGCACCATGTTGGCTGATCACTCCCCGTTTTGGTTCGCGTCCACCAGCCTGGCGGCGACGAATTCGGCAAACGCCGCTGCCGCCACCGGCAGCACGCGCTCGCGCAGCGCGACCAGCACCAGCCTGCCGCTGGGCAGGCCGCGCTCGGCGATGGGGATGGCAACCGCGCCCGCCGCAGGCCCGGCGCCGATCTCGATCTGGAAGCTCACGCCGCCGGCGGCACGCGCATAGCCGCGCATCATTTCATACGAGTTGGACACCAGCGGCGGATGCGGCTGGGCAGAGGATTGCTCGAACAGGTCCTCGAGCACGCTGCGGCCTGAAAGGCTGCTGTCCGGCAGCGCAATCGGATAGTCCATGCAGTCCTTGAGGCGCACGCTTTCGCGCCCGGCCAACGGATGGTCGGGCGCCACCATTGCGCAGGTGCGCTGGCGCGCCTGGGCCAGCACCGTGAGGCCGCGCAGGTCCGGTGGATTGAAGATCAGGCCCAGGTCCGCCTCGAAGTCGGTGACGGCATCGACGGCGCGCTGCCGGTCGAGCACCTTGACGTCAAAGGCAATGCCGGGGCGCAGCGTCAGGAATTCATGGATGGCCTGGGGCAGGAAAGCGGGCGCCAGCGCCTGGCTTGCAGCCAGCGTGACCTGGCCGCGGCGCATGCCTTCCAGGTCTTCGATCTGCGAGCGCACCTGCTCGAGATCGGCCTGGCGCCGGCGTGCATAGCCCAGGAACAGCTCGCCGGCGGCCGTGAGGCGCACGCCGCGCGGCAGCCGCTCGAACAGCGGCGTTCCGAGTTCGGCTTCCACGTCCTGCACACGGCGATTGACGGCCGACGACGCGACATGCAGCTTCTCGGCGGCCGCGCGGATCGAGCCGCAGCGGGCGACGGTGTCTATGTAATGGAGAAAGCGCAGGTGTTGCATGGCTTCCCCATTGCAAGACCGATGCCAGAACGGCAGCGCACCGCGCCCGAAAAGGCCTCGGTCGAGAGCGCTCAATGGCATGGCGCTTGCGTGCCGCCAGGGCCATATCCGTTCCATGAAAGAGCACAGAACATGCACCACGTCGACGTCATCCGCATTCCCAGCAGCAGCCCTGGCGACATCTCGGGCCTGGAGGCGCTGATCGCCTGCGGCCAGGTGGCCGCGCACGACATCGTCGCGGTCATGGGCAAGACCGAAGGCAACGGCTGCGTCAACGATTACACGCGCGAGTTCGCCACCCGCATGCTTGCAGCCTGCCTGGGCCGGCATCTGGAACTGGCGCCCGAGGCCGTGGAAAAGCGCGTGGCCTTTGTCATGTCGGGCGGCACCGAAGGCGTGCTGTCGCCGCACCATACGGTGTTCGCACGCCGGCCGGCGCAGGGCGCGCCCCTGGCCGGCGCCAAGCGGCTGACGCTGGGCATTGCGTTCACGCGCGACTTCCTGCCCGAGGAAATCGGCCGTCGCGCGCAGATCGAGGAGACCGCCGCCGCCGTGCGCCAGGCCATGCGTGACGCGGGCATCGCGTCGACCGACGACCTGCATTTCGTGCAGGTGAAATGCCCGCTGCTGACGTCGGCCAAGATCGCCGCGGCGCGCGCGCGCGGCTGCGAGCCGGTCACGGCCGACACCTATGAATCCATGGGCTACTCGCGCGGCGCCTCGGCCCTGGGCATTGCCCTGGCCACCGGGGAAGCGGACCTGCCGGAGCTGACCGACGAGGCAGTGCTGCATGACTGGCGCCTGAGCTCGGGCGTGGCCTCTGCCTCGGCCGGAATCGAGGTCGAGCACAACGTCGTGATTGCCCTGGGCATGAGCGCCCAGGCGACCAGCGATCTGGTCATTGCGCATGACGTGATGGCCGACGCCATCGATGCGCCGGCCGTGCGGCGCACGCTGCAGGCGCTGGGCCTGCACGGTGATCAGGACCGGGAGCGCATCGTCAATGTCTTTTGCAAGGCCGAAGCCAGCCCCGACGGCCTGGTGCGCGGCATGCGCCACACCATGCTGGGCGACTCGGACATCAACTCGACGCGCCACGCGCGCGCCGTCACCGGCGCCGTCGTCGCCTCGGTGGTCGGCCACGGCATGGTCTACGTATCCGGCGGCGCCGAGCACCAGGGCCCGGCCGGCGGCGGCCCGGTCGCGGTGATCGCGCGCGCCTGAAACCTCACCAGGGAGAACCGACATGAAAGAACAGCACATCCTGGCCTACGTCCAGGCCGCGGCGCCGACGCTGGGTCTGGAGCTCGACGCGCAGCGCGCAGCCGCGGTCGCCCAGCACTTCGGCCGCACGCTGGCCATGGCGCGGCTGCTCGAGCAGGCGCCGCTCGCGCCCGAGCTGGAGCTCGCCGAAATCTACCGCGCGGCGCCGTTTCCCGGCGCGCAGGAGAGCGCATGAACACCTCGGAGATACTGCAGGCCATTGCCAGCGGCGAGCGCAGCGCGCGCGAGGTCTGCGACCAGGCGCTGGCCCATATCGAGGCCGGCGACGGCGCCATCAACGCGTTCACCGCCACCACCGCGCGGCGCGCGCGCGCCGAGGCCGATGCCGTCGATGCGCGCCGCGCACGCGGCGAAGCCCTGCCGCCGCTCGCCGGCCTGCCCTATGCCGTGAAGAACCTGTTTGACGTCGCGGGCCTCACGACCCTGGCGGGCTCCAGGATCAACCGCGAACTGCCCGCGGCCCATGAAGATGCGCTGCTGGTGCAGCGCCTGCAGGCGGCCGGCGCGGTGCTGGTCGGCGCGCTCAACATGGACGAGTACGCCTACGGCTTCACCACCGAGAACACGCATTACGGCGCGACGCGCAATCCGCACGACCGCACGCGCATTGCGGGCGGCTCGTCGGGCGGCTCGGGCGCGGCGGTCGCCGCGCGCCAGGTGCCGCTCACGCTGGGCTCGGACACCAATGGCTCGATCCGCGTGCCGGCTTCGCTGTGCGGGGCGTGGGGGCTCAAGCCCACGTTCGGGCGGCTGTCGCGCCGCGGCACCTATCCGTTCGTGCACAGCCTCGACCATCTGGGCCCGATCGCGGACAGCGTGCAAGGCCTGGCCCTGGCCTATGACGCCATGCAGGGCCCCGACCCGCTGGACCCGGGCTGCCATGCGCTGCGCGTGCAGGCCGCAATGCCGGACCTGCAGCAAGGCACGGGCGGACTGCGCATAGGCGTGCTTGGCGGCTACTTCCGCGAGCACGCCAGCGCCCCGGCGCGCGCCGCCGTGGATCTTGCCGCGCGCACGCTGGGCGCGCGCGACGAAGTGCTGTGGCCCGACGCCGCGCTGGCGCGCGCCGCGGCCTTCATCGTCACCGCCAGCGAAGGCGCGAGCCTGCACCTGCCGGACCTGCGCCGGCGGCCGCAGGACTTCGAGCCGCTGTCGGTGGAGCGCTTCATTTCCGGCCTGCTGCAGCCCGCCGACTGGTATCTGCGCGCGCAGCGCTTTCGGCGCGCCTACCGCGACCAAGTGAACGCGCTGTTCCAGCACTGGGATCTGCTGCTTGCGCCGGCGACGCCGATCAGCGCGCCCGCGGTGGGGACGGAATGGATAGAGATCAATGGCGTGTCCCACCCCTGCCGCCCGGCCATGGGCCTGCTGACCCAGCCCATCTCGTTTGCCGGTTGTCCGGTAGTGGCCGCGCCGCTGTGGCCCGAAGCAACGGGCGGCATGCCGATAGGCGTGCAGCTGATTGCCGCCCCCTGGAACGAGGCGCTGTGCCTGCGCGCCGCGCGCGCCCTGGAACAAGCGGGCACGGCCCGCATGAAGCAATGATGGAAACAATGCAGATCAACCTTCCCGAAGTCCTGGCCGAAGTGACGGCCGCGTTCGCGCGCTACGAGCGCGCGCTCACCGCCAACGACGTCGCCGTGCTCGACGAGCTGTTCTGGCGCAGCCCGCACACGCTGCGCTATGGCGCGACCGAGAACCTCTACGGTTACGACGCCATTGCGGGCTTCCGCGCGGCGCGGCCCGCGGCCGGCCTGGAGCGCGCGCTGCTGCGCACCGTCATAACGACCTATGGCCAGGACTGCGCCACGGCCAACGTCGAGTTCCGCCGCTGTGGCAGCGACCGCACGGGCCGCCAGAGCCAGACCTGGCTGCGCACTCCAGATGGCTGGCGCGTGGTGGCCGCGCATGTGAGCCTGCTTGCGCCGCCGCCCGCGTGAGCGCCGGCCATCGGCGCAGCAAGGGCCGGTTGGCGCGTTTGTTGGTACCCTGGCGATGTTCAGCGAGCAATCCTGAAAATTCCTGCCCACGACGCCGCAATGAAAATCCAACTGCTTTCCGACCTGCACCTCGAAGCCCACCCCCATTTCCAACCCGAACCCGCGGCCGGCGCCGATGTGCTGGTGCTTGCCGGCGACATCGGCTCCTACCAGGAGGGCGGGCTGCTCAGCGACCAGGACTTCGGGCTGGCGCGCTTTTCGCCACTGCCGCAGTACGCGGCCTGGCCCTGCCCCGTGATCTTCGTTCCCGGCAACCATGAATACGACAACCAGGACTTCGATGCCGCCCATGCGCGCCTGCGCGCCACCTGCGAGCGCCTGGGAATGATCTGGCTGGAGCGCGAGACCGCGGTGCTGGACGGCGTGCGCTTTGTCGGCACCACGCTGTGGACCGACTACGACGCGATTGCGCTGCAGGACGCCAAGGTGCAGTCGGGCGACCTGGGCGCGCTGCTGCGGCTGCGCGACAAGGCGTTTCGCGCCGCCAACTTCTACCTGCGCAAGACCGGCGGCACGCGCCACGGCGAAGCGTTTCTGGCCGAACCCATGCGCGCACAGGCGCTGCTGTGCCAGCAATGGCTGCAGGCCGCGCTGGCACAGCCGTTCGACGGCCCCACGGTGGCCGTGACCCACTTCGCGCCCAGCCTGCGCAGCGCCGATCCGCGCTACGGGCTGGTGCCGGGCACGGCGGGTTTCTGCAACGCGCTCGATGACTGGTTTGCCTACGCCCCGCTGTGGCTGCACGGCCATCTGCACGCGCCCAGCGACTACACCGTGCGCGGCGAGCGCGCCGACGGCACGCCCTGGCAATGCCGGGTCGTCGCCAATCCGCTGGGCTATGCGCGCAAGGGCGAGCAGGACTTTTTCCGGCCCAGCGCATGCGTGGAACTATGATGGGTCACCGCTTGCATTCCAGCCCTGCGGTTCTCCGGCAGCGGCCTGCAAAAACATGACTTAAATCAAGGCGCGCAATTTCTGCTGGGATTAATCTGGTTTCTGAACATCAGGAGAACACCATGAAAATATTGCTTGCTGTCGACGGCAGCGAATACACCCAGAAAATGCTGAACTACCTGGCCTCGCACGCCGAGTTGTTGGCGCGAACCCATGAGTACACGGCCGTGACGGTGCAGGCCGCCTTGCCGCCGCGCGCGCGCAGCGCGCTGAGCAAGGACGTGATCGACGAGTACTACCAGGAAGAGTTCAACAAGGTGCTGGCACCCGTGACCGAATTCCTGGCCAAGCACGGCGTCAACGCCAACGGCGTGGGCAAGATCGGCCCCGCGGGCGAATGCATCGCCAAGCTCGCCGAAGACGGCCAGTTCGACCTGCTGGTCATGGGCACCCACGGCCATGGCGCGCTGGGCAAGCTGGTGATGGGCTCGGTCAGCACCCAGGTGCTGGCCCACAGCACGGTTCCCGTGCTGCTGGTGCGCTGAGCGACACCTTGATTTCCCGGCCTGGACCCAGGCCTGGAACCGAAGGCCGCGGACATGTCCGCGGCCTTTTTTCATTGCCGGGCCGCGGCCCGACGCCCATGGGACAATCCCAGGCATGTCTTCTGCCATTGCCGTCATCGACTTTGAAACCACCGGGATGACGCCCGGCCAGGGCGCGCGCGCCACCGAAGTGGCCATCGTGCTGCTGGAAGCAGGCCAGGTCGTAGACCGCTTCCAGAGCCTGATGCGCACCGGCGTCCACATTCCATCGTTCATCACCCAGCTCACGGGCATCAGCAATGCCATGGTGGCGACGGCGCCCGCAGCCGAGGAAGTGATGCGCGACGCCGCGCGCTTTGTCGGTGCCGCGCCCATGGTGGCGCACAACGCGGCTTTCGACCGCAAGTTCTGGGAAGCCGAGCTCGCGCATGCGGGCCTGCCCGCGCCCCATGCCTTTGCCTGCACGGTGCTGCTGTCGCGCCGGCTCTACCCCGAGGCCACCAGCCACAAGCTGGGCAATATCGTCGACCACCTGGGCCTGCCGCGCGCCGGCCGCGCCCACCGCGCGCTGGCCGATGCAGAAATGGCGGCCAGCCTGCTGGCGCGCATGCAGCAGGACCTGCGCCAGCGCTGGGGCATTGCCCAGACCGGCCACGGTGTGCTGTCCGAGCTGCAGCGCTGCCCCAAGGCACAGATGGCGCGCATGCTCGCGCAACAGGCGGCGAAGTTCCCGCTGCGCAGCGGCGAGCTCTTCGGCGGCGATGCCGGCCTTCTTCCCCAGGAGACAACGGTGCATCAGGCTCAGCCCATAATAGGCCCATCCTTTCCGTGATCGCTGCCCGTGAACTCGCCTCTACCCCCTTCCGCCGTCGCCCTGCCGCCGCAATTTTCCTCGCATGAATTCCGCAAGGCGCTGGGCCAGTTTGCAACCGGCGTGACCATCGTGACTGCGCTCAACGCCCAGGGCCAGCCCGTGGGCGTGACCGTGAGCTCGTTCAACTCGGTGTCGCTGCATCCGCCGCTGGTGCTGTGGAGCATGGCCAACAGCGCGGCTTCGCTGCCGGTGTTCATGGCCTGCACGCACTATGCGGTGCATGTGCTGGGCGCGGAGCAGAAGGCATTGGCAATGCAGTTCGCGACCAAGGACATAGACCGTTGGGCCGGCGTCGTTCACCAGCCCGGCCTGAGCGGCGCCCCGCTGCTCGACGGCGCGGTCGCGGCCTTCGAGTGCTTCAACCGCAGCCGCTACCAGGAAGGCGACCACGTGATCTTCGTGGGCGAAGTCGAGCATTGCAGCCACCGCAATGACGCGGCGCCGCTGATCTATCACGATGGGCGCATGCGGTAGGCGGCGTAAACAACGGCTGCGAGAAAATCAATACCGTTCGCCCTGAGCTTGTCAGGGCGTTGCAGGGCGGAATCTGCCTGCCCCACGGCAGCATTGCGTATTGCGTGAGGTCCGGCGTTCACCCTTCGACAGGCTCAGGGCGAACGGTTGGGAGCGTGGGGGCGATACGAGCCGCCGCCGGGCCGCCCCAAGGCGGCGAGGGCCCCCTTGGGGGGCAGTGACCCACACGCAGTGGGGGAGCGTGGGGGCTCTATTTCGCTTCCGGCAGCTCGATCTTGACTTCCAGCACTTCGAGGTTGTCCTGGCGTTCGAGATGGACCTTGATGTCGTTCGGATGGATGGTCACGTACTTGGAGATCACTGCCATCAGCTCGCGCTGCAGCTCGGGCAGGTAATCGTGCTGGCTGCGGCCGCCGCCGACGCGTTCATGCGCCAGGATGATCTGCAGACGCTCCTTCGCGACCGAAGCCGACTTCTTTTTTTCGCCCAGCAGAAAAGACAGCATCGACATAGATCACTTCCCTCCGAAGATGCGTTTGAAGAAGCCCGGTTTCTGGGCCGAGATGAAGCGCATGGGCTTTTCCTCGCCCAGGAAGCGGTCGATCACATCCTTGTAGGCTTCGGACACATCGGTATTGGCCATGTGCACCGCCGGAATGCCCTGGTTGGACGCCTGCAGCACGGTTTCGGACTCGGGAATCACGCCGATCAGCTCGATGCGCAGGATGTCCTGTATGTCTTCCAGCGACAGCATCTGGCCGTCTTCGACGCGGTTGGGGTTGTAGCGCGTGATCAGCAGGTGCTCCTTGATCGCTTCGCCGCCCTCGATCGCGCGCTTGGTCTTGGAGCTGAGCATGCCCAGGATGCGGTCGGAATCGCGCACCGACGAGACTTCGGGGTTGGTCACGACCAGCGCTTCGTCGGCGAAGTGCATGGCCATCAGCGCACCGCTCTCGATGCCGGCGGGCGAGTCGCAGACGATGTACTCGAAGCCCATTTCTCCCAGATCCTTGAGGATCTTCTCGACGCCGTCCTGGCTCAGCGCATCCTTGTCGCGCGTCTGCGAAGCCGCGAGCACGAACAGGTTGTCGCACTGCTTGTCCTTGATCAGCGCCTGGTTCAGGTTGGCTTCGCCCTGGATCACATTGATCAGGTCGTACACCACGCGGCGTTCGCAGCCCAT
>Ga0308165_1005587_pt1 | contig 11562 bp, 12 predicted proteins | sample PhyWR2_FD_201032 | JGI IMG/M metagenome (GOLD analysis project Ga0308165, IMG submission 201032) | Phyllosphere microbial communities from UC Gill Tract Community Farm, Albany, California, United States - DLSLW.R2 | ecosystem: Host-associated > Plants > Phyllosphere > Unclassified | place: USA... | reverse complement strand
AAGCCTTGAGTGCATTGACAGGCCTGCGGGTGCTGGACCTATCCAGCGTGATTTTCGGGCCGCTGGCCAGCCAGGTGCTGGCCGATTACGGCGCCGAGGTGATCAAGATCGAGCCGCCCGGCGGCGACTCCACGCGCTACACCGGGCCGGCTGCCGAGGCCGGCATGTCGGCGCTGTTCATGGGCTCCAACCGCAGCAAGAAAAGCGTGGTGCTGGACCTGAAGGCGCCCGAGGCCCAGGAGGCGCTGCATGCGCTGCTCAAGACCACCGATGTCTTCATGCACAGCATGCGCCCGCAAAAACTGGCCAAGCTGGGGCTGGACCCGGTGCGGCTGCGCAGCCAGTACCCGCGCCTGGTCTACGTGGGCCTGCATGGCTTTGGTGAAGATGGCCCCTATGCCGGCCTGCCCGCCTATGACGATGTGATCCAGGGCATGAGTGGCCTAGCCGACTTGATGGAGCGCCAGACTGGCGAGGCCCGCTACCTGCCGACCATTGCCGCTGACAAGACCTGTGGCCTGGTGGCAGCGCATGCGGTGATGGCGGCCCTGTTCCAGCGTGAACGCACGGGCGAGGGCAGCTTTGTCGAGGTGCCGATGTACGAGACCATGGTGGGCTTCAACCTGGTCGAGCATTTCTACGGCATGCATTTTGAGCCGGCACTCAGCGGCGCCGGCTACCCGCGCGTGATGGCGCCCTGGCGCAAGCCCTATAAAACCCTGGATGGCCATGTCTGCATGATGCCCTACACCGATGGCCACTGGCGCCGCTTCTTCGCCGCCGTGGGCCAGCCAGAGCTGGCGCAGGACGAGCGCTTTGCCACCCAGGCCCAGCGCACGCGCCATATCGCGACCTTGCTGGAAATTATGAGCAGCTATGTCGCGCAAAAGGACACCGCCTACTGGCTGCAGACCTGCGAGGCGCTGGAGATCCCCGCCGCCCCCGTCGCGCGCATGGACGACCTGCCGCGCGACCCGCACCTGCAGGCCACCGGCTTTTTTGTCGAAAAGCACGATCCCGCCATGGGCACGGTGCGTTTTCCGCGCTCCTCGGTGCGCATCGATGGGGCGCAGGCGCCCATCGGCATGCCACCGCGCCTGGGTGAGCACACGCAGCAACTGCTGCGCGAAGCCGGGTGGGGCGATGCCCGCATTGCCGCCTTGCAGCCCCCCGTGGCTGATGAACCGCTGAAAGAAAAAACGCCATGACCGCCCCTAACTGGATTTCTTCCACCGAGAACCGCGCCGCCACGCTGGCCGGCACCGCACGCATGGGCCAGGGCTTTGTCTGGCAGGACCTGCAGGTCGGCCAGCAGCTGCGCACCTTTCGCCGCACGGTGACGGAGACCGACCTGGTCAACTTCATCAACACCACCGGCATGCTTGAAGCCATCTTTATCGAGGACGGCTACGACGGCGGCGCGATCCGGGGCCGGCCGGTACCCGGTGCGCTCACCTACACCTTGATCGAAGGCTTCATCCTGCAAAGCATGATCCAGGGTACGGGCCTGGCCATGCTGGAGTTGCACCAGAAGATTCTGGGCCCGGTGGTGGTGGGCGACACGATCGAGGCGCTGGTGGAGGTAACCGGTATCCAGCCCACCAGCAAAGGTGGCCGGGCGGTGGTGACCTCGCGCATCGAGGTCTACAACCAGCGCCAGGAGCAGGTGATGGTCTACACCGCCGTGCGCCTGCTGGCCGGGCGCTAGCGCGGCATTGCGGTAGGTGGCCACCACGGCCTGCGTCAGATGAGAGAACCAATACAGGAGACAAAGATGCAATATGGTTTTGTACGCCGTTCGGCCCTGCTCGCGTTGGCGCTGGTGGCTGTTGGCGGGGCTGCGCAGGCGCAGGATCCCTGGCCCAGCAAGCCGATCACCTTGGTCGTGCCGTTTCCGCCGGGCGGGCCTACGGACATGGTGGCGCGGGTGCTGGCACAGCAGGTGGGCCAGCAGCTGGGGCAGACGGTGATCGTCGACAACCGGCCTGGCGCCAACGGCAATATCGGCAATGCGCTGGTGGCCAAGGCTGCCGCCGATGGCTATACGGTGCTCTACAACACCTCGTCGATTGCGCTCAGCCCATCGCTGTACAAAAAACTCAGCTACGACGTGGCCAGGGACCTGCGCCCTGTCGCGTTGACGGCCGTGGTGCCGCTGGGCCTGGTGGTCAACCCCAAGGTGCCCGCCCACACGGTGCAGGAGTTGGTGAAGTACGCGCAGGACAACAAGGGCAAGCTCTCCTACGGCTCGGCCGGCAATGGCAATGTCACCCACCTGGCCGCCTTTCAGGTGGTGCAGCACTATGGCATCGATGCCAGCCATGTGCCCTACAAGGGCAGTGCGCCGGCCGATGTGGACCTGGTCGCGGGCCAGATCGAGTTCATGACCGACACCATCAATTCGGTGGCGCCCTTCATCAAGGACGGCAAGCTCAGGCTGCTGGCGGTGAGCACGGCCCAGCGCATTCCGAATTTCCCCAACGCCCCCACGTTGGCCGAAAGCGGCATGACCGGCTTTGAGGCCGGTGCCTGGCAGGGTGTGATGGTGCCTGCCAAGACGCCCGATGCGGTGGTGCAGCGCCTGAACGCCGAACTGCTGAAGGCATTGAAGGACCCGGGCGTGCTGGAGAAGCTGCGCGTGCAGGGCACCGAGCCGCTGGGCTCTACCCCGCAGGCCTATGGCGACTACATCCAGAGCGAGATCAAGCGCTGGGCCGGCGTGGTCAAGAGCACGGGCGTGTCCCTGGATTGAACGAAAGCGAAGACGATGACGATTCTCAACGGACTGGCGCTGACGCGCATCCCGCCCGAGGGTGAGGCGCTGCGCGCCGAGGTGCGTGCCTTTTTGCAAGAGGCGGTCAAAGACATGCCCGCCCATATCCGCGCCAAGTCATGGAGCGGTTATGACCCCGCCTTCAGCCGCAAGCTGGGCGAGAAGGGCTGGCTGGGCATGACCTTTCCCAAGGCCTATGGCGGCCACGCGCAGGGCGCGTTTGCGCGCTATGTGGTGGTCGAGGAGCTGCTGAATTTCGGCGCCCCGGTCGGTTCGCACTGGATTGCCGAGCGCCAGAGCGCGCCGCTCATTCTGAAATACGGCACCGAGGCGCAAAAGCAGCGCTATGTACCGCCGGTGGCGCGGGGCGAGAGTTTTTTCTGCATCGGCATGAGCGAGCCCAATGCCGGCTCCGACCTGGCCAGCGTGCGCACCCGCGCCGTGCCCCATGAGGGGGGCTGGCTATTGAACGGCCAGAAGATCTGGACGACGAACGCCCAGCACTGCCAGTACATGATTGCGCTGGTGCGCACCTCGGGCGAGGCGGCTGACCGCCACAAAGGTCTGTCGCAGTTGATCGTGGACCTGAGCCTGCCGGGCGTCACCGTGCGGCCCATTGAGGACATGTCAGGTGATAGCCATTTCTGCGAGGTCTTCTTTGACAACGTGCAGCTCGCTCCCGATGCACTGGTGGGCGCCGAAGGGCAGGGCTGGGAGCAGGTCACCGCCGAGCTGGCCTATGAGCGCAGCGGCCCGGAGCGCCTGTTCTCGTCGGTGGTGCTGTTGGACCAGTGGCTGGCCTTTTTGCGCAGTCAGGCGGCGCCACGCGCCGAATCGCTGAAGCTGGCCGGCCAGATCCTGACGCGCCTGGCACCGCTGCGCGCGCTGTCGGTGGCGGTGCAAGAGAAGCTGGTGCAGGGCCAGAGCCCCATCGTCGAGGCCGCGCTGGTCAAGGACCAGGGCACCGTGCTGGAGCAGTACATTCCGGCCGCGATTGCCGATGACCTGATGGCGCTGGATGGCGAGGCCGTGCCGCATGAACTGCTGCTGACCCTGAACTACCTCACACTCGTCTCGCCCTGCTACACGCTGCGCGGCGGCACCCGCAGCATTTTGCGCGGCATGATCGCGCGCGGCCTGGGCCTGCGTTGAGCGCAAGGAGAAAAACATGGACCATTTGATTAACGAGGCCCTGCGCGATCTGCTGAGCGGCCAATGCACGCCTGCTGTGGTACGCGCAATAGAGAGCGAAGCGGCAGCAAGTGCTGGGGCATCACCGGCCGCTGCGGCGCTGTGGCAGCAGATTGAAGATACCGGCTTTGCCGACCTGCTGCTGCCCGAGGCCGCTGGCGGTGCAGGCCTGGCCTTGCGCGATGCCTTTGGCGTATGGGATGTGCTGGGCCAGCATGCGATGCCGCTGCCGCTGGCAGACACCATGCTGGCGCGGGCCTGGCTGGCAACCGCCGGTGTGCCATTGCCGCAGGGCGCCATTGCATTGGCGCCGCAGCTGGCAGTGGCCGCCGGTGGCGTGCGGGCCACCGGTGTGCGCGGCGCCCGCGTGGCGCAATGGGTGCTGGGCCAGCAGGGCGCCGATCTGCTGCTGCTGCCGGTGGCTGCGGCGCAGGCCAGTGCCAGCATTTTTGTGCTGGATGCGGATCTGCTCTGGCCCGAAGCAGCACTGGCCTCTGCCCCGCGCGTGCCGGCCTTCGCCTCCTTGCTGGTCGCGCAGGCGGGGCTGGTCTCGGCCTTGCTGGCGGGCAGCCTGCTGACGGTGTTGGAGAGCAGCCTGAACTTTGCCAACGAACGCCAGCAGTTCGGCCGCCCGATTGGCAAGTTCCAGGCGATCCAGCATGAGCTGGCGGTGATGGCCGAGCATGTGAGCGCCGCGCGCATGGCCGCACAGATCGCCTGCGAGGCCGATGGCGTGGTGGCAGACCCGCTCAAGGTGGCGGTGGGCAAGGCGCGCAGCAGCGAGGCGGCTGTCGAGGTGGCCTCGCTCGCACACTCGGTCCACGGCGCCATCGGCTTTACCACCGAGTTTGACCTGCAGCTCTACACCCGCCGCCTGCACCTGTGGCGCCAGACGGCCGGCAGCGAAAGCTATTGGCAGCTGCAGGCGGGCCAAGCGCTGTTGGCTGCCGATGGCATGGCGCTCGATGTGATCCGCCAGATCACGGACAGCAGCGCGCCGGTAGCCTGATTTGGCACCTGATTGACCGCAGCCAGCGCCGTTTTTCGGCTATGGTGGCGGTTGTTTTCAGAAGAACAAGGAGTCAAGTCTTATGTCGGTCTACACCGAAGATGTGCAAAGCGAAGTGCGTGGTCAGCTGGGCTTTATCACGCTCAACCGGCCCAAGGCGCTGAATGCGCTGTCGCTGGCGATGGTGCGCGAGCTGCGTGATGTGCTGCTGCGCTGGCAGCAGGACGACAAGGTGCTGGCCGTCGCCATCCGGGGCAGCAACAAGGAGGGCGCGTTTGGTGCCTTCTGCGCTGGTGGCGATATCCGCTTTCTGCATGCCGCCGGCATGGCAGGCAACCCCGAGCTGGAGGATTTCTTCACCGAGGAGTATGCGCTCAACCACCTGATCCATCATTTCGGCAAGCCCTATATCGCCTTCATGGATGGCATCGTGATGGGTGGCGGCATGGGCATCAGCCAGGGCGGCAGCCTGCGCATCGTCACCGAGCGCACGAAGATGGCGATGCCCGAGACGGCCATTGGCCTGTTCCCCGATGTGGGCGGCGGCTACTTCCTGTCCCGCTGCCCCGGCCATGTGGGCGAGTACCTGGGCCTGACCGGCCAGATGATCGGCGCGGCCGATGCACTGGCCTACCGGCTGGCCGATGGCTACCTGCCCAGCGCGCAGCAGCAGGCGCTGTGGGACGGGCTGGCCAGCGGCAGCTTTGCCAACGGCGACGCGGTGCAGGCCTTTGTCAAAGCCGGCCTGGCACCTGCACCAGAGCGTGCAGCTAATCCCGATGCAGAGATCAACCAGTACTTTGGCCTGGCCGATGTGCCGGCCATCATCGCCGCGCTGGAGGCCGGCAACAGCGACTTTGCCCGCGCCACCGCCGAGACCTTGCGCAAGCGCTCACCGCTGATGCTGTTTGTCGTGCTCGAGCAGATCCGCCGCGCTCGCGGCATGCGCCTGGCTGACGACCTGCGCATGGAGCGCGACATGGTGCGCCACTGCTTCTATCTGCGGCCCGACCGCAAGAGCGAGACGCTCGAAGGCATCCGCGCACTGGCGGTGGACAAGGACCACGCCCCCCAGTGGAGCCCCGCCCGCATCGAAGACGTGAACCTGCAGGAAGTGGCGCAGATGTTTGCCAGCCCCTGGCCTGTGGAGGCGCACCCGCTGCTGGCGCTGAACTGAGCGACAGGACAGCGCAAGCGGCTACGTGGATGCGTAGGCGCTTGCCGCTCATCAATAGCGGGTGGGAGCCGGTGTGCTATACCTTGACGTCTGATCGTCAAGCTATCCATGAAAGGCAACAGCATGAAGCATGCAGACTCCCGGACCTCCTCGCTGCGCGTTGAGGCGAACATTGGTGAAGGCTTTTGGCGCAAGGGCCCCCAAGACAGCCTGCCGCCACCCGATATGACGGGCGCCTATATGCGCAACCGGCCGGTGCTGGGGGCGCCGGTTGCGGGGCGCAAGGCCTGGATCATCGGCAGCGGCATCGCCGGCCTGGCCGCAGCTTTCTACCTGATCCGTGACGGCGGCATGGCTGGCGAAGACATCACCATTCTGGATACCCTGGATGTGGCGGGTGGCTCGCTCGATGGTGCGGGCAATGCCGAGCAGGGCTATATCGTGCGCGGTGGCCGCGAGATGAACTGGAACTACGACAACTTCTGGGACCTGTTCCAGGACGTGCCGGCGCTGGAGCTGCCCGAGGGCTACAGCGTGCTCGACGAGTACCGCTACGTCAATGACAACGACCCCAACTGGTCCAAGGCCCGGCTGATGCACCAGCAAGGCAAGATCCGCGATTTCTCCACCCTGGGCCTGACCAAGGCGCACCAGTGGGAGATCGTCAAGCTGCTGCTCAAGCGCAAGGAGGAGCTGGACGACATCAGCATCGAATCCTATTTCAGCAAGAGCTTTCTGGAGACCAATTTCTGGTACCTGTGGCGTTCGATGTTCGCGTTCGAGAACTGGCAAAGCCTGCTGGAGATGAAGCTCTACATGCACCGCTTTCTCGATGCCATCGATGGGCTGACCGACATGTCGGCGCTGGTGTTCCCCAAGTACAACCAGTACGACAGCTTCGTCGTACCGCTGACGCGCATGCTCAAGGACAAGGGCGTGAAGGTGCAGTTCAACACCCGCGCCTATGACCTGGACATGCGCGAAGAAGCGGGCAGCCGCACGGTCACCGCGATCCGCTGCCGATCGGCGGGCCAGGAGGTACAGATTGACGTCGGTCCCCACGATGTCGTGTTTGCGCTGACCGGCTCGATGACCGAGGGCACGGCATATGGTGATCTGGATACGGTGCCGGTGCTGGCGCGAGGCAATGAGGAGCCGGGCGATGACAGCGACTGGACCTTGTGGAAGCGCCTGGCAGCCAAGTCGCCGGTGTTTGGCCGGCCCGAAAAGTTCTATGGCGATGTGAAGGGCTCGATGTGGGAGTCGGCCACGTTGACCTGCAAACCCTCGCCATTGATCGACAAGCTCAAGGAACTGTCGGTCAACGATCCCTACTCGGGCAAGACGGTGACCGGCGGCGTCATCACCTTCACCGATTCGAACTGGGTGATGAGCTTTACCTGCAACCGCCAGCCGCATTTCCCCGACCAGCCCGGCGACGTGCTGGTGCTGTGGGTCTACGCACTGCTGATGGACAAGAAGGGCAACCATGTGCCCAAGACCATGCCTGAATGCACGGGCCGCGAGATTCTGACCGAGCTGTGCTACCACCTCGGTATTGCCGACCAGATCGATGCGGTGGCGGCCAATACCAAGGTGCGCCTGGCATTGATGCCCTACATCACCGCGCAGTTCATGCCGCGCGCCGCCGGCGACCGGCCCCATGTGGTGCCCGAGGGCTGCACCAACCTGGCCTTGCTGGGCCAGTTTGTCGAGACCAGCAATGATGTCATCTTCACGATGGAGAGCTCGGTGCGCACGGCGCGCATCGGCGTCTACACCCTGCTGGGCCTGCCCAAGCAGGTGCCCGACATCAGCCCCACGCAGTACGACATCCGCAACATCATCAAGGGTGCGCGGGCGCTGAATGGCAACCAGCCCTTTGTCGGTGAACGTTTGCTGCACCGCGTGCTGGGCAAGACCTATTTCGCCCACATTCTGCCGCCGTTACCCGACAACGACGAGACCCTGCGCGAGCGTGCTGAATCGGAGCTGGCGCAGCTGCTGGGCAAGGGCGGCCAGGCTTTCGGCAAGCTGTCCGCCTGGCTGGAGCGCTACAGCAGCAATCTGCGCGATAAATCCAAATAATTGGCGTGCGGGGCGGCATGCCCCCATGCAAAGAGGTGGCCGCAGGGCCACCTCTTGTTGTATGCGCTGACGGTCAGGGCCGCTGGCCGATCAAGGCGTGGCGAGCTTCCACACACCGCCGCCCATGCCGTCGCCACGCTTGTCGCCCGCCTGGCTGTCCTTGGCGAAGTAGTACAGCGGCCAGCCCTTGTAGGCCCACTGCTGGGTGTTGTCCGTGCGGGTGATGATGCTGAAATCACCAATCGGCTTGGCGCCTGGGGCCACGCCCAGTGGCGGCCAGTTGGTGGCGCACTGCTGGTAGCAGGTGGATGCACCGCTGCCAGCAGTGTCCTTGGTGAAGGTGTAAAGCGTGCGGCCATCGGGGCCGACGAGCACGCCATCGGCGGAACGCACCGGGGTGCTGGTGGCGGCTTCCTTGTGGTCCTTGTGGTGCATCGAGCCACAGGCGGTCAAAAGGACGGCCGACAGCGGAATGGCCAGTACTGCGAGCTTGGAGAACATAGACAGCATCCAGGTTGGTTGATGGTGCCGACCAATATAGTGCGCGCTGATGTAGTGCCGTGTCAGACGGGCGCGCTATATCGCAGCCCTCAGCGCCCGGCTTCAGCGCTGGCGGCAGCCAGTTTCAGCATGCGGTCAAAGGTGGCGGCCAGGGTGTCGCGGCGGTTTTGGCGGTAGTCCTCATCCGGGTCCAGTTCGTCGATGCTGCCGTCCCACTCGCGCAAATAGATAAGCTTCCACTGCTGCAGCTCCTGCAGATCAGGCCAGCGCGGCGCCATGCCGTTTTCTGCCATCACGCACAGCAGCTCGATGCGGCAGGGAACGATATCGCCATCCCATTCATCGGCCTGCATGCTGTCCGGCGATGCCATCGCTTCCCGGATCTCTGCAATCAGCTGGCTGGTGGTGCCGCCGAGCCAGTCCAGTGCTGCGTCGTTGTCAAAATTGCCGTGTGACCAAGTTCCCATGCGGACCTCGCTACAAGAGATAGAGAGCAAAAAACAGGGCCACTCGTGATGGTGGCCCCATGGCAGTTACGCGGAAGTTGTCGCCGATCAGCGGTTGTGCACCTTCATCGCGCGCTCGACCTCGCGCTTGCCTTCGCGGTCCTTGATCACGTCGCGCTTGTCGTGCTCGGCCTTGCCCTTGGCCAGTGCAATATCGCATTTGGCCAGGCCGTTCTTCCAGTGCAGGTTGATGGGGACCAAGGTGTAGCCCTTTTGCTCGACCTTGCCGATCAGGCGCTTGATCTCGTCCTTTTTCATCAAGAGCTTCTTGATGCGCGCGGCATCCGGGCTCACATGGGTCGAGGCGGTCTTGAGCGGGTTGATCTGGCAGCCCATCAGAAAGAGCTCGCCGTTCTTGACGAGCACGTAGCCATCGGTCAGCTGGGCCTTGCCCTCGCGCAGTGCCTTGACTTCCCAGCCATGCAGCACCATGCCCGCTTCGAAACGTTCCTCAAAGAAATAGTTGAATGCAGCCTTCTTGTTATCGGCTATGCGGCTGTTGGTGTTGTTCGTCTTCGACATAATTGCAATATTAGGGGCAAAACGGCTTTCCCAAGCCCTTAGGGCTGCTGGATGCAGCGCTTTTTGTTCTGGTCTATGATTTTATGAATGTTTTGGGCGGCGGCCGGTTTGCTGCTGCAGCCCGCTCTCCTGTCTGCATGAAAACTGTCAACAAGTCCGTCCTGATCTGGTACAGCCCCCAGGAGATGTTCGATCTCGTGGCCGATGTGCCACGCTACCCAGATTTTCTGCCCTGGTGTGACCACGCGCATGTGCTGGAGCAGCACGCCGATGGCGTCACCGCCGAGGTAGGCATTGCGTTGGCGGGTATCAAAAAGTCCTTTGTCACCCGCAACACCTACGAGCCGGGCAAGCGCCTGCAGATGGCGCTGGTCAAAGGGCCGTTCTCGCAACTGCAGGGTGATTGGCGCTTTGAGCCGGTGGGCGACGGCAGCCAGCGCGCCTGCAAGGTATCGCTGAGCCTGAGCTACGGCTTTGACAGCATGGCGCTGGCCGCCGTGGTCGGCCCCATTTTCGACAAGATCGCCGCGACGATGATGGACGCGTTCATCCAGCGTGCCGAGAAAATCTATGGCTGATGCAGACACGGCGGCAGCAGCACCCGCTGGGGCGGCTGCAGGCCTGATGCAGGTCGAAGTGGTCTGGGCCGAGAATGGTGAACCCCACAGCGTGCAACTGCGGCTGCCCGCCGGTACCAGCCTGGCCCAGGCCCTGGCTGCTGCCAGCGCACAAACCGGCCAGGTGTTTGCCGATACGCAGGACGCTGGCATCTGGGGCCGGCTGCGCTCCCGCAGCCAGCTTCTGGCAGATGGCGACCGGGTGGAGCTGTACCAGCCACTCAAGGTCGATCCGAAAAAGGCCCGCCGTGAGCGCTTTGCCAAGCAGGGGGCCCGTGGTACAGGCCTGTTTGCCCGGCGCAGGCCGCAGTCCAAAGCCGGCTATGGCGCTTGACCGCCGCGCGCCTTGAATGAAAAAAGCCAAGCATCTGCTTGGCTTTTTGGCGGGTGGCGCGGGTGATCAGCAGTTGTTGAAGATGGCCTCATCGGTGCGCTTGATCTCGGAGGCGCGCTGTTCGGCATTCTGGAACACCATCTCTCCCTTTTCATTCGGTGCACGGACGGCCTTGCCGGTGTCATACATCGCCTTGGCCTGCTGCGCACGTTTGCAGTTGTCCGCTCTGGCCGCCGCTTGCTTGGCCTTCTCAGCAGCTTCGGCATCGGCCTTGGCCTTGGCGTCTGCGGCTTTTTTCGCCTCCAGCTCCTTGTCCTTGCCGGCGGCTGCCTTGGCAGCAGGGGCGGCCGCTGCAGGGGCTGGTGCCGCTGCCGCATGGCTGGCCTCGCCCTCTTGCGGGGCAGGGCTGGCATCGCGCAGCGCGGGGCCTGTGCCCGAGGATTGCACACCCTTGAGCGCGCCATAACCCTTGGGGCGCTTGACAATGTTCTTCTCCGGCACCTCCAGCCCCGGTGGTCGGTCGCTGAAGACCTTGCGGCCATCTTTGTCGATCCACTGCCACTGGGCCATGGCGGGCGCGCCAATGCCAATGGCTACCGAGAGCAAGAGCAGCTTGATGAGTTTCATAGAAGGCGAGTGTAGCGTGCCGATTGTCGGTGCCGCACGAAGTTGTTGGTTGGAGATAACAACCTGCGTTGGAGGGGCTGTCATACCGCCGCCCTGCAAGCTGCTTACAAAAGACGGTAGAATCCTTTTTTTGGAGCCTTCACAATGCGCCTGATCGGAAAAGCGCTCACCTTCGACGATGTGTTGCTGGTGCCCGCATACTCCCAAGTCCTGCCCA
>Ga0308165_1005586_pt1 | contig 11563 bp, 10 predicted proteins | sample PhyWR2_FD_201032 | JGI IMG/M metagenome (GOLD analysis project Ga0308165, IMG submission 201032) | Phyllosphere microbial communities from UC Gill Tract Community Farm, Albany, California, United States - DLSLW.R2 | ecosystem: Host-associated > Plants > Phyllosphere > Unclassified | place: USA... | reverse complement strand
AACTTTAAAGCTCTTGCTAATCAAAAAGTTTCACAAGGAGAACTCTCTAAGATAATTTCTAAATTACGAATAAATCAACCGAATGCTACTTGGGAACAAATCAAAACTGTATTGTCAGATCATCTGGGATTATGGACTCAAGTTAAAGTCAATGCAAATCAAGAGAAAGCAATCTTTGATGCTTATGAAAATAGTTTTATCAAACATGTTAATGCAACTGAAAAAAGCCTCTATGCGAATGACGACAAGCTGGTTTCGATAGCTGTTAAAACTTTAAATGAAGTTGCTAATATTTCTTGGGGATCTGGTAATCACTCTGCAGGTTATGTTCCTATTTATGCTATAGGAGCTGGATCAGAACTGTTTACACATAAGATGGAAAATATCGATATTCCTAAAAAAATAGCACAAGCTGCAGACTTGAGCTTATAATAATCTTTAAATTAAGCAAAACGGGATATCACATGTGATATCCCGTTTTGCTTAATTATTTACTTACTTATCGCTTTGCTTTTGCAAATGTTTTTTCTCACTTTTTATATTTAAGAATTCTACTAGAACAGAAAAAGCCATCGCAAAATAAATATATCCTTTAGGAATATGCTGATCAAATGCTTCTGCTGTCAGTGATACTCCGATTAGAAGAAGGAACGATAGCGCCAACATCTTGACCGATGGATAATCATTGACAAACTTGCTGATTTGTTCTGCAGATAGCAACATGATCAATACAGCAATAATAACGGCAGCAACCATCACTCCGATCTGATCTACCATACCAACAGCTGTAATCACTGAATCTAGTGAAAAAACAATATCTAAAACTAATATCTGTAAGATCGTACTCATAAAAGTTGCGCTTTTTTTACTGACTTTTTGCTCATCGTGTGGACCATCCATTTTATGATGTATCTCCGTTGTACTTTTATAAATTAAAAATAGGCCTCCAATAAATAAAATCAAATCTCTTCCTGATAATTCCAAATAACGGGACCAATCGGGATTATCAATACCAAACGTGGTCGCTAGATTGATGAATGGTTCTGTCAATGACATAATCCATTTGATAGAGAATAACAATAATACGCGCGTTACCAATGCTAATATCAAGCCTAACTGACGCGCTTTCTTCTGCTGCTCGGCAGGAAGTTTACCACTGAGAATCGATATAAAAACAATATTATCGATACCAAGTACCACTTCTAGTACAGTCAATGTAAGCAGTGAAATCCAAATTTGTGGGTCCGAGATCCATTCCATAAAATATATTGGGGGTTTTTATAAATTAAATTATTTATAATGTGCTAACGAAAAAATATGGGGACTAAATCTGGTTAATCTTCCCTGACTATTTAAAAAATCTAAACTTATAACAAAACAGTACCCAGCAACTTCACCACCTAATTTTTCGATCAATTTACTCGCAGCCACAACTGTACCTCCTGTAGCCAATAAATCATCATGAATCAACACTTTACTTCCTTTGGGAAAAGCGTCTTCATGCATTTCGATAGTAGCCTGTCCATATTCAAGAGCATAGGATTCTGAAATCGTATGAAAAGGTAATTTACCCTGTTTACGAATAGGAATAAAAGGTACCTGTAAACGATTGGCCAACATCAATCCAAATAAAAAGCCTCTGCTTTCGATACCCGCTACAGCATCTAGTTGACAATCTTTGAGTTTATCTACAAATACGTCTACCATCTCTGTACATAGCTGCGCATCTTGCAATAATGGTGTGATATCTTTAAAAACGATTCCAGGTTTTGGAAAATCATATACATCACGAATGATATGTTTTAATTTTTCTTCAAGCATCATTAAAATGTTAAATATGGAGCAAGTTTACGCAAAAAATCATCATCTAATAGAATCACTTTTCTTAAATCACCTAAATTTTGAAAACCACCATGCTGATTACGGTAATTGACAATTGCTCTCGCTTGTTTCGGACTAATGTAAGGGTGTTTAGCCAAAGACTTCTCGTCCATTTGATTAATATCAAGTTTGGAAATAGCAATATCCGAGTTGATTTCCAGATTTGGAAGTATTTCTTCAAATGTCTCAGGCGATAATCCGTACACTTCTTTAATTTGGTCTACAGATACAAAACCACCTAGCGATTCGCGGTATTTTACGATTCGCTTTGCAAATATAGACCCGATTCCTTTCAATGTAATAAAAGCGGTCGTATCAGCTCTATTCACATCGATTATAGCGGGTAAATATTTCTTACCCGACGCAGTATTGCTTAGCATAGTACGATTTTCTAACTTATCCTGAGTTTGTTTTTGCATAGATGTTGGGGAGATCACAATAAAATTTTCTATTCGTTTAAATTCAGCTGGAGAAATGGAATAGATCTTGGCAAGATCTTTCTTATTATAAAATTTACCTCCTTTAGCTCTGAAATTGAAAATGACCTTTACCTGCTTTTTCGTAAAACCCAATTTCATCCATCCCTCCTCATCTAAGCTATTGGGATCAAAATGGAACAAGCTTTTTTCTCTATTTACATCTATAGAGGATGTATTCTCTGTCTTTGAAGAGTATGTGTTTTGATAATCGTGATCAGCATTTACAGCTTTTTGAGTAGCTGTAAATGCTTGAATATTATAGTGATCGAAGTCAGTTTTATTTAAAAAATTGACAATATATGGAAAACTGAAGAGCAATAAGATCAATATACAAAGTATAAAGAAACCATTCTGTTCAGTTCTTGATAAATTAAAATATTTAAAAAACTGCTGTAACACGTGGATTTAGTTTCGTTTAAAATACATATTTTTTAAATAAGATAAAACAAAACAATTGAAAATCAAACAAATACTAAATAAACGAATATCTACAAGCTGTTTTTATCTACTTTTTCGACTTTGCTGTCATTCTTCAATGTTTTTGATATTGCATCAAATGGTCTAGAAACAACTTCGTCACCTTTTTTAAGTCCCGATAAAATAATGATATTTTTATCATCTTGAATCCCTGTTTTGACAACAGTCTGTTTTGCCAAACCATTATTGAATACAAACACATACTCTTTGAGGCTATCGGTACTTAGACTATCTGCTCCACTGCCATTTCTTATCGTTACGGATTGGATTGGAATTGCTAGCCCCTTTTGTTGCTTTGTGAAGATTTGTACCGTAGCAGATAAACCTGGTTTAAAAGGAGATACATGATTTTCTTTTAACAGATCTTCATAAGAACTTAACTGGATTCTCACTTTTACGTTAAAATTGGTAACCTGTTCTGTTGAAGAACCTGCGCTAACAGTTGCAATATTTTTAGATGAAGAAGCGATTTCAGTGACGATACCTTTAAATTTACGATCTTGATATGCATCTACTTCAATTTCGGCTTCATTTCCTACACGTACACGGTTGATATCATTTTCATTAACATCTACATTCACTTCCATGGCGTCCATATTAGCGATACGCATGATTTCGGTTCCAGCCATCTGTGCTGTCCCCACCACACGCTCTCCCAATTCGATTGACAATAACGATACAACACCATCACTCGGTGAATAGATCGTGGTACGATCCAAATTATCCTTTGCCTCTTTTACAGTTGCCTGTGATTGATCAATGCCAAATTTAGTGGAAAGTACATTTTGTTTTTGCGCTTCGATAGCTGCCAAAGCGGAATAATATTCGGATGAACTTTTATCCATCTCTGCAGCAGAAATTACTCTTTTATTAAACAATTCCAAATTTCGTTTATAAGTAGCTTCCACATTCCTAAAATTAGCTTGTTGCTGTTTCAACTGTTGTTGAGCAGCAGCTAGATTTGCCTTTTGTGAATTTAGGGTCGCAATCGATCGCTCATATCCAGACTGCAAAATATCTGGTTTGATACGACATAACACTTGACCTTTCTTAACAATATCGCCTTCTTTGATGTTCAACTCTACAACCTCTCCTGATACCTCAGAACTTAATTTGACTTCAAATTCAGGTTGTATTTTTCCACTTGCCGACACCAGTTCATTGATATTCATCTCTTTGGCTACGTCTACTGCAACCTTGACCACATCCCCTTTTCCGAACCATCCCAATTTGCTCCCCACCAAAACCAATACGAGGATAACGACTGCACTGATGAGTATGATTTTTGGTAATTTACTTTTCTTTTTAGCCATTTCAGATTTTCATTATAAGGTTAATTGACATCGAATTTAATAGGATTTCCAACATAATAATCAATTATTTTATCTTTAAAGATCATATTATATTTGGCTTGAATCAAATCAAACTCAGCTTTATTTCTGTTTGTCTGCGCAGTAAATAATTCAATACCATTGGCCATCCCAATATCATAACGCTCTTTGATGACCTGAAAAGCATCTGTAGCACTATTGAATGCGGACATACTTGATTGGTATCTCTGGGCTGCAGCAGAAAGATCCAAAACAGCTTGATTAACTGTTTTATTCAAAGTTGTTTCCAAAAGTTGAACATTGGTTTCTGCCAATTGTAGATTAATCCTTGCCTTTGAAACATTTACTCTATTTCTATTATTATCAAAAATTGGAATCGATAATGTCAGTCCAGCACCAAATGACTTATTTTGATTTACTTGATCACCAAATGGCATCAATTCTCTTGTCAAATAATGTCTGGCTTCGGAATAATAATTAGATCCATAACTAACACCCATCGAAAGTGAAGGTAAATAGCCCCCTTTTGCAATATCGATATTTTTTATTGCTGCTTGCTTATCCAATTGTGCCTTTTTCAGTTCGGGATTAAAACTTTTCGCTTTTTCAAAGACGTCTATGGCTGCGTACTGGCCTAGTACATGATTGATGGCTTCTACCTTAGGCTTGACCAATTGAAGGTCTGTTTGTGGCGGCAATTCCATCAGTTGCTTTAGCGCAAGTAATGACGATTCGTACGCATTTCTCGCATTGACAAGATTCAATTCATCTGTTGCAACTTGATTTTTAGACTGCGAAAGATCTGCCAATGTTTTATTACCAACTTGGAATTGAATGGAATCGGTTTTTACTTGCTCTCTGGATAATAGAATTTGTTGAGCGCTTGCAATCATCATCTCACTGTTAGTGATTGCTTCCAAATAGTTAACCAACACGGATAACATGAGATCATATTTAATCTTTTCGATTTGGGTGGCAGCTGATTCCAGCAACAACTTATTGGCTTTGATCTGATTGATTTTTTGAAACCCTTGAAATATGGTTACCGACGATGACACCTGAGCATCAGCTCCAGTAGTCCATTGATTTCCAGTAACAAATGTTGTAGAGACCTGATCAAAAGCAAAACCATTAATCTTCTTAAAATTAGACCCTATTTTCAAATCTGGATACAAGTTTGACTTGGCCTGAAATACATCTTGAGCCGCTAGATCCTTGTTTAAAGAAGCTTGCTTAATTTGCAGATTTTTTTCCAACGTGATCCGAATCGCATCTTCAACAGTTACTTGGCTTTGTCCAAAACTTGTAAGTCCCATCATGGATAACATGATGGTCATAAAAGCTATTTTTTTATAATTTTTTCTATCGTCCATAGTAAGAACTTAATAGTTTTAATATTTTTGCTAAAATATAAAAGTATGTATCTTGTAAAAGCACCCTTCTTTCTTAAATTATTTTATTCAAAATCAATTTGGAATAAATCAAGGAAAGAAAACAAAATTTACCTCACATTTGATGATGGGCCTATTCCAGAATTAACTCCTTTTGTTTTAGATACATTAAAACAATATAACATCAAAGCGACATTTTTTTGCGTAGGTGAAAATATTAAAAAAAATCCACATTTATTCGAAAGAATTTTGATTGAGGGTCATCAAGTCGGCAATCATACTTATAATCATCTAAAAGGTTGGCAAACTACAGATGATCATTATCTTGAAAATGTTCAAAAATGTCAAGAATTAACTCAAAGTAATCTCTTTCGTCCACCCTACGGCCGAGCCACAAAATCACAGTTAGCAAAACTATACCCTGACTATCAAATCATCATGTGGGATGTACTCACTGGCGATTTTGATCTATCGCTATCTCCGGAAAAGTGTTATAAAAATGCTATTAAACATACTGAAAATGGTTCTATCATCGTTTTCCATGATAATATAAAGGCGATTCCAAGAGTTGAATATGCGCTCCCAAAAACGATAGCTTATTTACTATCAAAAAATTATCATTTTGAATTGTTATAATTTTTTGGTTTGCAACACTTTCAAATCATAATATTGGGCACTACTTACACTGAAATAACCTAATGCACCATTTGAAATATTGGAAATTGGATTTGAAGGGGCAGCAGATCCTGGATTTTGACCTTTAATATTTGACCAATAAGTGTAAACATCTTTAGCGATACATTGTCTCAAAATTTTAATCTCATCACCTACTTTTATGTCATTATCTTCATTGGCAATTTCATGCTCAACAAAAAGACCATCATTAAACTTATCACTAAATACATCACTGAATTTGAAATCTTCATTATTCAATTTTATTTTATATTTATAATAATTTTCCTTTGCAGGTGGATCTAAAAAGCTCAACGAAGCATATATATATTCTTCATCGAATGTTTTTTTACGAACTAGGCCGATAGAATCGACAGCAACGTATGCTGGCATCGTACAGGTTGATTCATACAAGCTTCCGTCTGGCATTTGAACCGATAAGGCATAGCTGTTGCCTTCTCTCAAAGTCATACGGTCCATTATGTATTCACCATTGCTCTGATCAACAAACTGATACGACCGACCACTTGTTATATTTTTCACGACAACATTGGCACCTACCACAGGATTACTCGCTGAGTTATTAGAAAAATCAACAGCACGGTTAATCACGATCATCTGTGCGGTATTGGCATTATGCAAATCTGCTACGATTACATACTTATCCGCTACAGAATCCAATTTCAAATCAATTTTATCTTCACAGGAATTCAAAAAGACAATTATGAATACCGCGATACAATTAAAAATAACTTTCATTTTTATCAAAATATTTTTTTTAAAAAAAGGGATTTAACATTCATGAATAACTAACTATACTCATTGTCATGAGTTCTAGTGATCCATGATCATTGGATCATTAAAATTTAAAATTCCAGGTTACAGAAGGAATTACTCCAAAAAGTGCAATCCGATAAGCTTCTGTAATATTTGGATTATCTTCATTTTCTCTGAAATCAATGAGATATGCATTTTTTCTATTATATGCATTGTAAAGCCCAAATGACCAAGAAGACGAATATCGTTTATTTAACTTAGCACCTGGATCGTAGGTTGCAGATATATCTAATCGATGATAGTTGGGCATCCGGTAACTGTTACGATCCGTATAATAAAATAATGTTTTGCCATCGACTTGATACTTTCCAGAAGGAAATGTAACTGCATCACCGGTGTAGTACACAAAGGTTGATCCTAAAGTCCATTTCTCCGTTAACTTATACATTGCAACTAATGCTACATTGTGGGTTTTATCTTGTCGTGCATTGAACCACTTTCCACCATTAATCTGATCAAATTGACGCTCACTTTTTGATAAGGTATAACTCAACCATCCGGTTAACTTCCCTTTGTTTTTCTTCAAAAACCATTCTATACCATAAGCTCTACCTTTACCAAATAGAAGTTCTCCATCCAGCATTTCATTTGCTTGTAAATCTGCGCCATTTTTAAAATCGATCTGATTTTTCAGATCTTTATAATAGGCTTCTACCGAGGCTTCATACTTGGCGTTGTCGAAGTTTTGGAAATATCCCAATGAAACTTGATTGGCCAGTTGTGGTTTTATATTATTGGAACTCAGTACAAATTGATCTGTTGGAAGACTTGATGTTGTATTGGTTAACTGGTGCAAATTTTGAGAATTTCGATTTAAAGATGCTTTAATACTTTGATTTTCATTGAACATATAATTTAATGATAGTCGAGGTTCCAAAGTAAGGTAATTTTGAATTACATCATTTTTATCATATAGGGTTTTTGCCGTTTGATTTCCATCTGCATCGAAACTATAGATGGTGCCCGGGCCCAACATACTGTAATTGTTTATTCTTAAGCCATAAAGTGCTTTGAATCTATCCGAAAGCGTCCACTCATCAGATATGTAAACTGCGGTCTCTAATCCTTTTCGGGGTTCAATTTCAATGGTATTAACGGCAGACCCCTCTCCTCCATACAGACTAGCAGGACGTATGGTCTGAGCAGATGCTTGTAATCCAAATCTAATCTGATGATCGTTATTGGGATAGTATTGAAAGTCTTGCTTTAAGTTTAAATTTTCAATTTTAGATGTGATTTTAAAATTTGAATTGTCTTCAACATTCACATTATAGTTAAAGTCGCTATAAATAAATGTGGTGTTGCTAAACAATTTATTGTTCCAAACATGATTCCACCGTACTGTTCCAGTGGCATTCCCCCAATTGAAATCAAATAAATCACTATAAGCCATGGCATCTTTGCCAAAGTAACCAGATAAAAACACGGAGTTCTTATTATCAAAACGGTAGTTTACCTTAGCGTTGAGGTCATAGAAAAATAATTTGCTTTTATTAATATCTTCATCCTTTGATAGTTTTAGAAATAAGTCAGCATATGTTCTACGTCCACTGATCATAAAAGATCCCTTATCTTTAACTATAGGGCCTTCTACTTTTAACCTTGAAGCGATCAATCCAATACCTCCTTCTACACCGAATTTTTTATTATTACCATCAATCATATTAATATCCATAACGGAAGACACCTTGCCTCCAAAATGGGCCGGCATACCTCCTTTATAAAAATTAACATCTTTGATTGCATCCGAATTAAATGTAGAGAAAAAACCAAAAAGGTGTGATGCATTATACACGGCTGCTTCATCCAATAAAATTAGATTTTGATCGCCACCACCACCACGGACATAAAAAGAACTACTTCCTTCGCCTCCACTGGTAACACCTGGTAATAGTTGAATGGTTTTTAACACATCTTGCTCACCAAAAACAACAGGAATATTTTTAATATCTTTAATCTCCAACTTTACCAATCCGGTCTGCACACCCGAAACATTTCCAATCTTTCTTCGGCCAGATACGACAACCTCTTCCAACTTTCGTCCAGCAGGTGTCATATCTACGTTTAATACACTATCACGATCGATATCCAAAGTGAATATACGTTCATCAAAACCAACATAAGATATAGCAATAGACTGGCTACCTGACGGCAACTGAATTGAATAAAAACCATAATTATTGGTTCTTGCGATCTGACTGGAATTAAGATCTCGCACGACCGCACCTATAAGTGTCTCTCCATTTGCAGCATTCTTAATATATCCCGAATACTGAAATTTACTTTGTGCAAAAGTGAAAGAAAAATTAAAGAAGAAACAGAAAAAAATAAAAAGGATAGGTCTTAGTAATCGTGACATTATATGAAATTAGTGATTTTTACCAAAGATAAAAAAAGCCTTGTGGTTAGCAAGGCTTTATGTCATTAAGTTTATAATAAATTAATAAAGATTTCAGTATTACAAATTTATATCATTTATTCAAAATAGCCAATTATTTATTTATTTTTTTTTGAACTCTACTTTTTTAGTAAAAAATTCATTGAAAAATGCCATTTGATAAACGATTGATTTTGACCAGTAATCCCAGTTATGTGCTCCTGCACGTGTCATAAATGTATGAGCAATATTGTGATAATCCAATTTATCGTGTATGGCCAGATTCACTTTATAAAAGAAATCTTCTTTACCGCAATCTATGATTAATTCTAAGCGATTTGGTTCAAGTAAATGGATCAAATTAATAACTGATTTTGCTTCCCATTCCATCGGTTGACTGGAGTATGTGCCAATCCTATTTCTAATATTCCAATTCATAGGAAAAGGGCGAATATCTAAACCTCCAGAGGTACTTCCTGCAGCACCATATGTCGCTTGATGGTTGATAGCTAAGGTCATCGCTCCATGTCCTCCCATACTTAAACCGGTTATCGCACGTGCCGAGCGATCTTTCTTTGTTGCATAGTGCGTATCTATATAATGGACCAATTCTTGACTCACAAATGTATCGTACTGGTAGTTTTTATCACCTACTATATCCCAATACCAACTGTCAAAGCCTCCATCAGGACATACGACAATATAATTATAGATGTCGACAAGTTTCTTGATTTCTGGAGCATTATTGACCCAGTTATCATATCGGCCACTATAACCATGTAGCAGATATAATACTGGATATTGTGCTGCTTTATCATACTTATCAGGAAGCACAATAACTGTTTTGATTCCTTTTGACATACTTTTACTTTCGATACTTAACGTATCGACTGTTGCAGCTTGGATACCACTGCAGATAAGGACGAAAATAAGGCTGATCAGCCAATACTTGATACTTTTGTTCATTATATTATCGTTTTTCAAAAAAATAAAGATATGATTTTAATCCAAATGGACGTTCACTTACGGTGTAAAATCCCTCACCTTCCAGACCAAAGGCAATAGCCTCCCCTTGCGACTCAATTTCATAAGGAATTGAGACAGGTTTTTGAGATAAAGTCTGCTCAATTGACCCACCCCTTCTTCTTTTCCAATAAAAAATTTGCGTGAGATTTTTAATCAAAATAGCGTCTCCCGATGGACTAATATCTGAAGAAGTTACAAAAGTAAAGGGTAATTTCTGCACGGGTGTCAGCATGCTAAAGTTCTTTTTACTGTTGCTAAATACAGTTGCTGTATATACGGTAGATTGAAAGTCTCTTTTTGAAACGATATAAAGCTGATGATCGATTGGGTCAACAAATAAGGCTTCTGCATCTCTTGGCCCATCTTTATATCGTAACGTAACGGTACGAATATCATCCTTTGGAATGGAGACCAATTGATCCCCATCCTTATAAACAGGTTCGGGAAATATATGCAATTTAATATTTTTACGGCGAGCTCGATTATCACCTATATCTGCTAAGATTAAAAATGATTTTCCTTTGATCATGACTCGCCCTATATCTTCACAGTCTTTTACTTGAATAGACTCCAATTCATAGGTACAAACTAATTTGCCTTTCTTATTGATCAAATAAACACGCGCATCATCACCGCTATCGTTATGTACCCAAAAATAAGAAGATTGCTTTGCATTGATAATTCCTGACAATTCACTTAACTGTTTATCGACAATTTCACCCAAAGCGACCTGCGGTTTAAAGATTTGCGGATTTAGTTGACTATACCCAATGTGAAATTGTACGAACAAAAAGTAAAAAACAATAACTTTGTTTAAGTGATTCATACCTTAAAAGTACAATATTTTTTAATGATACACCGTTTTCTATTTACAAATGAAGCATATGATCAAATTCTCGGCACTATTACTTTTGTTCCTTACCACCATAGGTTTTACGTCATCGGCTCAAACCAATGATTTCACAATTAAAATAAAAAGTGGCGTTCCACACGAGCAAGCATTACAAGTTAAATATTATAACAGTATAAACTGGGAACCATTTTATGCTCATATTGAGTCTTTTACTTATGACCCGCATTATAACTATGAAC
>Ga0308165_1005582_pt1 | contig 11574 bp, 10 predicted proteins | sample PhyWR2_FD_201032 | JGI IMG/M metagenome (GOLD analysis project Ga0308165, IMG submission 201032) | Phyllosphere microbial communities from UC Gill Tract Community Farm, Albany, California, United States - DLSLW.R2 | ecosystem: Host-associated > Plants > Phyllosphere > Unclassified | place: USA... | reverse complement strand
GTAATCTAAAATATCTTGGTCTTGGCATGTTTCAATAAGCTGCATTCGGAATTCTTTTTGATTTAATCCTTTTGCTGCACATATAAAAGCGATAGGCATCACAAAAGCATCTTTAACTAGATCAGCGAGGTCAAAGACTAGGCCTCCACGACGTGTTTTACCGTGCAAAATAGGAAGGGCAAAGCTAATTCCCATTCCATTTAAAGCAACTGCTGCATAGCCATAGGCAATATAGTTTCCATGATCGAGGTAGCTGTTGGCTATATCAGCAATAGTGTCGTGAGAATTTTTTCCTTCATCACGAATAAACTCGACTCCAAAGCCTTTAGCAAGTTGCTTGTATAATGTTTTGGCCCAACGTCCTTCGGCTGTAAGTAATTCTTGTTGATTTTCGGAGCGATCAATATCTTGTTTAAACGTGTTTAAAGCATTTTCATCAATATAAATACCAGATTGAATCAAATCAAAATTCTTCTTCCATGATTGTGAAACTAGAGCAATACGTTCAAGTAATAATATTTTTGCCATGAGTAAGCGTGCGTCATCTTCTAACCATGCTCTCATCCAAATTTGCATATATTCAGTGGGGCGATATTCACTTTGGGGTGCTAAAAATGTTAAGTCTAATGATGAAAATAAAGGGGAACCGCCTGAACCACAAAATCCAACCATGACATTAGATTCCGCTAAACGTCTGGCAGCCGCATCTGTTAATGAACTTCCTTTGCCAAGGAGTAAAAAGGCTGTGTTTTTCTCTGGAATATTATAAAAATATTCCACAGGTTGTGAGTTCTCCGTCAAGTAAACAATTCGATCATCTTTTAAAACGACACGAACTCTTTCTAGATAAAATACGCAGGCACGCTTTGAAAGCATAAGGGGACGGCTGCGTTCTTGACGGAGTTGACTCATATTATATTTCCTTAAAAAACGGGTAGTGCAAAAGGACTTTCCTTACGGGCAAGCCCATAGCTATCGGGCAGCCCGTATCCCGCGTTTTCACTCTCCTGAACATCAATAATGACTGTAAAACCATGACCTGTACTGCTGACTACCTGAAAGAAGGGCATTCCTTTGGCAGTTTTTAAGCGTCTATCTCTTAAAGGTTCATTTTGATGAGAAAGCTTTGTGCGTTCAGCTTTCAGGGTGGGAATACGAAACTTTCGATAACTTTTCCAACCAGAAATTTTGGCAGCAGGAACAGCAATTGCGGCACCTAAAACGGTATAGTCGCGAATTTTCCAGTGTCCTTTAATTGCTTCGATTAACTCATCTAACTCATCCTGTTTTTCTGCAAAAATTCGCAAAATATCAAAGTTAGGTTTAGCTGAACGACCATGTTTTTTCTCAAACTGTTCTTGCTTCGCTTTCAATTTATCGGATATCTCCAACGCAAGAGCGTAATGCGCAGGTAGTTTTCGAAATGCACCATGAATGACGGTGTAAATTTGATTACGAATATGACCAAGTTTTAAATCCGTATCATCTGATGATTCAATAACACGGATATCCAGATAGTAATTGGCATCCATCATTATTCACCCTCGGAGTACACGCCACCACGAATTAAACATGCAATCAGGAACATACCTTTTTCGCTGTTTACATCTAGTTCATCAACTTCTTTTAAAATATCGAATGCAGAAACTTTGTCTTTACCTACGCGATAGAAAATCTGACCTTCTAGGTTTGCACCGTTAGGCTCTACTGCAATTGGCTTTTCATCGTTTTCTTGAAATAGTGGATACCAAGTGTCAATTGTTCTTAGAGCATTTCCGATTTTTTGGTCACGTAATGCGGCTTGACCTAGATATTGGTTGTCATTTGCTTTGTGGTCTGGCCTTTTCGGAGTTAATTGATATAGAGATCGAGAGAAACCTTTTGGCTTATCTTCTAAGTAATTTTGAGAAGGGAAAACTTCTACACCGCCCATTCCGAAGTCAACAATCGCTTCAATATGCAATGCTGCACTTGTGGATTCACCTGTAATTCCTTTTAACAAAATGTCTGCTAGTTTTTGTTCTTGTTCAGACGGTTGATCAAAACTCTTAAGGTTATAAGAAAGAGCATCAAAGCTAAATGTTTCAGGGTAGTTTTGAGCAGTCACTTGAATGGTAATACTTTCAGCGACAATGCGGTTACGCCATAACCAGCGACCATTCACGATATTACGTACATAACGACGCACAACTTCTTTTAGTCCATCACTTTCTTTAGCGCGATTTACGAAATTTAAGAAAGCTTGGCGGAAATTATATTCTTCGGTTTTGTCAGCACCAGCTTTAGACGCACTTGCAAACAGCACATAGCTTAAATCAATAAAACGAAAGTCCCATTTCACCAAAAGTTTGGCTTTAGGTTGTAATTTTGCAGATTCGGTAAGCTGAATATTGGTGACTTCACGAGCAAGTGAATTACCTGTTGCAGCCCCTTTTTCTTTGTTACCCGCTACGTTTTGAGTCCCTCGAATACCGTGATACATCACATGTAAAGGTTCTTGTTTACCATCTTCAAATAAATTAAAAAAAGCCCCATCACTTACCACTGTGCCGCGTTGTAAAGAAAGGCTACCCGGTAATTTCTTAAAAATTGTCATGTGAAAAAATCCTTATGATTAACAGTGAGTTATGCATTGATGCAATTTTGTTTTAAAAGAAAAATGTCGTCTTGCGGCCAGTGGTAGGTCCACAATAATTTTTGCAAGTTATGCCAAGTGTCATCCTCAGCCTCAGTATTTTTCCTTAGAATCTCGCCTAAAGAAAAATATTGAACAATGCCTGTAAGCGGTTCTGCATAGGCATGTGCTGTCGTTTCCTGATCTTGTGCTTGGCGAATACCAGCTCGTTGGTCTGTGAGTGGCTCAAGTAGGGCGTACCCTAAATTAGTTGCGGATATCCAACTTAAATTTTGATCATTAAAGAAAGCTCTAAGTGCATCTGCTTTTAATGCCAACAGTTGGGTAAATGCCTGAACTCGATTAATTTGTTTACGCTGCTGATATTCAATAAGCAAATCTTGTCGATCTAAAATGGCAAATCCAGTTTTGATTTTCTTTAGGGCTGCTTCTAATTCATTTTCAGCATGCGTCGTAATTTCTAAAAACTCGATAATTTGTCCACCAGCAAAACGACTACGTTTCAGTATATTTGTTAGTTTTTCTGGACTAATCCGAGAGCTAGAAAATTTGATAACAAGGCTAAACTCTAAATGACAAGATGCTGTTGGCTGTAAAGACAATATTGGACGTTTGGCTGATTTTTTACCAATATAATCTTGCATATTTATATATGTTGCAGCTCTGCGTTGAGCAGGCGTAAAGCGCCCATAAGCTTGTCCACCTAAACGCTGTTGGTCATGATGAATATAAATAATGCCTTCATCTTGAGTGCCTAATTGTCTTGCCAAATGATGTGCAAACATATTAGCTGCAAACAAAGGTACTCCACCTAATAAGAGGCCATTGCTTTGCATATTTGCATTTTGTACTCGCATACGAGGAATAACGACATAACGACTCATCGAACAATCTCCCGTAAGCGGCGGGCGATATAACCTTCTGAATTGCTATCTAGGCTAATTGATACAGTTTCATTATTTATTTCTATATCAAAGGTTTCATTGGTGATTTTTCTAGCCAGATAATCTGAAAACTTTATTCTCCAGTTATCATCTCTTAGTTCTGGATCAATCAAACCTTGTAAAACAAACGAAAGGCTCGGATGAACCCAAAATGAAGGGCGCTCAATCTCTTCCATACTTGGTAGAATTGCTTCAGCTTCTTCTAAAATATTTTTTTGGAAAGTCGCTTGTCTTAATACATCTTTAGCAAGGATATTCAGGAAAATAACTTCCTGATCTCGAACATCCCGATTAGTAGAAGGAGCGAAAATCTCGAGGTCATGCCAATTTTGAATGGTATTCGTCGCGGTGATAATAAGTTGGCGATTTAAAATTTCTGACCACTCTTTAATTGCTTCTTTTGCTCGTTTAGTTCCATTAAGGAGTTTTATCTTGCGGGATAGTCGTATCGTAAATCCGTTATAGAAAATCGCTAAAGCTTGACGTACTTTCTCACTTGCTTGAGGGGCATCAACTGTAATAGGGCGTTGCATTGAACGAACGAGGCTTCCGACATTTTGTGGATTGGCTCCGCCTATGCCAAAAACAGCAGTTTGAATGCGATTAAATTCACTGTCTTTTTCTTTGCGTAATTCATTTACAGCATCAACTTCTTGGTTCACCAGATAGTTTACACCAGCAGCAGTAAGTGGGCTTACTGAAACGTATTCACCATTTTTGGGAATTAAAAGCTGGCGCATGCGTATATCAATATTTTCTGTACCGGCTTGATACGGCTCATTAAAAACAGATGAAATGGATGGCTTGAGCTGTTCCACTTGTTGTTGAAACTCGGCTTCTTCTAAAGTGATCTCATTATCAATCATGGCAGCTTTTACGACTTTAAAAATAGAAGCCGTTTTACCTGCATTTGCCTGATAATCAGTGGGAATAAGGAAGTCTTCATTTAATAAAGTTCGAGCACTGAGATAAGGTAAATCAAGTGCTTGTTGCTTACTTAAACGAATTCCACCTTTTTCAATATTGGAATTAATCGTCTTTAAACTAAAGTGTACCGATTCTTCTAAAGCATTTATAAAAATATCAGTTTGTGGTTCAGGCATTATCTTCCCCCGTTTTTGTTATCTAGCCAATTTTTAACACATTATTTGAAAAATTAAAGTGTTGAAGCAGAGATCTGCGACAAATTAAGTCGTAGAGACAATTGAAGGGAAATATTATATGCTCTATAAATTTAGCCTAAGACGATTAGGTTAAATTTTAAAAAATTAGAAAAATTAATGTAATTCAATAAATTATATTTATTCTTCTATTTTGAAGGTTTTTGATTCATTAAAACTTTATATTATTGTTTTTAAGAGTTTTGTTTTTACTTAGCTCTAGTTATTCATCGCATAGATGATTTAGAAATTCTCGTCGTCGTCCCTCCTCCTCGTCGGCATGTTATTCATCGCATAGATGATTTAGAAAAACTTCCATTGAATGCCCTTTACTTAAAGGCTGTTATTCATCGCATAGATGATTTAGAAAAGTTTCGGCAGAAGTTGTCTTATTCAATAAAAGTTATTCATCGCATAGATGATTTAGAAAAACCACAAGGACAAGTGTATGAACATTCTCCAGTTATTCATCGCATAGATGATTTAGAAATCAGGAACATCCCTGCCCAAGGTAGACAATGAGTTATTCATCGCATAGATGATTTAGAAAATTACGACTATACAAGGTATTGAGTATTGCTAGTTATTCATCGCATAGATGATTTAGAAATCAAGTGCCAAGCGCTCTAAAAGACCTTGCCGGTTATTCATCGCATAGATGATTTAGAAAAGTAAATTCAGGATATTCTTTAACGTCCAACAGTTATTCATCGCATAGATGATTTAGAAAATGCAATAAATTGGATTTTGCTAAATGCACCAGTTATTCATCGCATAGATGATTTAGAAAAACGTGATTATTGGAGTAGCTGTAAAAGCAGGGTTATTCATCGCATAGATGATTTAGAAAAAGAAATAACAGGTAAAGACGGCGGACCAGTTGTTATTCATCGCATAGATGATTTAGAAAATATACAGCGGAACAAATCCCTGAATTGCAGTGTTATTCATCGCATAGATGATTTAGAAAAACATTATTAGCCCGTCATGGTGATGCTTATGGTTATTCATCGCATAGATGATTTAGAAATTTAGATGTTGAGAAGTTCAAAACTGAATATCCGTTATTCATCGCATAGATGATTTAGAAATTGGAAGCAGAGTAATGCGACGGGACTATGGAGTTATTCATCGCATAGATGATTTAGAAAATTTGCTGCAGTACTCATTAATTTACCGTCATGTTATTCATCGCATAGATGATTTAGAAACATAAATTTCACGGATAGATTTTTTTCCATGCGTTATTCATCGCATAGATGATTTAGAAATGAAGATGGCACTGCAAAAAATCTTCTAAAGAGTTATTCATCGTATAGATGATTTAGAAATCAGCATTTTTATTCTAATGCAAGTTTTCTGTGTTGTTCATAGCCCAGATGATTTAGAAACTAACTTGAATTTATAATATATTCAAGATTATGTTATTCATCGTATAGATGATTTAGAAATCTGCCACAATTTCTTTTGTAACGTTTGACCTGTTGTTCATCGCATAGATGATTTAGAAAGATAAAAATGCGTGGGGGAATGTAGAAGGTTAGTTATTCATCGCATAGATGATTTAGAAATTAGCCTCGGAATAGCCATCATTAATAGCGCCGTTATTCATCGCATAGATGATTTAGAAAGACCAATTTTGGCCGGTCGATTTTCGCTTCGAGTTATTCATCGCCCAGATGATTTAGAAATAAAGTCACCTTGTTTTTAGTAGTAACATTATGTTGTTCATCGCACAGATGATTTAGAAATTGATCCTATTTATGGGGAGAAAGCTGCAGCAGTTTTTCATCGCATAGATGATTTAGAGAATTACTTTTCTCCAAGTATAAAAAAAGCCCCGTTTATTCATCGCGTAGATGATTTAGAAACCGGCGGAATTAAACTCTTTTCTAACATTAAAGTTGTTCATCGCTGAGATGATTTAGAAATTATAGCAATACCCATTGCAGATACGTCTGCAGTTGCTCATCGCCCAGACGATTTAGAAAACATTCAAAGAGGTTCATCGAATCCAATCGAATTTTATCATCGCTCAGATGATTCAAAACTTCTCTTTCAAAATTTTAAACGACGTATTTTGTCGTTAAAAGGTTGTAATAAACTGATTAAAACTTTCTCTTTTTAAAACAAAAGATTATATTTTTATGACATTTAAACTTTAACAATAAACTATGCATGTCATTCTTATCTCTGCTTGTGAAAAAAGAGCTTTAAAGAAAACTCGAGCGATTTTGGATAGCTATGCTATTCGTACAGGACATTCGTCTTGGCAAGCACCAATGACAATGGAAGGTTTAAAAGAAATTCGTAGTGCATTAAAAAAAGTAGCCACTCGACAAACTGCGGTAGCCGCTTACATTAATTTTGGTGTACGAAGAATGAAGCTTGCATGGGTTGTGGGAGCAAAACATAAATTTGCCCATGACGGTGCATATCCAGTTGCATCGACCAAGAAACAGCAAAAATTACTCATGCTTGATGATTGGGTCAAAGTAAGTAGCTTGTTGGCAGGTGCAGCAGGGGACATACATGATATTGGTAAAGCTTCACAACATTTTCAAAACAAATTAAGTCCAGAAATGGCAGGGCAAAAAATTAGAGATGATATTCGACATGAATGGCTGTCTTTAAAACTATTACAACAACTCAGAAAAAATGGATGGGACTGGCAGCTTGCTTGGAAGAATTTAGATAAAGGTTTAGATAAATTTACTTTAGGCGATCGACAAGAAATAGAACAGGGAATCCAAAACGAATTAGAAGCAGTCGATTATTTGGTTGTTACACATCATGGGTTATTAGGAGTTGAAGAAGCTTTAAAAAATGATCCATTAGCCTTACCTCACTATGAAAATCATGTCCGTACATTAGTTCCAAGCCGTGAGCAAATAACCTGTGCAGATGAATTGCCAGTCTCTATTTTTAAAAGTCATCAAAAACGTATGCAGCGTTTAACTGCCTTAATACCAAAACAAAAAGCAGACCAGCTTTTATATTGGAAAGCCTTAGCACTACATTCACGTGCAGCACTCATTCATGCCGATCATATTGTCTCGGCACAACAATATTCTTTGCAAAAACCTGAAAATGTATCGTTATTTGCAAATACAAAGCTTAAAACTATAGACCAAGACAAGAAAGCCAAATTACAAGATCAGCCACTAGAATGGCATTTACATCAAGTAGGAGATCGGGCTTCACGAATCGCAGTTCAAATGATGACTGATTTGAGTTTATCTGGCCTATCTGAACAAACGGTTGAATACATTTGCCAGCCAACAACTCACCCACGTTTCCAATGGCAAAATATTGCAGCAAATGCATTGCAAAAAAATATACAGAAGCACCCTGAAACACCAACATTGGTATTCAATATTGCAGGGACTGGAAGTGGTAAAACCCGTATGAATTTGCGCGCTGCTTGTACTTTAAGACCAGATGACCCAAGAATAGCGATTGCGCTTAATTTACGTTCTCTAACTTTGCAGACTGGGCATGCACTTAAAACGTCGATGAATCTATCTGAAGATGAGATCGCCGTGATTATTGGAGATACTGTTACTCAAACTTTATTCGATCAAAGTAAAGAGAAAATTGAATTTGTTGATGAAGATGAAAATCACCCAGAACCTATTTTTGATGCTTGGGGTGAGGACTGTGATTTACCTGAGTGGTTACATCCATTATTTACGGTTGAAAGAAATGGACGCAAAGTTTTAGATCAAAAGGAAACTACAATCCTCGCTTCGCCATTATTAGTTTCAACCATTGATTATCTGATTGCAGCGGGTGAACCACATAGACAAGGACATCATGTTAAAGCATTACTCAGAATGATGAGTAGTGATTTGATTTTAGATGAAGTTGATGGCTATGAACCTAAAGCATTGATCGCTGTTTTGCGCTTAGTCCAGTTAGCTGCACTGTATGGTCGGAACGTTATTTGTTCTTCGGCAACTTTATCACTTACAGTTGCCAAAACAATTCATCGGGCTTTTGAGTCGGGTATGCAAATGCGGACAGCCCTTTATGGTACCGAGAAAAAATCAATCATTGCGATTATTGATAATGAGCTTAAACCGCAGGTTTGGTTAGAACGATCAAATCAAAAATCAGAATTTAATACCAACTACCAAAAGCATTTAGATAATTTACAAGTTCACTTGCTCTCTAAGCCTACCCATCGACTGGCTCAGTTGCTTTCGTTACCTGAAACTACAGTTTTATCGTGGAAACAGTCGGTATTGGAAGGAGTAAAGCAACTTCATCAAGAGCATGCATGGAATTTTAAAAAGACTGAAAAGAAAATTTCTTTGGGACTTATACGAGTTGCCAATATTAAACATGCAATTCGACTTGCCCAGTTTCTATCAGATCATTTACCCGAGGCAAAAGTAGCTTGTTATCATGCGAATGACTGGCTTATTTCAAGATTTTATAAAGAGCAACGTTTAGATCAACTTTTAACACGTCATAAAGATGGTAAAAAAAGAAAAACTGGTAATGAGCAGATCGAACAAGATGATGAAATTATTGAACTGATTCAAAAATCTAATTCTTTAAATATTCCATTTATTGTGATTGCAACGCCTGTGGAAGAAGTCGGGCGAGATCATGATTTTGATTGGGCTATCATTGATGCATCAAGTGTGCAGTCAATTGTACAAACAGCGGGTCGTGTTAATCGTCATCGATTAGAAAAAGTACAGCAACCCAATATTATGATTCCACAGTGGAATTATCGTTATTGTGAACGACGCGATATTGAAAAACTTAAGCAACAAAGTAAACAGCGCAGACCTGTATTTGTATATCCTGGTTATGAAGGATATGGTTCATCTGTAACATCAACTTATTCATCTCAAGATTTAAGTGAACTTTTGCCATGGGATCATCAATCTCAATTAGTCATTAATGCCCGTTTGCGTTTTGATCAGGTAAATTGTTTATTTGCAAAACATGATGATCAACAAATAGGAAGTTTTTGCCAAAATTATTTTAATGATCAAGGGGAGCAGTTATTTTCTCGGTCGGATGTCGATGCAAGTATCATGACAGAAAATATTTATAATATAACGCCTTTACGTGAACGTAATTATCAAGAAACCTATATGTTTGAGTGGGCTGAGAACTTGATTGTTAAAAAACAAGTTTATGGTTTTGATGAAAAAGCGACTAAAACTTTAAAATATCCAAAATATGGTTTGGTATGGGATCAAGTGAAGTTCGAAGAAATTCCTGCTAAACCACAAGCATGGTTAGCTCTCGATCCACAACAAATGAAAGATTACTGTTATGAGTACCAAATTGCCAATGAGCAAGGCTGCCGTATATCTTTAACACCTTACAATAGAGATGAAATACCTACTTGGTCCTATGATTATGGCTTTGGTGTTATGCAAAAATAGATAATTTTTAAGTTAAAAAACAGGCCACCGTGCTGCGACAGAACCTTAAGCTTTTATATTGACTTAGAGCAGCCTTCCATCATAGCTAATTTTATTTTATCTTTATAGTATTGCTATTTCTTTATTAGAATTTTGTCTCTTGATTCGTTAGAAATACCTCAAAATAATATTTAGGTTAAGTGAAATGACTTTTTTATCTTGTAAAGAAATTGATGAGTTCATGATAGAACTAGGGTATACACAAACTAATACTCGTAAATATGCTCATGAATTCAAATTAAAAAATGGTCAATATATTTATGTTAAGCGATTGGAAGATAATCAAAAAAGAGTATCTGAGCCGTTCAGACTGATGATCCATCCTAAATATATGGTTCATAAAGAGGAGCTGAGAAAATTGGAAAAAGTAGAATTCAATTTTGAGCAAAAAGGAAATATGAATTCTGCCTTTGCTAAATTTCCAAAATGTGATCTATCGAAGTGTGATGGAAATCCTACACGGTATGGGATAGGAGTTAACTTTAAAGATAAATTAGCATTAATTAATTTTCTAAAATTTATAGAAAGTAATAAGTACAAAGAGCTCTAATGAGCTCTTTTTTATTTAATTAGATATCAGTTCTTGAATAGTGAATCTTTCAATTGCTTCAGCTTCTATAAATATAATTCGTTAATTAAGAAAAACTCTTTAAACATTTGATTCCCCCAAGGCCCCCGTGCCACAACAGAATTTTAATTCTCCGTAGAAAAAGCCTTGAACAATCAGGGCTTCTTCTAGTTTACTTTAATTTTTTTACATTCAATATCATTTAACGGTGAATCAGTTTTCATAATGATTTTTTCAATTTTAGGTTGCAGTACCAAAGCCTCTTTTGAAAGTTCTTTCGCTTTAGCTGATATCTCACTTCCACTTTTTTCTTTAATTTTTATATATTTTTCAATGTATTTATTACTTACACATAATGAATCTAGAGCATCAATTGACATCTTACTTTTTTGACCCGAAGCCATTAAATCTAGATCATCATTAAGCTTTATGTTTAAAGAGTCATAAGTTGTATTAACTGCATATATTAAAAAAGTGGCATAACTTAGCAACTGATCATTAGTTTCAGTTACCTTGTTAGCTTCATTGTATGCTGCTTTATACAGAAACTTTGTATAGTAAAGCTGATTAAACTGAGCATAGAGTGATGCTTCATATGCTTGGGTTATATCAGCTTCAGTAATTCCATGTTTTTGAGGGCGGACTTGGCTACATGCTACCGTTAAAAGAGACAATAAAATAATACAAAGTTTAGATTTCACAATTAATTAACCATTTCTTATTCAGGCAGGGGATAACTAGATTCAGCTATAACTAATTTATAAAATTAGCTATTAAAAGCTCCTATATATTGGAGCTTTGTATGACAATTTTTAAT
>Ga0308165_1005579_pt1 | contig 11579 bp, 12 predicted proteins | sample PhyWR2_FD_201032 | JGI IMG/M metagenome (GOLD analysis project Ga0308165, IMG submission 201032) | Phyllosphere microbial communities from UC Gill Tract Community Farm, Albany, California, United States - DLSLW.R2 | ecosystem: Host-associated > Plants > Phyllosphere > Unclassified | place: USA... | reverse complement strand
AAGGGCTTCGGCAGTACGACAAATCAGGCCCGATGCGCTTTGCACGGGATAGCAAGCAGGCGAACCGGAGAGGGTTGGTGCGTTAAGGATTTGGGGCGGTTGGGATACCGCCCCACCTGCTTCGGGTTACAACGTGAGTTCGGCAACACCAAACCGCTGATTGTTGTTAAATGGCACGTGAACTACATCTTCATTCGTTATAAAGTAAATGTAGTGAAATGCATCGGCTCGCCCGCCTATGAGGCAAATATCATGGCGTTCCCAAGTGAATTGCATGTCGTCTAATAACGCTTCGAAACTGATCGATGCTGTTGCAGACCAGAAACTCGCAACGCCACCAGGCTTCAATGCTTTTGCAACTGTCGTTAAGCCCTCACGAGCATAGATTGAGTTGTTCTCGTTCCTAACGAGAAAATCTGGACCATTGTCCGTATCCATTAAGATCAGATCGCAGCGTGAGGGGCTTTCCTGCAATGTGTGCATCACGTCTCCGCACTTAATCTTTACGCGAGGATCATTGAGCGGAAAGTTTGCAAGATGTCCGATTGTACAACGGTTCCATTCCACAATCTCTGGAACGAATTCGCAAACAGTAACTTGTGCATTTTCAGGTAACGTGTCGAGAGCCGCTCTGACTGTAAATCCCATTCCAAGCCCACCAACCAGAATGCTCTTCGGTGCATGGTTTAGTAGCCTAATGGAACGTTCAGCTAAAACGGTTTCCGATTGAAAGTTGATGTTCGACATGAGTTCGAGCCCGTTATAACGGATCTCGTAAATATCATCTCTTCGACGCAGGAGTATCTCATCGCCAGCAATATTGCTGGCCCGAGCAAGCTCAGTCCAAATAGCCATGATAAATTCCAACCATGGAACTGCCGAAAGCGGCAGAACGAAAAAACTCAGGGTGACTGGAGATTTAAGGGTCGCTGCGCGTTTAGCTGGGCAGCAACCCAATGGCATCGTCTGAGCGAGCATCCATCATCAAAGGAAAGGCCGACTGGCTATTCGAGATTGCGGACAACAACGGTCTATTTCGAAACTGCGTCGTCATGAACAGATAGCGCCTCAACGTCTGATAAGCGTCACTCGTAGGAAATAGTGGGAACGAATGCAACCACTTGTTTATAGCTTTGGAACCGCAGCATGATCGATCTTCTCTCAACGGTCCGGTTTGCACCGTCATACCCGCAGCTGATTATTCCAACCAGTCAGACAAAATTCGGCGGTCGGGTTCTCTCGACCGTTGAATATGCTGATCGATACCGCACCGTGGACATGGAAACGTTGCCGATGAAGGCAAGTGAGGCTGTGCAGCTTCAGGCTTTCATTGCAGCAGCGCAGGGCGGTATGGAAACGATTGTCTATCGTCCTAAGCATATCTGTATTCCGCGAGCGTATTGGGGTCAGCCAAGTGGGCCGAATACCAATCCGGGCGATGTTGCCGCACTGGGTGACTTCCGTATCGGTTCTTATAACGTGCGCGGTGAAACTGTCCCGCAGTCTACGGCAATGTCGTTTGCTCGCAATTCTATTGCCACGTATTTCGACAGCGCTGGCGTAATGAGGACAGCCGCTGCCAATGAGCCGAGGTTTGACCACGATCCGAGCGAGGTGAATTACGCGTGGCCTTCGGAGGATTTGACTAATTCGCGTTGGAATAAGTTGCGAATGTCGGCAACTCTCGCCAATGTGCGGGGTGGTTATCGGTTCACAAGAATGGTTCCTGACACGACCCCGCAAGTCACGCATCGTTTCATGCAGACATTAAGTTTCGCGCCGGTTGCGTATGACAGAACCGCTACGCAAGGCTTTATTGTAAAGTCTGACGGTCTATCAACCACGCGTCTCTCATTCCGACTTTCAGACACAACCGGCTTTATCGCCTATCGTCATTTTGATGTGTTGAACGGCGTCTCGACAGGTGGCGATGCTGGTATCCCGTTTGCTGTGACTGACATGGGAGAGGGATATTTCAGGATTGACGTAACTCAGCCTGTCCGTGCTGGTTCTACTGTAGCTAGTGTGGAAATATATTCCCTGAACCCAAACTCAAACAGCACCAGTGATTACGATTTTAACGGGATCGATGGTTATTTGGTATCTGCTCTTCAATTTACATGGGGTTCGACTGTTTTACCGTATCTGAAAACCACAAATGGACCCGTCGCGAAAGCTCTAGGTTTGATGGTTGAGCCGACTAGAACCAATAACTTGACGTTTTCAATGAACATCGGTGGCGGCACATGGAACTCGTTGGCTGTAACTACAACCGTAAATGCTTCGGTAGCTCCAGACGGCACTACAACAGCTAGTTTGCTTGAATTTACTGGAAACGGCACAGCATCACGTGTTTTCCGTGGTGTAATAGTTCCGGCAGTGGGCGAAATTAGAACTAAATCATGCTGGCTGTGGGCTGATACAGCGGGGAAAACTGTTCGTTTATTGAGTTACGATAACGGAACATATGTTGTAGGACCTTTAATTACACTGACTACAATACCTACACGCTATTTTTATACTGCTCCAGCGCACACATCTGCCACAGCTTCATTCTTTGGCATAGCAAACGGGTCATCCAGCCCCCAAACAGGAATTTATGCATGGGGCGGTCAGGATGAAACGGGTATTTTCGCGACATCATTCATACCCACTGCAAACACAGCCGTCATCCGCCAAGCAGACGTTGCAACTCTGTTTAGCACCGGAACGAATAGTTGGTCGGTTCGCAATGAAACTGGCGCAACGCAATCGCTGGGCAATATCAGCGGCGGGGCACAGCTAACGTCTGCCAATCTGAACTCAAAGTATGTACGGGACTATAAAGCCGTAACTGTCACAGCACCGCCAAGCCCGATTGAGGCTACAGCAACACGAGGAACAGTGACGAACGGTTACACCGTACAGCTGCTAAATGTGACGCCGGGCCTTGAATTGCGCGATGGTGACCTGATTTCGTTCCAGTCAGGTGATTACCGCCAGATGGTGCAGATCGCCTATGGCGGGGTGCCAAGGCAGTCAGCACTCAGATGACGGTGAAGGTCGATCAGCCGATAGCTTCGTATATCGCAACCGGAGCAACAGCCCGTTTCAAGCAGCCTGAAATGAATACCCGGCTTGTTAAAGACAGCTTCCAGATGTCGAAAGGGCCGCGACCTACTGCGTCTTTTCAGCTCATTGAGGTGCCGAAATAATGGCTTTCCCAACTCGTCTACAGCAACTGCTTGAGGAGGGGCGCATTGTCGTGCGCTCTCTTGGTGATTTCCATTTCGGAACTGGCTTTTGGTACATGTGGAATGGATCGTCGGAACTGGTCTGGAACGGCAATACCTATATCCCGAACCAGCTTATTTCGATTGAGGAACCGCCTTACCAGATGGGTGCTGAGGCTCTGCCGATCACCATAACCATGCCGACAGCAGCGGATTATGGCGTGACGCCAGATAAACTCGCCCAGATCGAAAGCGTTGATTACAAGGGCCGCACCGTCATCTTGTATGATGCTTATTTCGATCCCGATACTCGTGAGCTTTTGCACGTCGAGCCAATGTATCGTGGATATATCGACACCGTTGATCACGTCATTGACGGCGGCGAAATGGTCCTGAAAGCCAACGTCGAAACGTCAGCACTGGAAAACCACCGTGACGGTTATCGCACCGCCTCACACGAAGATCAGCAGCTTATCTCACCGGGTGACAAGATTTTCGAATACGCTTCAACTGTGAAGCGCGAGAATTTCTACATCACGCCATATCAATAAGCACTCCTGACATTAAGGACCGCCATGCACCAGCAATGGGAAAAACGCCTCGTGGCTGTCACGGAGGCGCACATAAACACGCCTTTGGTTTGGGGGAAGTCTGACTGCCTTCTGACCACCTGTGACGCGATTGAAGCAATGACGGGAGTTGACCCGGCAGTGGATATTCGCGGCAAGTACAAGAGCAAGGCCGGTGCCTATCGTCTGATCAAACAGCGCGGTTATGACAGCCTTGGCGCGGTTCTGGCTGCATACTTTCCGTCTCCAAATCCCGATGAGCCTTGGCCTGTCGCAAGGGCAGGGCGTGGTGATGTGGGCATTTACCAGAACACGGTCGGCTATTTCTGTGAATACGGCTTCGCTGTGAAAGGCGAGGACGGTTTGCGTTTCCTGCCACGCATGATGGCTGAGCGAGCTTTCAAGGTTTCCTGATGCTTTACATTTTGGCGATTTTATTCGCGCTTCTGGTAACGCCAGCGGCGGCGGACCCTGTTTCTATTGTGACAGGCATTGCAGCGGCGGGTTCATGGCTGTTCGGCGGTTCGGTACTCGCGAACATCGTTCTGGGCGGTCTGGCTGTTGCGGCTAAATATGCGCTGGGTTCGCTGAAAAAGGTGCCTAAGTCCGAAGCATCTGCCACGGAAACCAAGTACGGCGAAAACCTCGTGCGTGAGGTCGGGCTTGGCATCTTTGGCACCATGGGCCATCACATCTATCGAAACGCGTTCGACAAGGGCAATCACATTGTTCAGGACGTATTCAAGCTGTCGGATTTCCGTTGCCTGGAGCTGCTGCGCGTTCAGATGGACGGGGAGTGGAAGTCTCTTTCACCCGATCAGCAAGGCGATGAGGGCCGCATCTACGGCCAGCGCATTCTCAATGTGAAGGATGGCGGACAGTGCTTTGTTCGCTTTTATCATGGCACCATTGATCAAACTGCCGATCCTGCGTTGATCGCTTATGCCAATCCTGCCGGTCGGTGGACATCTGCGCACCGTGGTGCTGGCCTTTGCTACGCTATCGTCACAACGATGACAGACGTGGATAATCTCACATCTGTTCCTAGCCTCATGTTCGAAGTGCGTGGCGCACCACTTTATGATCCTCGTAAGGATAGTTCGGTCGGAGGCTTCGGCTCACATCGCTGGAATGACCAAAGCACATGGGAGTTCAGCAACAACAATGCCGTGATGATGTACAACCTCGAAAGAGGCATCTACATCGGCACTGAAAAGATCGTCGGTCGGGGCGTGGCTGCAAGCCGTCTGCCTTTGTCTGAATGGTTCACCGCAATGAATATCTGCGATGAAATCATGTCAGACGGTAGCAAGCGCTATACGGCTGCGCTGATCGCGTCCTCTGGTGATGGTGTCACGCACGAAACAAATATGACACCACTGCGCGAAGCTTGCGCCGGTTCGTGGATTGAAGCTGTAACAGGCGAATACCCGCTCGTTGGTGCAAATCAGGCTGTTGTCGCGACCATCACCGATAATGACATTGCATGGGAAAAGTCATTCCAGCTTTCGCTCACGCGCACCCGAACGGAGTTAGTGAACACGGTCGCGGCTTCGTATGTCAGCCCTGATCTGTTTTATGAAACCACTTCACTGACAACGCGCATTGATGCACTTGCTTTGGCGATAGACCGCGAACGTCTTGCATCCAAGGTTGATTTCACTGCGGTGACCGATCCACGCGTAGGCGACCGCTTGGCAGACATCGCTATCCGTGCATCGCGCTATCAGGCAAATGGCAGCTTTACGGTTCATCCGAAGTTTCTTTCGCTTCAAGTCGGGCAGTGGGTGCAATGGCAATCTGATCGTTACAACCGAACAATCAAGTTTCAGATCCAATCCAAGTCTCTTGGTGCGATGGGCAGCGACAGCGTTCGCGATGTTTCTATCTCGTGGCAGGAAGTTGGAGACGGCATCTTTGATCCGACCGCTTATGAAACCAACCCGCCAATCCCGATCCCGAACGGTCAACCGGATTATCAGGCGCAGCTTTCCAACTTCAACGCCATCCCGAACAAGGTCATTGGCGACGATGGTCAGGAATATCCCGGCATTCGCTTGTTTTGGGATGAGATTATCGACACCACCGTTGAAGGTGTCGATATTCAATATTGGCCTGAGAATGACCCGTCGCAGGTATTCACCGCCTATGTGCCGCGTGATGTGACTGTCTTTCAGATCGTCAATGGCCTGACAAGCAAATCAGAATGGAACGTTCGCTATCGTCTCAGAGTGGCGGCAGGGACGCGGCCTGTTGCTTGGTCTGCTCCGATCTTGGTTCTGACACAGGAAACGTCTGGCGATGACAGCCCGGTCGATTATGGTCGGCTGGATGATGACTTATCCGGTCTAATCAATTGGATCACGGATGATAGGCGGGAGCTTGTTCGTCAGGCCCAAGAGAACGCTCTGGCGTCTGCTAATGGCCTGTTTGGTGCATATGCGAACGTTGAACGCCTAAGCCGCCAGCTTACCAGTACATTCGGAACTGCTAAGGCATCGTGGCAGGAAGACATTCTTGTCGCAACAGGCTCGAATAGCGCCATCGGGCAGCAGTTAACGCAGATCAACGTCAGCCTCGGCAATAAAGCTGAAGCAAGCACAGTCGTTCTCTTGCAAAGCCGGGTGGATGGTGTCGAAGGCGATATGACCGCCATTTCCAATGCCGTGACACAGGTCAATGCATCGGTCGATGGTAACGTTTCAAGCGCGACATGGCGCATGACTGCAACGTCAGGCAGTGGTGGCTCATCTACCAAAATATCGGCATTCGCCAGAGTTGGCACGACCGACAGTTGGAAAGAAGCTGGGTGGTTTGTCAATGTTACCCCAACCAGTAGCCAGTTTATCGTCATTGCAAACCAGTTTGCAATCGCAAACCCCGGCGTAAGCGGCGGGTTTACTTATCCATTCGTCGTCCAGAACGATGAGGTTTACGCCATGAATATGCGTCTCGGCACACTCAAATTCGACCGGCTGTTGTCGAACAACAACAAACTCGACATACGCGGTGACGGTGGAAACGCTTACATTCGGATTTTTGTCTGATGGTCAACTGGATAGCAGGATGGAAAGCGGGTGTCGGGCCTGTGATGAAGGTCATGAAGTTTGACAGCGACGATCCTATGGCGGTCGCAAATACTGCCTACAGTCGTTTCTATTTCAATTCCGAGGCGAGCAATCTTTCATATGTGTTCTCGCACTTTCAGACAGCCGCGGCTTTAAATAAATCAAACTATCCGGGTGGGCATAGTCCGGGTGGTTTCTACGGACTTCAGACTGGATCGCTTGGCGACCAATGGGTGTTGAGAAGCACCTATTCAACATCGGGTGAAAACCCCGGACAGGAGCGTTACGAGATTTTTGGGTTTGTCGGCAGAATGCCAGATATTGCGGGTACCATCCCGTTTTCAGAATGCAAGCTGGTTGGTGGCGATGGGACGTCGCGCATTCTGTGGAACAATAAGATGGCTGGCACTAGCGGATACATCTTTAGCGTCACAAATTATGGCGTTACCTGTTTTTCAACAGTGACAACCGAAACCGGCCTGAACTATCGACGTATCCCGCCAAACTTTGGCTATACTGGCTGGTGTATCAAGCCATCCAATCAGTCCGCAGGCTTCGATGCTGCGCTTACTGGTGATCAAGACCTTGTGTCGCTTATGCTCTGGGACTTGCCCTGCAATAATGTGCCAATCCCTAAGCCGTCAGGCACACCGATTTCAGGCCAACTTGCGTTCGCGGTTGAGCCGGGTCGAGCCAAAATCGCAAGGCCGGGGTTCTCGGTCGATACGGCTACAGGCCGACAACTGATAATGGACAGCGACAGGACGCCGATCAAGGTGGTTATGATGGGTGAAACCCCTGCAATAGCACCGGGAACGTCTTACTTCGTTGCAAAGCCAGCGGCGATAGACTTCGATCTTTCGCCATCAATGATTTGCGACACGATCTGCAACCTGAACGGATGGGGCTTTTCGATCCCTCCCGTCAATCTCAATCTCGGAACCGGAGCTGAGCAGACTTGGGCGTATTATAAGGTCGAACCAAACGGAATTAGGTTCTCAGTCGTCGGGTCACATTCAGTTGCAGTCCGCTTCATGCTCTATGCAACAGGTCGTGAAGGGTACTCGAGCGGTGGCAATCAGGTGATGCGGCGGCTTGGCAATGAGCATTTTCAAATCAAGCGCCCCGGATCGAGTGACGTTGCACCGGGTTACAATGACATTCTGGTTGATACTCGATTTAGCGCTGTGACGGTATTGGCGGAAGGATACATTCCAGCATCCAGTTTCAGTGCAGCCAATCAAGTGCATTGGCGCTACGGCAATGTTGCTGCGCGAATTAACTTTGATAGCCAAGGGCTATTTCTATTCCCTAAGGTCATTGTTGATTTTGGCGACATGTACCGGCAGGGAAATCATTCGATGATTATCAAGCCAGCAGGCGGCGGCACAGTCGAAGTTATGCGCCAATCAATGGCAACGGTCGTCAATAGCGATCACTGCATCGTCCACATATCGCCGGGTAATGACGCAGGAGCAACGGGCTTCCCAGAACCCGCAGGTGTTCGCTACTTCATCCTCGGCGCGGCAACGCTCTAACTATTCAAAATTCGGAGAATACAATGGCTGTTTTGTCAGATTACACCTCTGGCACGATCACGCTCGCCAATGGTTCAACGGCTGTTACCGGAACAGGTACGCTCTTTGAAGTTACGCGCTTTCGCGAAGGTGACACCCTCCAAATCCAGAACCTGACCGCCGTCATTGCCAGCGTCAACAGCGATACGTCGCTAACGCTTACCGCGCCATGGACTGGCACGACGCTGACGAATGCAATCTACCGCGCTCGGTATCTGCCAGATGGTGCGCGTGTGACAGCACAGGCCACCACACTGATTGAGTTGCTGGGAAGCGGCAATCTTCAATCCATAGCAAGCCTCACAGGTGCTGCCGACAAAGGTCTCATGTTCACCGGCGTGGGAACGGCTGGAACATTTGATCTTACCGCATACGTTCGCACGTTACTCTCTAGTACAAACGGCAGCACTTTTTATTTCAGGCTAGGTGAGGTTCCTAACGGTCAACTCCCTAGCAGACTACAAGCGATAAACACCGTCGACGTAACAAACTTGAACGATTTCACCGGAAATGGCTGGGGGCGTTATGGAGCTAATACACCCGGTGCACCCACCCCCTTTTCTGGCGTTGTTTTCAACATTGTCTATAACGGCACACGTATTAGACAATACGCAGGTTCTGCGGTTAACTCTGCTGATTTTTACGAAAGAACGTGTGCTGACGGCACGTGGTCGGCGTGGGTTCGCGTTCTTAACGAAGCTAACACCCCCATAACAGCCAAAGGTCGAGCGATCGTTGCAAAGGCTTCAAACGACGCGGTGCTTGCAGAATTGCTCGCAGCACCGCGACCGTCAACATCAGGACGTGGATTGTATGCGTCTTTTCAGACATCGCCGGGTGTAGCAGCAGTTCTTCCGGCAGGCGGAACTTATGCTTATTGGCTGGTTGCTTATGACGCTGCGACAGGCACCCTTAGAAGCCCCATTGTGGCCTCAATTAGAGCCGGTGGAAGCACCATCGGTGCTGCTACAAGCGGGAATATCTGGTCAGGCGTGTATTGGAACCTAACATGACAGAAACAGATAAAGTCGAAGAGCAGGCCATCACACTCCTATACAAGCGTGAAGACGGCACTTTCGTCGCTGAGATCAACGGCCTGCCGTATCATGTCATCAGTTCGGATGAGGTTTATTGGCAGTTGGCCGTCGATGAAGCTGTACGAATGGGCGGCGAATTGGAATTTGAGCCAGCGCCAGAGCCTATTCCCGGCTCTAATGTAAATATCCTTCCATCCGTCACGCTGTGGGAGCGAATGACCGATGATGAGGCCGAACAAGTTAGAGCGGCGATGGAAACGCAACCGTTTCGCGTTCGTCAGATATTCCTCACGGCCAATACATTCCGCTCAGATCATGAGCTTTGGCCGCTCTTGCAAAGTATGGCTGCACAATTGTTTGGTGATGAGCGAGCCGCTGAGTTGCTAGCTTCATGAATTGTGACGACACCCTAATTGACGCATCGCTCTTAAAGAGGAGGGCGCAAGTTAGTCAAAGGCTTCCGTTCGCTGTAAAGCCCAATAACAAGAGGATAATAATTGCAATAATGAGACCGGAATAAATGAGAATTTCAACACCACTCAAGAACAATAATTGTATGCATGCCTCAACCTATTGTGTTGTGTGTATTAAGTACATGGCCATTAACGGCCACGCTCTGTCCATGCACTAAAGGCGATCAGAATGATCCAAGCTGTAGACATGGTAGTGATGAATGTGGCCATCATTATTCCTCTTCGTCTGAGAAACTTCGTGATGGGAAAAAAGTTCACGGGTGTTAAAAAAATAAGCCCCCGGATGCTGGCGGGCGATCCAGGGGCTGCGTGCGACCTTCCGGCGGGACGTCCACACGTAACCGCTGATTAAGGGTAAATTTCAGAAAAGAAAAGCCCCTATCTCTACTTATGTCGACAGTAAAAGCCTCAGTTTGTCTAGGATGATTACGACCACTGACTGGTATCGATTAAATGTCTCAAATATTGAGGAAATTAGATCTGCCTAGCGTATAAACGCTCATGAAGTCTTATCAGGTAAATTATTCAGACGACGGTAATCGCCTTCATTATTGCACCGCCACATCAATGCAGCAAAGATGACAAGGAAAATACTGATAGTTGCTAAGGATGCCCAAAATTCTGCTGACATGACGTTCTCCCAAGTTCCTAATGCACTGTTAACGTCAGTCTGCAAAATTTGATCCCTAATTCTGCGAAAAAGCTGGCAACCAAGCGCAGTTATAGACTTGTGATCATCGACGCTGTCGTCTTGGAGCAAACCACCACAACACTGCGGCAACAACCAACGGAATACTACCGCCCATCAATAGTTGACCGGCATGTGTCGCAAAAAACTCTACTAAATGCTGCATGGTCCCCACCAGAAAAAATGCCCCGACGCACTCCACCGACATCGGGGCGGTAGTTCAACAAAATCTAAACGTCCGTTAATCCACTAGTCAGTTATTCTTGTGAGACGCCAAAAGAAAAGCCCCGGCAGACGGGTAGGTCAAATCCGGAGCCGCACTGGATAAAGCGCCACACCTCACCCTGCGCTGATTGATCATCTCACAATAATGAGAAAATACAAACAAAAACCCCGGCGATGACGCCGGGGTCCTGATCCATACCGTGTGTTATAATTTACGACGGTTGTTCATGTAATACCTGATCTCTTTCCAGCCGATTGAAGCTACAACATATGAAAGTGTAGCGAGAATAGCCGCCTCAATTATCAGAAACCAAATCATGATGCGTCTTCAAGCCTGAACTAGGCCGCCTCCTGATTTTTTGCCCTTCATCCATGGAAGCGCGACTTCTGGTTCTTCGAGAATTCCGTTCTTCTTGGCAAAACCTCGAATGGCGCTCTCCGCAGCTTCCACTGGTTTGATGCCATCGTGACTATCGCAGCACGCTTTCCAAGCAGTTTCGTAAACGAGGCCACGGTCGTATTCCGGCCATTCATAGAGAAAATCTAAGGCATCCCCGATGCTGGCAATTTCTCGAACAAGGTAAGGGCCGTCCTTCACAAAAACTGGACTGTCAAACAAACGGTCGCTCATCGAAACCTCCATTTGATCGAACGAATTATACCGGGATGACGGCTCTAATTTTATTTCGAGTGTCCGCAATTTCAAGAGGACGTTGATCACAAATAGTAA
>Ga0308165_1005577_pt1 | contig 11584 bp, 8 predicted proteins | sample PhyWR2_FD_201032 | JGI IMG/M metagenome (GOLD analysis project Ga0308165, IMG submission 201032) | Phyllosphere microbial communities from UC Gill Tract Community Farm, Albany, California, United States - DLSLW.R2 | ecosystem: Host-associated > Plants > Phyllosphere > Unclassified | place: USA... | reverse complement strand
TCTCACCAGATGCTGTTCTTTTCGGAGAACTGGTTTATAAGCCGTTTAGCGGTTTTGCTATCGCATTACAAAGTAAATATGTAAGCAAGCAATACCTTGATAATACGCAGAACAATGATAGAACCATTAATGGCTACTGGGTAAACAATGCACGTTTAGGCTACGATTTTAAATTTGCAGGGGTTAAAAACATCAATCTGGGTTTATTGGTAAACAATCTTTTTGATAAAAAATACGAAAACAACGGTTATACCTATGGTTACCAATCAGGAGGAGGCAGAATAACCGAAAATTTCTTTTATCCACAGGCAGGCACCAACTTTTTGCTTAGCTTGAATGTGAAATTTTAGTTTACCATTCAGGGTTGACAACTTTCCATCCTATAAAGCTGTCAGCTCGAATTCCTAAAGCTAAATAAAGGATCGCCATTGCAAGGGACACTTGCAATGGCGATTTTGTTTATATTGCCTTGCTGATCATAAATAACCATTAATCTCGCAATCCTGATCCAGAATGAAATACATAGAAAAACTCCAGTACATTACGCATGATATTCCACATTTAAGCCATATCGAACAGGTACAGCAGGCTTGCGAAGCTGGAGCAAAATGGATCCAATACCGTTGTTTGAGCAAGAATGATGAAGAACTTCTGCAGGATATTAAAGCCATTGCAGAAATCTGTGATGATTGGGGTACCACTCTAATTGTAACCGATCATGTTCATTTAAATGGAAAAGCGGATATACAAGGCTTTCATATAGAAGATATGGATGCTGATTTTATCACGCTACGTAAACTGGTAGGCGATGACATTACTTTAGGCGGATCGGCAAATACGATCGAAAATTTAATCCGACTGGAAAAAGAAGGGGCAGACTATGCTGGTTATGGCCCCTATGCTGCTACGGAAACCAAGCCGAATGATTATACACTTCTGGGTATCGAAGACTATCAAAATGCAGTAAAAAAACTTCAAGATCAAAACATCAATCTTCCTGTGCTTGCTGTTGGAGGCATTAAAACCTATGATGTAGAAGCTTTAATGCATACAGGCATTTATGGAGTCGCAGTTTCAGGAGCAATTAATTTTGCAGATGATTTTATAGAAACCTATCAGGATTTTTACAGTTTAGTTAAAGAAAGCACTGTTAATTAACACTTTATAATTTGAAGGTCTTTAGATAATTTTTAGTTTTGGGTAAACCCAAACTAACATGTCAGAAAACGCTCTTCAAACCAACACTACCTGGAATATTTATAAAAAAATCGCTTTCAGGTTTTTCTTTCTTTTACTCCCTCTTTTTATAATCCTGAATAATAATGGCTCTTTTACATTTTTTTCGGGCATACTGCAGTTGCCAAGTTTGGTGTTACATCATTTAATTCCATGGTTTTCTGAACATATTATCCATTACAATTACGATCATACCATCACCACCAACGGCAGCGGCGATACCTCTTACGATTGGGTACTGTTACTTTTTATATTTTTAATTTCAGTAATCGGCTGTATCATCTGGTCTGTTTTAGATCGTAACCGGAAAAGTTATAATGCCGCATATTATTGGCTTGTAGTATTGGTGAGGTTTTATCTGGCATTTACCTTAATATTATATGGTTTAATAAAAGTTATTAAACTTCAATTCCCCGATCCTTCGCTAAACCGGCTTTTACAGCCTTTCGGCGATGCTTCACCTATGGGTTTGGCATGGACATTTTTGGGCTTTTCTAAAGGCTATAATATTTTTATGGGCCTTGTAGAAGTTTCTGCTGTTTTATTGTTGTTCCGCAGAACAGTTGTAATTGGCGCGTTTTTGTCTCTCGCGGCAACAGCGCACGTAATGTCTATGAACTATTTTTTCGATGTTCCGGTGAAACTACTTTCTACCGCGCTCGTGGTAATGAGTCTTTTTATACTTGCCCCGCATTTCTTAACCTTATACCGTTTCTTTATCAAATATGAAAATCAACAGCTCAGTAAAATGTACCGCCCTACCTTTAAAAAACGCTGGCTATACATTTCTGCCTATGGCTTAAAATATCTGTACATCACAGCCTCAATTGGTACTTTGCTTTATACCTTTATTCAACAAACAAAAATATATGGCAGTGAAGCCCCAAAGCCGTTTTTATATGGCATATATGATGTAGAAAGCATGAAGTTTAGAGGCAAAACGGTAGCACCTTTAACTAGCGACAGCACGCGATGGAAACAGATGGTTATCAGTTATGCGGGTTATGCAAGGGTAAAAACAATGAACGATAGCACCTACAATTTTTCAACAGTTTTTAATACCAAAAAGAAAGAAGTAGTATTTAACTCTCAGGATAAAGAATCAGCACAATATATTTTAAATTATAACTTGACAGGCAAAGATAAACTGATTATTTCAGGGCTGAAGGGGAAAGATTCAATTTCGGTAAGCTTTAAAAAGAAAGACCTTAAAAATTTCAGACTCATCAACCGGGGCTTCCATTGGGTGAGTGAATATCCGTACAACCGTTAATCATTTTACCCGGTTCTGATTCTTGATGTATTTTACTTAAAGCGAAATTTATATATTCGCACTATGTCTTCACACCATATTGTAAAAGAAAAACAAGAGCCGGCTTTATATATAGATGAGCTTGGAAATTTTAACGAAGAGTTACTCGGGCAACTGCTCGAATGGAGTCCAACACTTTTGGTTAACGGAGAAAATTATGATAAAATATTTTCCTTAGGCTTAAAGGTAGATGTTTTGGTAAACGGTAGCGGACAGGAAACACAAGAAGACACAAAGGTTATCCAGGGGCCTGTTGATGCTTTAATGGTGACGATCAATTATTTATATGAAGAGAAATACCCTGCAGTAAATGTTATTGCCAAAAAATTCGATTTGGAGAAATTTGCAGGATTTGAAGATCAGATCAACCTGGTGGTATTTACAGAAAAAGCAAAACATTATCCAATTAAATCAGGTTTTTCAGTTTGGAAACCTGCTGGAAGCGAATTTCTTATCCATGGCAACCGGTATATGGAGGTAACCAACTTAGCGCAGAATGAGGACGAAATTTTTATTGTGGTAAAGGATGGCTTTGTAGAATTTACCTTCTCAGGGCAACCGATTTTTATTAGTGAACCGATATGATTACCCTTAGAAAAGCAAAAGAAGAAGATATAGAAATTATCAGGGATATAGCCGCAGCAACCTGGCCATCAACCTACCTTGATAACATCGGGCAGGCACAGATTGATTACATGCTGGATAAAATGTACAACAAAGGAGAGTTGCTGAAGCAATTTATGGAAGGACATATTTTCCTGATTGCCAAGGAGGGCGAAAATCAGTTTGGTTTTGCGGGGTATTCTATAGTTGGGCATGAAGAACGTATTTATAAACTCCACAAGCTTTATGTAGTGCCATCTGCACATGGCAAAGGGGTTGGGAAAATCCTGATCAACGAGGTCTTTAACCAAGTTAAAGATGCCGGCGCAAGCGCGTTACAGCTCAATGTAAATAAGAATAATAAGGCAAAAGATTTCTACCTAAAAGGAGGATTTACCATTAAAGAATCCGTAAAGCTTGATATTGGTGAAGGCTACTTTATGGACGATTATGTGATGGAATATAAATTTTAATGTTTAGCATTTCGTCGTCAGGTTTTTGGATTAAGATGGTAGCCTAATTCAAAAAGACCATCATTCCCAACTCAACTGGGAATGACGGTTGTACGGGCACTTTCTGTCCTAATTTTTCATCCTTCCTTGCTCTGCTTCAGTACCGGTGGAACGGCGGCGGGCAGGTTTAATTTCATTCTTGCCAAAACGGTATGTAAAACTGATTCTGCCGATCTGGCTTTCATTTTTTTGATAAAGATCGTAGGTTAAACCAGAATATATACTCGATAAGTTTGTTTTATACGTGTTAAACACATCAGATAGTGCAAATTTCAAGCTCGCTTTTTTATCAAACAAGGCTTTGCTCACACCGGCATCGATAGAATAACGTGGCCTGATAGAAAACGTTCCGTAATCAAGCGGCGATTCATAGCTGCCACTCAGTTCTGCTGTAAATCCACTTACAATGGTAAAGGTTTGTTGGGTTTTAAACTGAAAAGACGTTTTTCCGGTTTTTAAAGCCTTTCCGGCTAAATCTGGTGCTTCGAAACTCAGGTAAAAAACATTTAAATTGTTATTCGTCTGCCACCATTTGGTAATTTGAACAGGCACATTTAAATTGGCATTATAACTGATGTTTGTGGCAATATTCGCATTGGTTTGATATAAAGATTTACTTGCCGCATCAGGTAATATCACTTCTGTTATTACATCATTAACCCTGCTATAACCTACTGTAAGCATATATTTCTGCATTAGGGTATAACTCAGCTCAAAATTGTGTGTATACTGCGGGTTTAAAAACGGATTTCCTTTGCTGTAGGTAAATTCATCCAAATAATAAATAAAAGGATTTAAAGCATCGTAACTTGGGCGGTCTATCCTCCTGCTATAAGAAAATCCTAACTGATTGTTTTTCGAAAGCGTTTGTTGAACAAATAATGTCGGAAAAAAATCCCAGTAGTTCCGTTCAACAACCGTATTGTTTGTAATCAGATTTCCTTTCGAATTGGTTTGCTCAACCCTTAAACCAATTTGTATACTGGTATTTTTAAACTGTTTATTTAAATTGGTGTAAGCTGCATTAACATTCTCATCATATATAAACTGATTGCTCCGTTTAACATCATTCTGCCAGGCACTGTTAATCAACTCTTCTGCCTGTAAGTCATTATCAGTTTTAACCCAACTGCTCTTAACCCCGGCTTCTAATTTTACCGTTTTGTTCAGTGCCACGTTATAATCAATTTTAAATGCTTTAATATCAATGATTGATGGCGTATTGTTCCTGGTATATTTTATTGGGCGGATTCTGTCTCCATTTGCAAAACGGTAATCGTTTTCATAATTAGACCCATCGTTTCCTTTGTATTTAGAATAATCTACATCGGCCGATATTTCTGATCCTGCAGTATCCAGAACAGATCTATAATTTAAATTATAAGAAACGTTATTGTATTTGTTTTGCTGTAATGAGTTGGTGATCAGGCTGGAATCAACCTTAACAAAAGAGGGCCCGATAAAGGTGTTATTTACAGAGGCTTCGTTTCCATGATTAAAATAACCGTTCACCAATAAACCAATCGTATTTTTTTTATCGATAAAATAATCTAAACCTGCCTTAAAATTATTGTTTTGTTGTTTTCGAAGGCTGGAGCCAGACTGCATAAAGTAGGTATCTGTATTCTTACCATTCGAAATCCGGTCAATATCAATCTGGTTCGTCCTATTGTTTTTTCCGTAATTGTAATTTCCGAAAAGATTCAGTTTTTGTGTCCTATGGTTCAGGCTCAAGCCAGCATTACCCCTAAAGTTTTTGCCGTAGCCGGCCATTCCATTAAGACTGCCGTTGGTTCCACCGTTTTTGTTTTTCTTTGTTTTAATGTTGATAATACCCGAATTACCAGATGCATCGAATTTAGATGATGGGTTGGTAATCAGCTCAATGCTTTCAATATCAGAACTTTGCATATTGCGAAGCAAATTGGCCACATCAGCACTACTCATATAAGTCTGTTTTCCATCCAATTGAATTAACACGCCTTGTTTACCCATCATTGAGATGTTATCGTTCTGATCTACCGTTATGCCTGGCGCCTTTTGCAAAACCTCCAGCGCAGTAGAACCGCTCATGATCGAACTGTTCGAAACATTCATCACCACCTTATCCATTTTTCTTTCGATTAACGGCTTGGTAACCGCCACGCTAACTTCTTTTAAATTTTGGGTGCTTGCAGTAAGCTGTGCAGTGCCAAAATCTATTTTCTGATTATCTTCCGTTAAAACAATTGTTTTACTTTTAACCGTTTTATAACCCATATTACTGGCTTTGTAATAATAGCTTCCCTTATTTGGAACATTAAAACCAAAAGCTCCGTTAGGATCTGTGAAAGCTGTTTTAACCACACTCGAATCAGAAGCCTTGAACAATACAACCGTAACATAATCGGCAGGCTTTTTATTTTCATCCAGTATTATACCACTAATGTTGGCTTTAGGGTTTGTTTGTGCAAAAACATTTACACCGGTAAAAAAGAAGGAGAACGTAAATAATATCTTGTATAAATTTTTCATTGGTATGTTTAAATATTTAAAAAATCCGGGCAAAAAGATTTCCATAGCACAGTTTATATGCTTTCCATTCAATTGCCTGCTTATTTTAAAGTTTAGCCCGGAAACGAAAGGTTTCCGCTTGTCAAGTTATAGGTAAGACGACCGTATTTTAAAAAGGTTACAAGGTTTTTGAAAAAGTTGAAGGTTTTAATATAGGATTGAATGATAATAGTCCCAAGATTAGAGTTCAAGAATAAATTCCCATCTTAATTTGGTAGGGGAGCAATTGTTTTGATTTGCTGTAATTAATCGGCACTGCTGAGGCAAAAAGCAATTTAATCACTTCCGCTACCAACGTACTTTTAATGTTCACGCCTGCGCAGGGAATAATGAAACCATTTTAACATTGACGCATTTTTAAAGCAAAAAAGCCACAGTTAAACAAGTGAGTACCTGCTTACCTATGGCTTTTAAACTTTTTGACATGAAATCTCTATTTTACACCAAGTACATCTACACCTTGTTCGAAAACTACATCCACCGGAATATTCTTTTTGGTTAACCTGTCAAGATCTGTTTGAAGTTCCGGATGGATAACAGCTTTATCCTTTTGCGCTTTTTCTACGGCAACTTTATCGCCATTACCCTGTAGTGTAATAATAAAAGCACTTAAATCGTTCATAGCTGTGGCAAATTTCTCAAAATTGACCTTATATGTTCCTTTAGCGGTCCTTTCAAATGCCCCTTTTTCCTGGAAGTAGTTGAAACACTGCATATTTGCTTTTCCATGTGCTTCAGAAACGCCAAAGCGTACCGAACGTAAGATACCAGCCATAAACGTGGTGTAATAATCTTTTATATCACCTTGTAGTTCTCCCTTTTTAAGTAAGCCGGTAACCATATACAAGCCTAAAATATCGGCTTTCCCCTCTTCCAACCAGCTGTATTGTTCTTTCAATGCCGCACGTACAAAACCTTTTCCGGTAATGGTTTTTTTAATGCCTAAACCATGTGCAACTTCGTGGAACATTACATTGGCAAAAAAAGCGTCGAATTTGATATATTGTTGTTGGTCAGCTTCAATTAATTCTTTAGAAATTGGTACCAGGATCTTATCAAATTTTGCCTGCATTGCATTTTTAAGCTGCGAACGTCGCGTACCTTTTTCTTGCTGTATCTTTTCATCATTAGGAAGGTTTACGGCAATCGTTTTCGATCCGGCATTACAATCTCCTGCATAATACACTACATCATAAGCATTTAATTCAGAATCAGTTCCTGGAGTTTCCGTTTTGTATTTTGCGGCAACAGGCAAGTTTTTTTGAAGTTCAGGGAGCATTTTTACATACTTTGCCAAACGCTTGCTCCATTCTTTATCTTTAATCAGTACGTAAGCTTCGTAACTGGTGCGAGCATTGAAAAGTTTATCCTCATAATTTTCTATCGGCCCGATAATGATATCCAATCCATTGGTTTTCATATCCAGCCATGCGTAATCACTTGCCGTAAAATTATCAGTAACCAAGGCATCGGCCCTTAAATTAAGGTATTTCTTCAAGCCTTTATCTTCGGCAATTAGTGCTGCTTGTTTCAATAAAGAGCTCACCTTTTGCAATTCAGCAGCAAATAAAACATGATACGGTACGGTAGATAACTTGCCTGTACTATCTTTCTGAATAACAGAATAGGCACCAAATTTATCGGCAAGATCTGATTTTTCAACCGCCTCCTTAGTGATGCCATAAGGATAAAAAGAAGCTCCTTCAGGCTTGGCACCAACACCTTCAACAAAAGGTTTATCGTTATTCAACCTATCCCAAGGGCCGTAGTTGATGTTTATAAAATCGCGTGTTTTTTCGTCTTTAATGGTAGCAAGCAGGCTATCTCTCTGCGGATAAGCCTGTTTCCAGTAAAGCTCATCCATAATTTCTGCAGCCTGAATCAAAAGAGGCAAAACTTTGCGGTCGTTTATACTCAGCTGATTAATATTGGTGGTCAGCTTAACCCTTTCGTAAATGGGTAAACGCTGTGCAACGTAATTGGTAAGGCTATCATTTTTTACCACAACATTTTTTTCACCAGAAGGCTTATTATTGCCCGTACAAGATGCCAGTGAGCCAATTGCAAATGCCAGGGCTGATAATAATATGGATGATTTGTATAAGTTCTTCATTATAGATGTATATCGCTGCTAAATTAGTAAATTTTGAAAGCTTTGTATAAAGTTTGATGCATTGGATGAAGTTTCACATAACTTTGTAACTTCAACTTGCTAACAATTCATGCCCATGTTATATCCCAAAACATTAAATTTATCCACTATTTTCGCTTTTCCGCTGCTACTTGTTTTATCTGGTTGCGGAAGTAGTAAATATGCTGCAACAGAAAAAATTTATAAAGAAAAAGCTAAAGATTTTTCTAAAATAATAGGCACAACACCTCCGGTTGGTCAACTTTACGATTCACTAGGGGCAACAAATCAAACCTGGATTGGTTCTGTAAATTTTGGGATACGCAAACCAAATTTTGTAGTAATTCACCATACCGCACAGGATAGTTTAGCACAAACGGTCAAAACATTCTTTTCAACCAAAGCTGGCACCAGCGCACATTACGTAATCAGTCGCGATGGGAAGGTAGTGCATATGGTAAATGATTATCTGCGTGCAAACCATGCCGGCATAAGCAAATGGGGAAAAGATACTGACCTAAATTCTTCTTCTATCGGTATTGAACTGGATAACAATGGCTTGACTGATCCATGGCCCGATGCACAGATTAATAGTTTGATCAAATTACTGGCTACCTTAAAGAGAACTTATTCTATCCCAACTGCGAATTTTATTGGTCACGCCGATATAGCCCCAAAACGTAAAAATGACCCAAAAAATTTCCCCTGGAAAAAACTGGCAGATAAAGGTTTTGGCTATTGGTATGATGATGTGCTAAAAAATCCACCTGCAGATTTTAACACCGAAATGGCTTTAAAATATATCGGTTACGATACCAGTAATCTTGCCGCTGCAATTACCGCATTTAAGATTCACTTTATCCAAAGCGATATTACGCCAACCTTAACACCGGTAGATGTTTTGGTGCTTTACAATGTGTATACAAAATATTAGATCGGGGAGGCGATTTATAAGGCCGGAGAATGAAGGTCAAAAGTTTATTGCAGAAAGAATAGTGTAATTTTTTGATGCAGACCGCTTCTATTGAACACCTAAATTAAGATAACATAAAAAGGCACAGATAATCCACAATAATCTGTGTTCATCTGTGCCTTATGTATCGCCTAAAAATAGTAAAAACTAGTTTGGCTTTTTAAATGTATCTTTCAGTGTTACCGTTCTATTAAAAACCAATTTATCGGCAGTACAATCTTTGTCTAAACAGAAATAGCCTTTTCTGATAAACTGATAACGGCCTTCCAAATCTGCATCTGCCAAAGCTGGCTCAATATAAGCGTTTGGTAATACTGTTAAGCTCTCAGGATTCAGGTAATCTTTAAAATCACCTTCTTCCGCATCAGGGGTTTCAGAGGTAAACAAACGATCGTACAAACGAATTTCGGCTGTTTTAGCATGTGGTGCACTCACCCAATGGATGGTTCCCTTCACATTTACGCCACTGGTATCGTTACCGCTTTTTGATTCTGGGATATAGGTACAACGGATTTCAGTAACGTTTCCATTTTCATCCTTAACAAAATCTTCGCACTTCACAATATAAGCGAATTTTAAGCGTACCATTGCGCCAGGTGCCAGGCGGAACCATTTTTTTGCAGGTACTTCCATAAAATCTTCACGCTCAATCCAAAGTTCGTTGCTGAAAGGGATTACACGTGTACCACCACCATCTTCTGCCTCAGGATTGTTTTCGCCAATTAAATCTTCCGTGCCTTTTTCGTAATTTGTGATCACCAGTTTAATCGGATCAAGAACCGCCATTACACGATTAGCTGTTTTATTTAAATCTTCGCGGATACAAAATTCCAATAAGCTCAACTCAATTAAATTTTCGCGTTTGGCAATACCAATTCGCTCGCAAAACTCACGTACGCTTTTTGGGGTAAAACCCCTTCTGCGTAAACCACTAATTGTAGGCATACGCGGATCGTCCCATCCGCTTACTAAATTCTCGTTAACCAGTTGCAACAACTTACGTTTACTCATTACCGTACTGGTAAGGTTTAAACGCGCAAATTCATATTGTTTTGAAGGGAAAATCTCCAGTTTTTCGATAAACCAATCATAAAGTTCGCGGTGCGAAACATATTCCAGGGTACAAATTGAGTGTGTAATGTGCTCGATACTATCACTTTGTCCGTGCGCAAAATCGTACATCGGGTAAATGCACCATTTGTTGCCTGTACGGTGATGTTCAGCATGTTTGATGCGATAAATAATCGGGTCGCGCATTAACATATTCGGACTTGCCATATCAATTTTAGCCCGTAAAATATAAGCACCATCAGCAAACTCACCATTTTTCATTTTCGTAAAAAGGGCTAAATTTTCTGCAACGCTACGGTTACGGTATGGGCTATCCTGTCCTGGTTCGGTTGGCGTGCCTTTTAAAGCCGCAATTTCATCTGCAGAACTCTCATCAACATAAGCCAAACCTTTTTCGATCAGTTTAACGGCAAAACCATACAGCTCGTCAAAATAATCTGACGCATATAATTCGTTTTTCCAGTTAAAACCCAACCATCTAATATCTTCTTGCTGGCTGTTTACATATTCGGTTTTTTCAGTTACCGGGTTGGTATCATCAAAACGCAGATTGGTATAACCGCCGTATTTTTGTGTTAGTCCGAAATTTAAGCATATTGCTTTCGCGTGGCCGATGTGCAGATAACCGTTAGGCTCCGGCGGAAAACGCGTAACCAAGGTTTCATACTTACCACTATTTAAGTCGTTCTCAACAATTTCTTCAATAAAGTTCAATGACTTCTCTTCACTCATAAAAACCTGTAAATTAGGAATGCAAAGGTAAAAAGATTGAGCGGATTTATACAATGATTATAGGTTTATTAACCCATGGTTGATCGTTAATGGTTCAGAACTTCATTATAGTACGATGAAAATACAAATGCTTTAGTATTATGGGCCAAATAGCCTACAAAAACCACAGCTAAAAACAATGAGTCATCAACCAGAGTACACATTTCTCCTATTTCTCAATTACCTAATAAAATCAATACATTTACATCAACTTAATATTCATTTATGAGCAAAGCATTAAATCGGCCAATCCGTGTTTTAGTGGCTAAAGTTGGCTTGGATGGGCACGATAGAGGTGCCAAAGTAATTGCAACCTCGCTTCGCGATGCGGGTATGGAAGTAATTTACACCGGCCTACGTCAAACTCCAGAAATGGTGGTTAACACGGCATTACAAGAAGATGTTGATGCAATAGGTATATC
>Ga0308165_1005574_pt1 | contig 11586 bp, 10 predicted proteins | sample PhyWR2_FD_201032 | JGI IMG/M metagenome (GOLD analysis project Ga0308165, IMG submission 201032) | Phyllosphere microbial communities from UC Gill Tract Community Farm, Albany, California, United States - DLSLW.R2 | ecosystem: Host-associated > Plants > Phyllosphere > Unclassified | place: USA... | reverse complement strand
GCAGGAGCTGACCGAGCACTTCATCTACCTGCCGGCCGTGAGCCTGGAAAAACTCGGCGATCACGCCGCCATGCAGGAATGGCTGACCCAGTACGAAACCCGCCTGCGCACTGTCGAGAAGTCTGGCCTGGTCTACAAAGCCAGCCTGCGTGAAGATCGTGAGCGTGGCGTGTGGCTGCCGGAAGTCGAGCTGACCTCCCACGGCTTGTCGAGCTACGTCACCTTCAACCGCGACTTCTTTGGCAGCAACGACTACAAAACTGTCGTTTCGCTGGGAGCACAGTTGAGCACTCTGTTGGATGAGGGCGCATACATCCAACGCGGAGAGCGTAAGAAAGCCGTCACCGAGTTCAAGGAAGCATTGGAGTGGCTGATGGCCGAAAGCACCAAGCGCCACACTATCCAGCGATACAAAGGTCTGGGCGAAATGAACCCGGATCAGCTGTGGGAAACCACCATGGACCCAAGCGTTCGCCGGATGCTGAAAGTGACTATCGAAGACGCCATTGGCGCTGACCAGATCTTCAACACCCTGATGGGTGATGCGGTCGAACCTCGCCGTGACTTCATCGAAAGCAACGCCTTGGCGGTATCCAACCTGGACTTCTGATCCAGCGGATTCGCCAAACTAAAAAACCAGCGCATTGCGCTGGTTTTTTTTGGGTTTTTTCCTGGATCGAAACGCGATCTCCCCTAAAAAAACGTGGTGTTGTGTTGGATATTAATGTTATATGTGTAACATAAATGCAGTTAATGACACCGCAATAACAATTTTTCAAACGGTGGTGCTGAGATGTCGACCGAAAAGAACAGCTTCCTTCAGTTGCTTGAGCAAGAGTTCTCGAATCTGACGCCTACGGGCAAACGCATCGCCAGCTACCTATTGGGCAATCCGGACCAGCTCCCTTTCGAGTCAGCCGACAGCATCGCGCAGCAGGCTTCCACCACCGGCATTTCCGTGGGTCGTTTCTTTCGTTCACTGGGTTACCAGAATATTGATGAGGTCAAACAGAGCCTGCGCGGCGATGCGCCAGCCTCCTGGTTGATTACCGACCGCATCGGCGCCTTCCGCACTGAAAGCGAGCGCGAAGATGCACTCGACCGTTCCCTGAGTCGCGAGATCGAAGCCATCCGCCACGTCTACGCGCTGGCGCGCACGGGGGTGTTTGCCGACATCGTGCAGCGCATCCATGAAGCTGACGCGGTGTTCATCCTGGGCATCCAGTCGACCCGCGGGATTCTGACCGCATTTCACAGTCACCTGGAGTACATCCGGCCGAAGGTTTACTACGTCGATGGTCTGTCGGGCATCTACGCCGAGACCCTCAATTCTGGCTTTGAAAACCCCTACGCGATCATTTCGGATTTCCGTGCCTACTCAAGCGTGACTCGCACGTTCTGCGACGCGGCAATCGATAACAACCTGCCCATGGCATTGATCACCGACCTGCAATGCCCCTGGGCCCGTGACTATCAGTTGGACCTGTTGCAGCTTAAAACCGATGTCGGGCAGTTCTGGGACTCCCCTGCTCCGCTGGCCAGTCTGTTGAACCTGATGGTGTCGGCCGTCGCGGAAAAATACGGCGACCGCCTGGATGAGCGCCTGACAAAAAATCGCCAATTGCAAAAAGCCTTTGGTCAGTTCGAAGGTTAGATCCATCCCAACCCCAATGGAGTTTTTGCGTGAACAGCAGCCCCCTTGTAGAGATTGATCCCGAGCGTTATCAGGTACAAATCGACCTGATCTACGCCAGCGCCGACAATCTGGCTGGAAAGGTGATCTACCCCAGCGCCCGTTGCCTGCTGCATCGCCAGGCGGCCGACTGCCTGGCCAAGGCCAGTGAGCTGGCGCGGCTGGCGGGCTACACGCTGCGTATCTACGACGCCTACCGTCCGCCCTTCGCCCAATTTCTGCTGTGGGAAGCATTGCCGGACGGTAATTACGTGCGCGATCCACATTTGGGTTCTCACCATAGCCGTGGCGTAGCCGTGGACCTGACGCTGATTGATAGCGATGGGCAGCCGCTGGACATGGGCACCGGCTTCGATGTCATGGAAGAGAAGTCCCACCCGTTCTACCCCGACCTGCCCGTCCAGGTGCAGCGCAATCGTCTGCTCCTGCTGGGGATCATGCTGGCATCCGGATTTCGTGCGATTGACACCGAGTGGTGGCATTACGAACTCCCGGATGCCGACAACTACCCGCTGCTGGAAGACAACCAGACCTCTTTTTCAAGCAACGCAATCACCTGAAAAACGAAACCGCAGAGTTTCGCCAGCACTACCAAAACAACAAATGAGCTTTACCCGCTTCACCTGCAACTGCCCGGTTATAGCTTTTATAAAAAACCTGACGTACTTCCATACATCGAATGATCAAGGAAACCGGCATGACCCCAATGAACACCGTGAGCAGCAAAACCTTCCCACGCAGCAAATTGCTGCTTGGCCTCTTATGCAGCGCGTTGAGCCTGGGCGCTTGGCAGGCCGCCACTGCGGCGACAGCCCCAGACACCCTGGTGATCGGCAAGCCCGCCGACCCACAGACGCTGGACCCTGCGGTCACCTTCGACAACAACGACTGGACCATCACTTACCCGTCCTACCAGCGACTGGTGACCTACACGACCGATGGAGACAAGAGCAGCACCGAAGTGACCGGCGATCTGGCAGAAAGCTGGACCGTGTCGCCAGACAACCTGGTTTGGGAGTTCAAGATCAAGCCCGGCAACAAGTTCGATGACGGCACGGCCGTGGATGCCAATGCCGTAAAGTTTTCCTTTGATCGTCTGATGACCCTCAAGCAGGGGCCGTCCGGTGCATTCCCGGAGGACATGGTGGTGGCGGTGATCGACCCGCAAACCATCCGATTTACCCTGAAAACGCCATTCGCCCCGTTCCTGTTCACCCTGGCTCACAACGGCGCCTCGATCGTGAACCCGCTGGTAGCCGACAAGGGCGCCGAAGCCAATGCGTGGCTGTCCAGCCATACCGCAGGTTCCGGCCCGTTCCGTCTGAGCAGTTGGCAAAAGGGCCAGTCCGTGACGCTGGAGCCGAACCCGCACTATGCCGGTGCCAAGCCTGCGTTCAAGACGGTGATCCTCAAGACCATCGCCGAGCCGTCAGTGCGCCGCCTGCAACTGGAACGCGGTGACCTGGACATCATTGAAGACATGCCCGAGGACCAACTGGGCGCGCTCGCCACCAAGCCGGGTGTGGCTGTGCGCGAATATCCGTCGCTGCGCGTGACCTACCTGTACCTGAACAACAAGAAGGGTCCGCTGGTCGACGTCAACGCTCGCCGGGCCATCACCGAAGCGGTGGATTACAACGGTATCGTCAAAGGCATTCTCAAGGACAAGGCCAAGCTGCTGAACGGGCCGATCCCGGATGGCATGTGGGCCTACGACAGTTCGCTGCCTGTCATGAAGCAGGATATGGCGGCCGCCAAGAACAGCCTGGCCAAGGCGCCGCACAAGATTACCACGCTGAACTATATGTACTCCGACAAGGACGCCAACTGGGAACCGATCGGCCTGACCTTGCAGGCGGCACTCGCACCGCTGGGCATCAACCTCAAGCTGGAAAAGACCGCCAACGCTACCCTGCGTGAACGTGTTGGCCAGGGCGATTACGACATTGCCGCCGGCAGCTGGAGCCCGGATTTCGCTGACCCCTACATGTTCATGAACTTCTGGTTCGACTCCAAGATGCAGGGTTTGCAAGGTAACCGTTCGTTCTACAGCAACCCGGAAGTCGACAAGCTGATCCGTGAAGCGGCCGCTGTCAGCGACACGGCCAAGCGAGTCGAGCTGTATCAGACCGCGCAAAAGAAAGTGCTCGACGACAGTGTCTATGTGTACCTCTATCAGAAGAGCTACACCCTGCCGATGCGTGATTCAGTCAAGGGCTACGTGTTCAACCCCATGCTCGAACAAGTGTTCAACCTGGGCAGCATGAGCAAGTAACCCTGCTCCATCGCGCCAGCCAAATGGGCTGGCGCGGCTTCTGATTTCATTGCTCGTGTGACTGAGGTGCCAGATGGCCTTCCTGACGTTGTTGCGCAAGCGCCTGTTCGGCCTGATTTTGGTCGTGTTCGGTGTTTCGCTGATTACCTTCTCGATTTCCCACTTGATTCCGGGCGACCCGGCTCGCCTGATCGCCGGCGACCGCGCCAGCGACGCCCTGGTGGCTGGCATTCGTCATCAATTGGGATTGGATCTGCCGCTGTATCAACAATACGGCCGCTACCTGATGGACCTTTTGCACGGTGACCTGGGGACATCGATCCGTACCAACCGTCCCGTGCTGGACGACCTTCAGGCCTTCTTCCCGGCAACGCTGGAATTGGCGCTGGTGGCACTGGCACTGGCGATTCTGGTCGGGGTGCCACTGGGCTTGTTATCCGCGGTTTACCACAACCGGCTGATCGACCAGATCGCGCGGACCCTGGCGGTCACGGGTATTTCCACGCCGGCCTTCTGGCTCGGCCTGGGTGCTATCGTCCTTTTCTACGGCCATCTGGGCTGGCTGCCAGGTGGCGGCCGGTTGTCCGAAGGGGTTATGCCACCGGCGACGATCACTGGTTTTTACCTGATTGACTCGTTGTTAGCCGCAGATATCGGGCTGTTTCTCGATGCCGCCGAGCACCTGATTCTTCCTGCCGCGACCTTGGGTTTCGTGACCCTGGGCGTGGTTGCCCGGCAGATCCGCTCTGCCATGCTCGATCAACTGGGTGAAGATTACATCCGCACCGCTCGCGCTTATGGTCTGTCCCGCTGGACCGTGATTTTGCGTCACGCGCTGCCCAATGCCCTCATCCCTTCGGTGACGGTCCTCGGGCTGACCCTCGGTGACCTGCTATACGGTGCGGTGCTTACCGAAACCGTGTTTGCCTGGCCCGGCATGGGGGCATATGTGGTCAAGTCGATCCAGTCACTGGATTTCCCGGCGGTAATGGGCTTCGCCATTCTGGTGTCGTTCATCTATGTCCTGTTGAACATGGCCATCGACCTTTTGTATCGCGTCATCGACCCACGCATCGGCGAGGTGAATTGAAATGTCCGTAAATCTGACGGCAGCGCCCCGTGCGCGCTGGGCGGAAAAACTCGCCTACCTGGGCTACCAGATCCGCCGCAGCCCGCTGACCATGGCGGGGCTGTTCATCACCACGATCGTATTGTTGTGCATGATTTTCGCGCCATGGCTGGCCAGTCATGACCCGAACACCTTGAACCTCGGCGAACGCCTGGCGCCGCCATCTGCCGAGCACTGGTTCGGCACCGACGAAGTGGGCCGCGACCTGTTCAGCCGGGTGCTGTTCGGCAGCCAGCAGTCGGTGGGCGTTGGCCTGTTCGTGGCTTTTGCCTCCTGCATCATTGGCGGGTTGCTCGGCTGTTTTTCCGGGGTGATCGGCGGGCGTTTTGACGCGCTCGTCATGCGTCTGATGGACATCATGCTCTCGGTGCCATCCCTGGTGCTGATCATGGCATTGGCCGCTGCGCTGGGGGCGAGTCTGTTCAACGCCATGCTGGCGATTACCCTGGTACGGATCCCGTCCTACGTACGCCTGGCCCGTGGTCAAGCCCTGAGCATTCGGCAGATGGGTTACGTCAAGGCCGCCCACACCTTTGGCGCCGGGCGCTGGCATGTCGTGCATTGGCACGTGGCGCGCAACGCGATGCCGCCGTTGCTGGTGCAACTCAGCCTGGACATCGGCAGCGCGATCCTCATGGCGTCTGCCCTGGGTTTCATCGGTCTTGGCGCGCAGCAACCTACCGCCGAGTGGGGCGCAATGGTCGCCACCGGGCGTAACTACATCCTGGATAACTGGTGGTACTCGACGTTTCCAGGCCTGGCGATCCTGATCACCGCCACCGGCTTCAACCTGCTGGGCGATGGCGTTCGCGATCTGCTCGACCCACGGCAACAGGGGAAATGACCATGAACACTTCAAGCCCTGTGCTGGCCATCGATAACCTGAGCCTGGAATTCCCGGCTTACAAAAACAATGTGAAGGCGCTTAATGGCGTGAGTTTGCACGTCAATCCCGGCGAAATTGTCGGTGTGGTGGGTGAGTCCGGATCGGGCAAGTCGGTCACGGCGATGCTCAGCATGCGTCTTCTACCTGAGCGCAGCTATCGCATTACCGCAGGCAGCCTCAACATGCTGGGCCGCGACATGCTGGCGACACCTGAAAAGGAACTGCTGAAGATTCGCGGACGTGATGCGGCGATGATCTTTCAGGAGCCAATGACCGCCCTGAACCCGACCCGGCGCATCGGTCGTCAGATGCTCGATGTGATCATGCATCACCAGAAAATCAGCGCGGCCCAGGCCCGGCTCAAGGCGATTGCCCTGTTGCGCGACATGCACATCGCCAGCCCAGAGCATGTACTGGAAAGTTACCCTTTCGAATTATCCGGCGGCATGCGCCAACGGGTGATGATCGCGCTGGCGTTCTCCTGTGAACCGCAACTGTTGATCGCCGACGAGCCGACCACCGCCCTGGATGTGACGGTGCAACGCCAGGTGTTATTGCTGCTGCGGGAAAAGGCCCGGCAACGGGGCACCGCGATTCTGCTGATCACCCACGACATGGCGCTGGTGTCCCAGTTCTGTGACCGGGTGTACGTGATGTACACCGGCGCAGTGGTCGAGGAAGGGCGCACGGTCGATGTCATGCACTCGCCCCAACATCCCTATACCCGCGGGCTGCTCAGTGGCCTTCCGGAAATGGTCGAGCCCGGCCAGCCATTGCTGACCATCCCCGGGCAAGTGCCCAACCTGGCGTCGCTACCTGAGGGCTGCACGTTTCAGGAGCGTTGCGCCTACGCCATGTCCACGTGTGCCAAACGCCCGCCCCTGATTGCCATCAACGAGGACCGCAAGAGCGCTTGCTGGTTGCCCGTCCAGGAGCTTTCATCATGAACAGTGCCGTTCAAGAGGGTGCAACCCAAATGGTCCCTTCGATCCTTGAGCTCAATGATGTACGCGTGCGGTTCCCGGTCAGCAACGATTGGCTGGGTCGGCCGCGCGGTTATGCCCATGCCCTTAATGGCATTGACCTTCAGGTTCGCGCGGGCGAAACCCTGGGCATCGTTGGTGAGTCGGGCTGCGGCAAGAGCACGCTGGCACAGCTTTTAATGGGCTTGATACCGCCCAGCAGTGGCGATCTGAACTGGGCAGGCCATGGCGCAAGTGAAAGCAGCAACGTGCAGATTGTGTTCCAGGACCCGCAGTCTTCACTGGACCCGCGCCTGCCGATCTGGCGAATCATCACCGAACCCTTATATGCCCGGGGGAAGGTCAATCAGGCTCACATGCGCGAAGTCGCTGCCAGGGTCGCAGCCCAGGTTGGCATCAGGCCGGAATACCTGGACCGCTTCCCCCACCAGTTTTCCGGTGGTCAGCGTCAGAGGATCGCCATTGCTCGTGCCCTGTCCTCCGATCCGGACATCATCGTCCTCGACGAGCCGACCTCGGCGCTGGACATCTCGGTTCAGGCGCAGATCCTCAACCTGCTCGCAGAGCTTCAACGCGCGCGCAACCTGACCTATATCCTGATTTCTCACAACGTGTCCGTGGTTCGTCATATGGCAGATCGAGTGGCGGTGATGTACCTGGGGCAAATCGTCGAACTGGGCAACGCCGCTCAGGTACTCGATCAGCCGCGCCACCCCTACACCCGCCTGTTGCTCGACGCCGTGCCGCGACTGGGGGTTGCCATGCATGGGGAGCAGGTCGCGGCACCGACCGAGCTGCCAGGCAACCGTCAGCTCCCGACGGGCTGCTTCTTTCGTGAGCGTTGCAGCCTGAGCACTGCGGGTTGTGAGAAACCCCAGGTGTTGCAGGGGAGCGAGCAGCAGCGGGCGCGGTGTCATCTACAGAGCTGACTCCACCCCCATAAAAATACGGATTTCTGCGCACAAAAAAACCGGCTCCATAAGCCGGTTTTTTAACACCCCAAGAAACCTATGCACATTTTTCCGAGTTTTATGAGCTTAAGAAATATGTATATAAATCAATTAATTATGGCGTGATATCGACAAGCGCCAGCAAAACGGCACACAGGTTATCCACAGATTTCACGCTGGCAGTTGATTGCCTTCCTGCGGGGCATGCGCCGTAGGCGGAAGCGAGCCCATTTCCCTCTGCATCTGTTCGTTCCAGGCCTGCACCCGGTCGTTGAGGTCGGCAATGGCGCGAGGCCCGCTGCCTTCGGCGTACATTGGCTCGCCGATGATCACGGTGATCACGCCCTGCTTCTTCTCCCAACCGGTTTTTGGCCAGAACTTGCCTGCGTTGTGTGCAATTGGCAGCACGGGGAGCGATGCATTGACAGCCAGTGCGGTGCCGCCACGGGAGAACTTGCCGATGCTGCCGTAGGGAACCCGGGTGCCCTCGGGGAATATCAACACCCAGACACCATCCTTCAACAGTTCGTCGCCCTTCTTCGCCACGTGCTTGAGTGCTGCCTTGGGGTTGTCGCGATCGATGGCGATCGGTCGCAGCATGGCCATGGCCCAACCGAAGAACGGCACATACAGCAGGGAGCGCTTGAGCACCTGGCTCAACGGCTCGAAATAGGCCGAGAGGAAGAACGTTTCCCAGGTGCTCTGGTGGTTCGATTGGATCACGCAGGGTTGGTCGGGCACGTTCTCGGCGCCTTTCACTTCATAGCTGATACCCAGGAACACCTTGCTCAGCCACAGGGCGCATCGGCACCAGTAGACGTTGATGAAACGATAGCGCGCCTTGAATGGCAAAAACGGCGCGATAAAAAAGCTCAGGCTGCACCAGAGCAAGGAGCTGGTGCCCAGCAGCAGGTAAAAGAGGAAAGTTCTGATGGCCTGCAGTATCGACATGGTGACGTTTACCGTGCGGGCTTTGCCCGCCTATATAAAGCGCACTCCCGAACAATCCCTGGTCAGGAATTCGAAAGCGCTCTAATTGTGGATAAGTTCTGCGGCAATCGCCGCAAGATCGTCAAAAATCAGGGTGCCCACTGGCAGGGTCTTGCCTAGCGTTTTTTCGCCTTTCCCGGTCTTCACCAGAACAGGTTGAGAATCGACGGCTTTGGCAGCTTCCAGGTCACCGAGACTGTCGCCGACGAACCAGAGATTCGTCAGCGGCACGTCGTAATGTGTGGCGATGGTTTTCAACATCCCCGGTTTCGGCTTGCGGCAATCGCAGCCTTCGTCCGGCCCATGTGGGCAATAGACAATCAGCCCGACTTCACCGCCCTGCTCCGCCACCAGCGTGCGCAAGCGCTCGTGCATGGCATCCAGGGTGGCGAGATCGTAATAGCCGCGAGCGATGCCCGACTGGTTGGTAGCAACCGCTACCGTCCAGCCGGCCTTGCTCAACTGCGCGATGGCTTCGATCGAACCGGGGAGTGGTATCCACTCCGCCACCGATTTGATGTAAGCGTCGGAGTCGTAGTTGATCACCCCGTCCCGATCGAGAATCAGCAGTTTCAAACAGGCTTACCCCAGCAACGAAATGTCGGCAACGCCGAGGAACAGCCCACGCAGGCGAGACAGCAACGCATAGCGGTTGGCGCGCACATTGGCGTCATCGGCGTTGACCATCACGGCTTCGAAGAACGCATCCACCGGTTCGCGCAACGCCGCGAGGCGTGCCAGCGATTCGCTGTACTGACGGGCCGCCGCCATTGGCTGCACAGCCTGGTCAGCTTGCTGGATCGCCGAGTACAGGGAGAACTCGTTGGCGTTGTCGAAATACTTGGCCTCAACCACAGTCGGCACGGAGCCTTCCACTTTGCTCAGCAGGTTCGACACACGCTTGTTCACGGCTGCCAACGCTGCCGCTTCCGGCAATTTGCGGAAGGCCTGCACTGCTTGCACACGCTGGTCGAAGTCAAGGGCCGAGCCCGGCTTCAGGGCGCGAACCGACAGGTAGGTGGCCACGTCGACGCCTTCGTCTTCGTAACGTGCACGCAGACGGTCGAAGATGAACTCCAGCACCGCCTCGTTCAGGCCGGCCGCCTTGACCTTGGCACCGAACGCATTCACGGCGAACGCCACGGCGTCGTTCAGGTCCAGGTCCAGTTGTTTTTCGATCAGGATGCGCAACACGCCCAGTGCGGCACGGCGCAGTGCGTACGGGTCCTTGCTGCCGGTTGGCAACATGCCAATGCCGAAGATACCCACCAGGGTGTCCAATTTGTCGGCGATGGCCACGGCCGCACCGGTCAAGGTGCTCGGTAGCTCCGCGCCGGCACCGCGCGGCATGTACTGCTCATTCAGTGCCAGGGCGACCTCTTGCGGCTCGCCATCGTTGACGGCGTAGTAGTAGCCGGCAACACCCTGCATTTCGGGGAACTCACCGACCATTTCGGTCGCCAGGTCGCACTTGGACAACAGGCCCGCACGCGCAGCCCAGGAGGCGTTGCCACCAATGCGCGCGGCAATGTAGGCGGCGAGTTTGGAAACGCGCTCGGCCTTGTCGTAAACGCTCCCGAGTTTCTCCTGGAACACCACGTTCTGCAGACGCTGGTTGAAAACCTCGAGTTTCTGCTTCTTGTCCTGCTTGAAGAAGAACTCGGCGTCGGTCAGGCGTGGGCGGACCACTTTCTCGTTACCGGCAATGATCTGCTGCGGGTCCTTGCTTTCGATGTTGGCCACGGTGATGAAACGCGGCAGCAACTTACCGTCGGCATCCAGCAGGCAGAAGTACTTCTGGTTGTCCTGCATGGTGGTGATGAGGGCTTCCTGCGGCACGTCGAGGAAACGTTCCTCGAACGAGCACACCAGCGGCACTGGCCACTCGACCAATGCGGTCACTTCGTCGAGCAGCGCCGGGGGCACGATCGCGGTGCCTTCCTGGCGAGTCGCCAGCTCTTCGGTGCGCTTGCTGATGATCTCGCGACGCTCGTTGGCATCAGCCAGCACAAAGGCGGCGCGCAGGTCGGCCAGGTAGCTGGACGGCGAACTGATGCGCACGCTTTGCGGGTGATGGAAGCGGTGACCACGGGATTCGCGACCGGCCTTCTGGGCGAGGATGGTGCAGTCGATGACCTGGTCGCCCAGCAACATCACCAGCCATTGGGTTGGGCGAACGAATTCTTCCTTGCGGGCGCCCCAGCGCATGCGCTTCGGGATCGGCAGGTCGTTCAGCGAGTCTTCGACGATGGTCGGCAGCAGGCTGGCGGTCGGCTTGCCGGCGATGCTCTGGCTGTAGCGCAGTTTCGGACCGCTCTGGTCGATTTCGCTCAGCTCGACGCCGCACTTCTTGGCAAAGCCGAGGGCGGCCTGGGTCGGGTTGCCCTCGGCATCGAACGCCGCCTGGCGTGGCGGACCGTCGAGGTTGATGCTGCGATCGGGCTGCTGCGTGGCCAGCGAGGTGATCAGCACCGCCAGGCGCCGCGGTGCCGCATAGACGGTTTTGGTCTCATAGTTCAGGCCGGCGGCTTGCAGGCCCTTGTCGATTCCGGCCAGGAATGCATCGGCCAGGGTATTAAGGGCTTTGGGTGGCAGTTCTTCGGTGCCCAGTTCTACCAGGAAATCTTGAGCACTCATTGTGCAGCCTCCAGCTTGGCCAGTACTTCGTCACGCAGGTCCG
>Ga0308165_1005573_pt1 | contig 11587 bp, 7 predicted proteins | sample PhyWR2_FD_201032 | JGI IMG/M metagenome (GOLD analysis project Ga0308165, IMG submission 201032) | Phyllosphere microbial communities from UC Gill Tract Community Farm, Albany, California, United States - DLSLW.R2 | ecosystem: Host-associated > Plants > Phyllosphere > Unclassified | place: USA... | reverse complement strand
TAAATTCGTTAATATCCATTCGTTTTCTAACGAAAAATTATAAGTATTCTTGTTAATTGGGTTTTTAGAGAGGATCAATTCCTCGTTACGTTTAGTTTGAGTACTAAATACGTGGAGTAAAATTTTGCCGGTGTGTGGGGTAGTAAAATACAGGTTGGAAACGATTAATAAACAAACCCTTCCCAAACGCCATTTGCGCTGTGAAAACAGAAAGTTTATGTAAAATTTGTTTAATCATTTCTTGCGTATTAAAACGGCTTTAACTCTATTGAGATGCAAAGGTTTAAATAATTATCGAGTTCCACAATAATAAACTCATTTTTTTATGTTTTAATAACATTTAATTAAATTTATTTGACGAAAACCATCTCCCTCTTTTCCGAATCCGGTTAATTTCGAACGTGGCAATGCCCTGTTGAAAAGTACATCATTCATTTTCTCTATTTGGAAAGTAACACCAATGCAGCTCACATTGTTATTCGGGCTTTACATTTCATCTTTTCAGACCAGGCAATGCCTGTTTAAGTTGCTGCCAATAAAGAAACGATATCATTTCAATCCCGTTTATCAAACTCGGCCCCTTGCAATTAAGTACCCTATCTATCATCTGTTAAAACAATGCGGCAAGTTTAACATCCCATTAACAAGATTTAACAAACGGCATTAAGGCTTATCGCAATATTTGTGCGGTGTAGCGAAAGCAGGTCTGTTTTCGTATTACCATAAACATTAGCCCTAAATTAATATTATGACAAATTTTATTTCAAAAACATTCCGTATTTGTGCCCTTACCCTGCTCGTTTTTTCGCTATTCATCAACGCTTGTAAAAAAGAAGAAACTAATGTTACTACTGGTTATGTGCGTGTGGTAAATGCCTCACCATCATCGCCAACCTACAATGTCTACTTTAGCGGCACCCTGTTAAGTACCGCAGCATTACCGTATGCCGGAAGTGTTGCCTATCGCTCCTATCCTGCCGGATCGTACAATATAAAGTTTACCTCGGCCAACTCAGCAGAAAGTCTGTTTACACAAGCTGTAGATCTCAGTGCCAACACTTACCGTTCTTTTTATTTAGTTAATAAAGCAGGTTCCTTAGAGGGATTAACCATTTCCGACGAGCTTTCGGTAGGTTCGGCAGATAAAGCGTACATTAGATTTATCAATCTTTCGCCCGATGCACCTGCGCTCGATCTGGCAAAAAAGGATGAAACCACATCATTGTTCAACGATAAGGCCTATAAAACAGCATCTGGATTTATTGCTGTCGATGCCGGAACTTACAATCTCAATGCTAAAGAAACTTCTACCGGAACAGTAAAGGCATCATTGGCGGGCACTACATTTGTAGGCGGGTATCATTACGACGTTATTTGTGGCGGACTAATCAACCCCTCTACCGACGTAGACAAGGCTATTAATATACAAGCAATTATGATCAAATAACTGCTTTAAGCATCAAAAACGATCTACTAGCGAGGGCTAAAACATTGAAATAGATGTTTTGGCCTTTTCTTATTTAGAATTATTACAAATAATTTGGATTATCGAAATTTCTACCGTTATTTTGCTGACAGTTTAGAATAAATCCAAATAAAATTAAGATGCTTAAAATCAAACTAGTCAGTTTAACGTTCTTGCTCTCCTTCATTACTACCCTATCTTTTGCGCAACAGTTTGGTACCATAAAAGGTAAGGTTACGACCTCTGATGGCTTACCTGCTTCATTTATCTCTGTAGGGCTAAAGGGTAAAGGCATCGGCACGACTTCAGATGAAAATGGCAACTACGAAATACAACGCGTTAAAGCGGGCCAATATGTTTTGCGTGTATCTGCAGTTGGCCTAAAGGTTGTTGAAAAGGCGGTTACTGTGCAAGATGGCCAAATTTTAACGATTGACTTTTCGCTCGATCAAAACGCCGATCAACTAAAAGAGATCAACGTTAGTACCAATAAACAAAATAAATACGCTACCAAATCAAGCAATTACGTTGCTAAGCTTCCTTTAAAAAATTTAGAAAACCCGCAGGTTTATACAACCATTTCTAAAGAATTAATGGAAGAACAAATGGTTACCAATTTTAACGATGCGTTAAAGAACACACCAGGATTAGACAAATCGTGGACTTCGACAGGCCGCCCTGGCGACGGTGCAACTTATTACAATTTACGCGGTTTTACCACGCAAGTATCGCTAATCGACGGCATTGCCGGCTTAACCAATGGTGATTTAGACCCCGCTAATATTGAAACGATAGAAGTGATTAAAGGCCCATCGGGCACACTTTATGGAGGCGCTATCACCAATTTTGGCGGATTAATAAATGTAGTTACCAAAAAACCTATCGATACTGCTGGTGGTGCTGTTACCTACCAAACAGGAAGCTTTGGCTTAAACAGAATTACTGCTGATGTTTATGGGCCAATTAATAAAGCTAAAAACCTATTATTTAGAGTTAACGGAGCTTATACGAAACAAAATAGCTGGCAAGATGCCGGCTTTGGGAAGACCACGTTTTTTGCCCCGGCTTTGGAGTACAGAATTAACGAAAAGCTGAAGCTAAACCTCGGAGCAGAGTTTTATCATTACGAAGGCACCAACCCTTTAATGGTTTTCTTAAATAGAAGCAGACAATTAATTGCCCGAACGCCCGACGAGTTAAATTTTGATTTTAAAAAATCATATACCAGCAACGATTTAACTTTTGTTACGCCTACGGTAAATGTGCACGGACAGTTAACTTACCAAATTTCCGATCAATGGGTGTCGCAAACCAATTTTGCCCAAAACAGCCGTCAATCAAAGGGAAATTATCAGTATGTGATGTTATTGGGGGCAACTGACGATGTTTTATCTAGATTCGTAACCCTTCAAAACTCAACTAGCACCGCAGCTGATATCCAGCAAAATTTTATTGGTGATTTTAGAATCGCTGGTTTGAGAAACCGCATGATAATTGGTTTGGATTACTTGAATCAAAGTACAAATAACAGCAACTCACCATATATTTTATATGATCTGGTGAACACGGTTGGCAGCCCTCCAAATTACATCAATATCTCCAAAGATCAAGTGGATGCTAAAATTGCTGCAAGTACCGCCGCAAACTCAAAGGGCACAACGGCTACAAAAGTTTATAGTGCCTATGTTTCTGATGTACTAAACATTACTGATGCATTATCGGCAATGCTAAGCTTACGGGTAGATCGCTTCGACAATAAAGGAAGCTTTAACCAAGCAACAGGCCTTACTACAGGAAAATACCTTCAAACGGCCGTATCCCCAAAATTTGGCTTGGTTTATAACATCATTAAAGATCAGGTTTCAATTTTCGGAAACTACATGAACGGTTTCAAAAATGTGGCTCCTGTTGTTCAGCCTTTGGCTGATATTTCGGGAACATTTAAGCCTCAACAAGCAAATCAAATTGAAGCGGGTTTTAAAGCCGATTTATTCCATAACAGGCTCAACTTAACTGCAAGTTACTATAATATCGAGGTACAAAACATGACCCGAAGCGAATCGATTACAAGGGATGGCACCAACTATAACATTACGGTACAGGATGGAACGCAATTGAGCAAGGGATTTGAGCTTAGCCTGAATGCAAACCCAATTCAAGGATTGAACTTTGTAGCTGGCTATAGCCACAACAACAGTAAAATGACCAAATCTGCAGCTAGTGTAGAGGGGCGTAGACCTGTTGCCGCAGGGCCTGAGGACATGGTAAACGCTTGGCTGAGCTATACCTTAACAACAGGCAAATTGGAGGGCTTAGGTTTTGGCCTCGGCGGAAATTATAATAGTGAAAACGTCATCACAAACACTGTAGCCACTGGCACTTTCACGTTACCTGCTTACACGGTTTTAAATGCAACTGCATTTTATAACAAAAATCGGTACCGCCTAGGGTTAAAAGTTGACAACCTAAGCAATAAGGATTATTATAAAGGGTGGACAACCGTTGAAGCACAAATGCCGCGAAGTTTAACGGCAAACGTAACGTTCAAATTTTAAGTAACAGAATAATAAACCAACAATTTAAAAAATGAATAAACTTAAACTGTACACTTTAACAGCAGTGATGCTGCTCATAAATCTGGTCGCCTTTGGGCAGCAATTTGCAACCATTAAAGGAAAAATAAAGACCGCCGATGGTAATGCAGCCGCGTTTATCTCTGTTGGGTTAAAGGGTAAAAATCACGGTGCAACATCAGATGAAAGTGGAAACTTTGTTATTAACCGTGTAAAACCGGGCACTTATCTTATTGTGGCTTCGGCCGTTGGCATTAAGGCTGCCGAGCAAAATATTACGATTGCGGCCGGAGAAACCAAAACGATCAATTTTATGCTTCAGGAAACTGATGAGGCATTGGAAGAAATCACCATTGCGGGCATTAAAGAAAAATACAAAATAAGTTTACCCTCTGCAACGCTCAGATTAAATGAGCCCTTATTAGAGGCGCCTCAAAATATTCAAATTGTAAGTAACCAGGTACTCAAAGATCAGCAGATTATCAGCATGAGCGATGGTTTGATCAGAAACGTAAGTGGTGCTGTCCGCCTAGAGCATTGGGGCGATTTATATACAAACATCAATATGCGTGGCTCGCAAATTCAGGCCATGCGCAATGGCTTTAATGTTGTTTCCTCATTTTGGGGCCCGCTGACCGAAGATATGAGCTTCGTAGATCATATTGAATTTGTAAAAGGGCCTGCTGGCTTTATGCTGGGCAACGGCGACCCGAGCGGTATGTACAATGTGGTAACCAAAAAACCTACGGGATTAAATCAGGGCGAAGTTTCGTTTACTGCCGGAAGTTATGATCTGTTCCGTACCACAATCGATTTTGACCACAAGTTAACTGCCGATGGTAAATTGTTGTTCCGCTTAAATGCTGCAGCACAAAACAAGGGATCGTTTAGGCCATACGAAAACAACGACCGTTATAGCTTCGCCCCCGTGTTAAGCTATCAAATAACGCCAAGTACCAAGTTAACGGCAGAATATGTTTTGCAAAATGCGAAGACGACCGAAGTAGGTTCATATTATATTTTTAATGCCGCTGGATATGCTTCTTTGCCCAGAGATTTTACGCTAACACAACCGGGTGTGCCAGATACGCGGATTAACGACCACAGTGTAACGTTAAACCTAACACAAAATTTAGGCAAAGACTGGAAATTAACGGCACAGGCAGCTTACTATAAATATTTGCAAACGGGCTACAGCTCATGGCCAGATTCTATTTCTGCCGATGGTAAAGTAATCCGTAATGTGGGCATTTGGGATGCAGAAAGCACGATGAAATTAGCACAGTTTTTTGTTAACGGAACGGCAAAAACAGGTGGCATTGTTCACCGCATATTAGCTGGTTTTGATGGCGGAAAGAAAGATTATATAGCAGATTGGGGTCAATCGCACGATTTAGATCTCGCTTCTTCGCCATTTGATGTTTACAACCCCAATTACGGCTTCCCATCAAATGGTTACCCAGATTTCGATCGTAAAACCTCATTAACCGAAAGGGCAATTGCTGCCGGAGGCTTGATGGATTCAAAATATGTGAGCGGGTACGTTCAAGATGAATTGGGTTTCTTTAATAACGTAGTTCGTTTAACGCTTGCCGGTCGTTACACTTTTGTAAGTCAATCGGCTTGGGGTGGCGACGCAGACAAGGCAGAACACGTTACGCCGAGGGTTGGCTTAAGTGTATCAGTTGATAGGAACACGTCCGTTTACGCCGTTTACGATGAAGCCTTCACGCCTCAAACCGGCTTTTTCCGAGATGGTTCTATCGCAAAACCAATAACAGGCAACAACAAGGAATTTGGTATCAAGAAAGATTGGTTTGATGGCCGCTGGAATACCACATTATCTGTTTACAGAATTATGAAACAGAACGAAGTAACAGCAGATCCTTCGAACAAGACTGTACAAAACCCTAACAACCCAACCGATCCAACGGATGTTATTAGAGAGAATTTCAGTGTTGTTATTGGCGAAAAAAGAGCGCAGGGTGTCGAATTTGACTTACGCGGCGAATTGGCTAAAGGTTTAAACTTAATTGCCAACTACGCCTATACCGATGGAAAGGTAACAAAAGCCAACCCCGATGTTAAAACAATTTTTGTTGGCCAGGTAGTACCAGGTTTTGCAAAACACACCACCAACGCCTGGTTAACCTATACCATTCAAAATGGCGCACTTAAGGGCGCAGGCATTTCTGGTGGCTTTACTTATTTAGCCGATAGAGCTGTGGGAACTTACAGCGGCGAAAACAGCAATGAGAATGTTCCTGATTATTTCAAGCTTGACGGCGGAATTTTCTGGGGAAATAAAAAATTCAGAATCACTGCAAATGCCTTTAATATTTTAGACAAATACTTGTACAGCGGATCGTATTACACCGATTATTGGAATGCGCCCGACTACAACCAGGCAATTTATTCATGGCAAGCCGAAGCACCAAGAAATTACCGCGTTAGCGTAGCTTATAAATTTTAATCAAACGCCTGCAGAAATCGTGTCAAATCGGTTTCTGTAGGCATAACCCTTAAACCGAAAAATTATGAAAACTAAATTATTATTGCTTTTTTTCTTTGTTGGATTTGGCATTTCGAGTGCATTTTCTCACGCCATGTGGATTGAAACCGCATCAACAGGCAAAAAAGGACAAACGCAGGAAGTAAAAATCTTCTTTGGAGAATATGAGCACAACGAAATAGATTCGGCGGCCAAGTGGTTTAGCAATTTAAAAGATTTTAAATTAGTCTTAACCGCTCCAAATGGTACAACAAAGGTTTTAACCACGTCGCCCGATGTTTTTTTCTACAAAGCCACTTTTACTCCCGATCAAAATGGAACCTATAAACTATCTGTCGTACATGAAGTGGCAGACATTTATGAAAAAGCCAAAATAGAATATTACGCTTTTGCCGATGTTGCTGTTGGAAGCACAAAACTGAACGCAACTTTCCCTGCTGAAGCAGCCTTAACCATAAGGCCCGAAAAACAAGTTACTAAAGTAGGCGAATTTGCTGCACACCAGGTAATTTACAACAAAGCGCCTTTCGCAAACCAAAAACTGACCGTTGTAAATCCAGAAAGAAAAGGAATTCCTGCCGAAACCGATGCTAACGGAAAATTCACATTCAAGCCAGCGCAAAAAGGAAACTATTTTATTGAAGGTTTCACGGAAGAAAAAACGACTGGGAAATTAAATGGCAAAGACTACGAAAAAGTCTGGCATTTGGTAACCTATACCACACAGATCAAGTAGAAACAAAATTTACAGTATTAATAAGGCCGTAACATAAAGTTAAACTTAATTCGAATTTGATATTGAGTTTTCCGTAAATACAATAAAAATCGTCATTTCGAGCGCAGCCGAGAAATCTTTGAACCTGGCTTTACATGGAGATTTCTCCTCCAAAGGACCTCCTTTGGAGCACTTCGGTCGAAATGACGGCTCCTTGAGAGAACCCGAGCGATCGATACGGAAAGCATCGTCATTCCATGGCTTTATCTGTCCAGTCCGGTCAGGCTAGAACTGAAATTCGGGATAACAATTATACAACCTCATTTTTTTAAACACCCTCAATGGAGCCAACCAAACAAATCCAAAAAAAACATTCAAAATCACGCTTAAGAAGGATTAGTGATTGGCTGCATTTGTGGCTTGGCATTGCTTCGGGCCTGATTGTTTTTCATTTGGGAGTTACCGGTTGTATTTATGTGTTTCAAAAGGAAATTACCGAAGTTATTCACCAAAAGGATTTTTTTGTAGAGGTTCCGGCAAATCAAAAAACGCTCCCGTTAAGCATCTTAAAAATAAACGCCGAGAAAGCCCTGGGTGGAGCGAAAAAAATATCGTTCATTACCGCTTACAAAGCGCCTGAGCGTACATGGGAATTCGGTGTTTACAAAGCGGGCAATCCGCAGGCATTCTGGTACTTCGATTCGGTAGATTATTACGATGTTGTGTATGTAAACCCGTACAACGGCAAAATTACGCTGGTGGCCGATTATAAGTATGAGTTTTTTGGAGTGATCAAAATGCTGCATTGGAGCTTCTTAATCAACCATCCTATTGGACAACAAATTATAGGTTGGGCAACTTTTGTCTTCGTATTTCTGCTTATTTCGGGAATGATTATGTGGTGGCCCAGAAACCTCAAAAAATCCAACTTCAACAAAAGCTTCAAAATAAAATGGAAAGCAAAATTTAAGCGCATTAATTACGATTTACACAATGTTTTGGGCTTCTACGTGATGACGATTTGCCTCATGCTAGCTCTAACCGGGATGGTTTGGGCCTTTCAATGGTTTCAATCTACCGTTTATGTAGTAGCAGCAAGAAGCACTGCGCCGCCAGTTCAGGTCGAGGTTAAATCGGACTCGACCAAAACGATTGCGGCGATTCCCCTTGACATTGCTTTTGAAACGGCAAAGATAAAATTTAAGGATTTTGAGAGAATCGGCATGTCGCCAGCCGAAGGTGGTACCGCCACAATTTATGCCAGTGGCTACCGTGGCGAAGAAACCTACTGGAATTATGATGAGCTCCAATTCGACCAGTATTCGGGCAAGCTCTTACACCGCAAAAACCAATCGGAAAAGAATGCAGGCGAAGCCTTAATCGGTATGAATTACGACATCCACGTTGGTGCAATATTAGGTTTGCCTGGAAAAATACTGGCATTTTTTGCCAGTTTCATTGCGGCCAGCCTGCCAATTACCGGCTTCATTATTTGGTGGGGCAAAAAGAAGAAAAAGAAAAATCCCGCAGGTGCGGATAATTAATATAACCTAAAACTATATATATGAAAATTTTAAATTCAATTTTAGTGCTTATCGGCATGATCGCCTTTAGTGCTAACGCACAAGACAAATTGGAGCAAGATAGAAAAGCGATTAAATCATTAGCAGGGTTCTACGAAGTAAATTTCAATTACGCCGATGTGAGTTCAGCAGATCCAAACTATAAATTTAGTAAACCGCATGATGCTCATGCCAACGAGTGGGCAGAAGTGATTGTTGATGAACCAAAGAGAATCGTGATTCAACACATGCTGGCCATAAACGATACAACGGTGATTAAGCATTGGCGCCAGGACTGGACTTACGAAGACACCAACATTATGCTCTACACACAGGATAATGCATGGAAAAAAACAACTTTAAGCCCTGCTGATGTACAAGGCCAATGGACACAAAAAGTTTATCAGGTTGATGACAGCCCTCGCTACCAGGGTTATGGTTTTTGGACACATATTGGCGGGCATAGCGCATGGCAGAGCGTAACCGATTCGCCGCTTCCGCGAAGAGAAACCACGGTGCGAAAAGATTACAATGTTTTAAATCGTGGCAGTCGGATTACCATCACCAAAAACGGTTGGATGTTTGAACAAGACAATAAAAAAATTGTTCGTACACCAGCCGGAGACAAGGTTTTGGCAATTGAAAAAGGCTATGAGGAATTTACCAAAATCGATCCCAAGGTTTTTGAGTATGCACAAAAATGGTGGAGCGATCAGAAATCTTATTGGGCCGATGTACGCGATGTTTGGGCTGATATGGCCAAAGCCACTTCAGGGAATTTTAAGGTTCAAACCGTGATTGATGGAAAAGTGCTTTACTCGATTTTATTTAAGCTAGGCGACGACTCTATTAAAGAAAAATGGACGCCACAGCAAAATAAAGAAAGAATCAGAGCTGCAATACAGCCTTATTTGGCAAGTAAAAGCTAAACATCCAGAGACAAGTTGGTTGTTAGAAAAGAGAAGGCTGTCTCAGAAAGCAAAATGATACCTTAAGCTCAGAATTTATTTGGTGCCTTAAACCTCTCCCTTTTAATGGCGGTGGTTTTTGCGCTGTCTGTACATCCCTCTCCTCGAGGAGAGGGAAAGCAAAGGCATTGCTTTTAACCCAAACCTTGATAGGGAGAGGTTATGAAACGCAAGGCGAATCCGATAGCTATCGGATTTAATTTTGGAAGGGAAATGAAAGTCGACTTTTGATACAGCCTTCTCTTTTTGGCTTTGAAGCAATTTTTTCTGAAACAAAATGATAGCAATAGATGCTATCAAAGCGATTAATCTTAACTTTAAGAGCTAATCGATTTCAATGAAAAAAACAATCACGATATTTCTTTTATTTTTTGTTTGCAACTGCTCGGCTCAAGATTCGGTCTACGTTAGGAAAGTGATCAACACGCTTACTTCAAAAGTATTATGGGGTCGCGGTTACACCAAAGACGGAATGGCAAAAACAGCAGATTTTTTGGCATCGGAATATCAAAAATTAGGGCTCAGCCGCATTTCAGGCAGCTTCAAGCAAAATTTCAGCTTTCCGGTCAACACCTTTCCGGGCAAAATGGAGGTTGCAATCAATGGTAGAAAACTTATTCCGGGCAAAGATTTCATTGTGAGCAATGAAAGCCCCGGCACTAAACAAAATGCCAGTTTACACAAAATCGACAGCGTAACTTTTCAAACGGAATCGAACATTCGAGTACAGCTAAAAGATAAGTTGACCTGGTCTGTTGCTACCGAAGTTGGCAATATTACCGGCATTCAAATTAACCGTAAGAATTTTTTCGAGGTTCCGAAGCAGATTAATGTCGATATAGAAAACAAGTTGATCGAAAACTTTACAGCCTCAAATGTTTGCGGCATGGTTAAAGGCACAAAACACCCAGATTCGGTGTTGGTAATTACCGCACATTACGATCATTTGGGAGGCATGGGCGCAGAAACCTACTTTCCGGGCGCCAACGATAATGCAGCGGGCGTAGCTACTTTATTGAGCCTGGCCAAATACTACACCGCCAATCCACAGCCTTACTCCATTGCTTTTATTTGCTTCGCCGCCGAAGAAGCTGGATTACTTGGATCGCGATATTATACAGAGAATCCCTTGTTCCCACTTGGCAAGATCAAATTTCTGATCAATTTAGATTTGGTTGGTACAGGCGAAAGCGGTATGACAGTAGTAAATGCAAGCGTTTATCCGAAGGCATTTTTATTGCTGAATAAGATTAACGATAATCATAAATTGATCACAAAAATCAACCCGAGGGGAAAAGCGGCCAATAGCGATCATTACTTTTTCACCGAAAAAGGTGTTCCGGCCTTCTTTATTTATACGCAAGGCGGGCCCACGGCCTATCACGATATTTTCGACAGGCCCGAAACCTTACCGTTAACAGAGTATAGCGATCTTTTTAAATTGATTGTCGATTTCAATCATGAAATGATGAAATAAGCCTGGTGTTAAGTCTAGCATAAAATGTCGTATCGATTTGTCACCTTGAGCGAAGCCGAAAGGCTCAGCCTGACAAACTATCGTTGGCATAACACTAGCTACTATATAAAAGCATGTTCAGCAATCGATAATCGGTAGTAAAATCGATAATCTTGCCGAAGGTAATTCGACTAAAATATTTCGATCGCGGGTTTAGGATAACATTTTTCTCATCGGGAATAATAGCAGATGGAACGCTGAATGCCAGCGTTGCTGGGTCGTTTAACAATTGTCCGCCGATCCATTGCGTATAGGATATGTTTTCTGCCCACTCGT
>Ga0308165_1005572_pt1 | contig 11587 bp, 8 predicted proteins | sample PhyWR2_FD_201032 | JGI IMG/M metagenome (GOLD analysis project Ga0308165, IMG submission 201032) | Phyllosphere microbial communities from UC Gill Tract Community Farm, Albany, California, United States - DLSLW.R2 | ecosystem: Host-associated > Plants > Phyllosphere > Unclassified | place: USA... | reverse complement strand
GCAAATCATTAAAAGTCGGAGAAAGCAGCGTCGCTGAAGGCCCATTTTTCTTCATGCAAGGAGTTTTTCCCATGCCATCAGCGCAAATTTCCGCGGTCGAGCGGCGTGCCGAAATACTCGACACCATTGCTGCCATTTTACCTATAAGGCGTCGCTATATGCTCGCAGGTAATCTGAAGGATGAGGATGTCGAAACGCTCCGACATCTCGTCAATGAGGGCATGGGCGAGAACAACCTGCGCGCGCCGACTTCAGATTTGGCTTTTCTCGAAGTCTAGTCGATGGCTGCAACTGGCAGCCCCTCCCCTCGCCAGCTCCCGATGGACTTCTATTAAAGTTCGTCGCGCATCATTTCTGGCGGCCGCAACAGGGGGAGATCGATCCCAATCGCGGCATGCCAGAAAGGTTTTTCTGCGGGTATCCGGACCGCATACACCTGCCGCCGCCGTCTGGCTAACTGGTCAACACTGACCCGCTAGCTCGGACTGGAGGGGGTGTTTTCGTCACCAACCGTCAAAACGGCCATCCGCCTTGCCGTAGGCGCCATCAACCGACCAAGATGGCGCAAAAGTGCCAATGCCATCACCGGCGATATTCTCACCAAACTCTTGGCGACCTGTTATCGGGAAGATCTAACCGATATCCGCGACCGAGCCATCCCGATGGTCGCCTTTGCCTCGGGTGGCCGTCATTGTACCGAAATAGCCTGTTTGCGCATGGGCTCAGGCTATTTCACCGAAGCTGCCAATCGCGGCATTCCCATGCCCGAAGCCATGGAACAATCGCGCCATCGCTCGGTGCAGCAAGCATCCGATTACTACAACAACGCAAAACGGCGCAGCAGACGGGCCTCAAGGCTGCCTTGATATTTGTGTCTCAAGCAAATTGTCGCTACCTTTAGAACTCTTGCATGGCTTGCGAGGTAATCTCGACGAGTGGCGAGAAGAGATATTCGAGAATACGGCGTTTGCCGGTTTTGATTTTAACGATGACGCCCATGCCGGGTGTCAGTAGCATTGGTCGCCCGTTGACAGTGATTGTTGTCTGTTCGGGCTTTACAGTGATTGGAAACACGAGGTTCTGGACGCTTTGCACGTTCCCCGTAGGAACAAGTGCATGAGGTTCGCGCATAGCAGTAGATTCCAGCTGTGCTGGATCTGGTTCGGGCACTGCATCTGTTGCGACATTGGTCAAACTCCCTTCGATGATGCCAAAACGGGTGAACGGATAAGCTTCAATCTTGATAACAGCAGGCTGCCCGGCTATCACGAAACCTGCATCACGATTGGGCAGATAGGCTTCAATTTCAATCTGATCATTCTTCGGTACAATGCGCATCAGTGCAGCACCTGCGGTTACAATGACGAACAGTCGCCAGCCGATGAGCGATAATAACAACGGTGCGGCAGCGGACAATTTCACGCATATCTCCCAGAATGATACGCTCGCTTTCATAGTCGAGCGCACTGGTGGCTTCATCAAGGATCAGAATGGGCGGATTTTTAGAAAGAGCGCGGGCAATGGCCAGTCGTTGCCGCTGTCCGCCAAAGGTTGGCACCGCGTTCTTCAATCAATGTGCCATAGCCTCGTGGCAGTTTGCAGATGAATTCCTCAGCACCAGACAGTTTCGCCATGCGAATAACTGCTTCGCGTGACATGCCGGGAGTAGCAAGTGCAATATTGTCATGAATGGTGCGGTTGAACAGCATGTTCTCTTACAAGACCACGCCGATACGCGAACGCAACCAGGCAGGATCAAGTTGTGCTGCGTCCTGCCCATCGACAAATATCTGGCCATTGCGCGGCATGTAGAACCGCTGAATAAGTTTTGTAAGTGTAGATTTACCCGAGCCTGAAGGGCCGACGATGCCGATCACGTCACCCGGTAAAACACACAGATCAATGTTTTTGAGTACATCCTGACCGTCCGGGCTGTTGCGGAAATCGACAGCCTTAAAACTCAGTGACCCTTTCGGCGCTGGCAAGCTGACGGCAACGGATGGTCGTGGCTCTACGGGCGCATTGAGGATATCGGCCAGTCTTGAAACAGAAACCTGAACTTGTTGGAAATCTTGCCAAAGCTGTGACAGGCGCAGAATTGGTTGTGAAACCTGACCTGCAATCATATTGAAAGCTACAAGCGCACCGACTGAAAGCTCGCCGTTGATGACCGCTTGTGCACCAAAAAGCAACAGCGCCGCGTTGGTAACCTTGCTGACATACTGAATAGAATTCTGACCTTTGGCCGACAGCATAGTGGCAGCAAAAGATGAGCGAACATAGGCATCCAGACGCTCTTCCCATTGTGTCGCCACCACAGGTTCAACAGATGATGCCTTCAGCGTCTGGATACCGACAACGGTTTCAACAAGCAATTGCTGACTATAAGCACCCCGATCAAACTTCTCGTCAATGCGGGTTTTGAGAAAAGGCCGGATCAAAAGACCAATCGCGAGATAAAATGGAATGGATGCGACTACGATCCAGGCAAGGATCGATGAATAGCAAAAAAGTACGAAGATGAAGATAAATGTAAAGATCAGGTCCAGCCCGGAAAACAGGCCCTGACCAGTCAGAAAGTTCCGGATGGTTTCGAGTTCACGAATACGGGCGACGGTCTGGCCCGCTGCGCGCGTTTCAAAGTAACTCAATGGCAGATTCATCATATGCCGGAACAGGCGTTGTCCCAACTCGACATCGATGCGGTTCGTGGTGTGTGACAAGGCATAAGTGCGCAAATATTGCAGCACGACATCAAACAGCCCAATCGCAGCCAGACCGACGACCAGAACGATCAGTGTTGAAAAGCTGCGATGGGCCAGCACCTTGTCGACAACAACCTGAAAAAATAAGGGTGTTATAAGCGCAAAAAGCTGAATGAAAAGTGAGGCCAGCAACACATGGCCAAAAGCACGCTTGTAGCGAAACAGTGAGGGCAGAAACCAACGAAACCCAAAACTTTCATGCGATGCACCCGCACCCATAAAGCGCCGCTGCACGAGAATGAAATCACCGTCGGTTGCCTCAAGCAATTCTTCCAGCGTCAGATTGCGCGATTGAAACGTGACTGGATCGATTAACCGGTACAGTCCTTCAGAGGTCACTCCGACAAATAACGCGAATGAACTACCCGGCAGGCAAGCGATTGCAGGAACGGGTAAATCTGCCAGCCGCCCACGATCCCGTACAGTCACAAAGCGAGATTTCAGGCCAATGGATTTTGAAGCCCGCCGCAGATCATCAACCCTCGACTGATTGGATAGAGCCAGTTCACGAGCGAGTTGTTCTGGTCGGGCAGCAATCCGATAGTGACCTGCAATGGCAACAAGCGCACAAAGGCCGGTATCGAGATCACCAGAATGCCGATCAGCGCCAGCACCGCTCGATAGTGCAATATTCATAAAAATCCGATAAAATAACGATAAAAACTAATTTAGATTAAACACGGCAGATGCTCATAGTCCTATCAGGGCGATGAGCACTTCCAATGAAGAAAACACAATAAGATGAGGGGCAGACAGCATTACGCTGCCCCCTACAGAATGACTATTAACCTGACAGCGATGGACGATAGGCAAGCGTGACGTCACCCACCAGCATCTTTGTACCATCATTCATAGTGCCTGACTGGTGCCAATGATCATAGACCCATCAGCAAAGTTTTTGGCACCGTCTTTGGACGGCATCAGATCAATCAGGCGAATGCCGGCTTGCTCCATGGTCAGCAGTTCTCCAGTATCCGCAGCGCCATTTTGGTTTTTGTCCTGCCATACGCGAAATTCGTTCCAGCGATCATCTCGAATATCAAGCACATTGTCATGATTGCTATCAAAGGCAAAACGCAAGCCTTCCAGATCGGTCACAGGTTGACCAGTATCGTTGACACCTTTCTCTTTCAGCTCCGCCTGACGTGCATCTTCTGTCTTCCAGAGCGCAAAGGCAATTTCTTTTGCGTCTACAATCTTACCGTCAGGCCCTGACGAGTTGTTTGCCGCCAGATCAATTACCAGCATCCCATCACTTGGGCCAACCCATGCTGTCTGATCAAGAACACCATCGCCAGTCCAGTCAAAGCACGGAGTAAACTGGTCTTGAGCTGTTGAATTTTTATCGCCCTTTGGTACTGTGAGTGTATCGATAAACGTTTTTTGTGCAGTTGCTTGAGCCGATGATAAAAGATCACCGGCTGTCGAAATGTCAGCAAGTGGCGTTAAATCAATAAAACCATCTTTGTTCATATCGAGCAATACGGGAAAGCCAGAGCACCTCCCAGTGTTTGGAAGGCAGACTTGAATTCCTCCCTTCTTATCTCCGCTACCGCTACCGAGACCTTTTCCACCACCGCCTTGATTATGGCGGCGTTGCTCTTCCTCAAATTTTCTTTGTTGTTCACGCCGCTCTGCGTCTTGGCGACGGTGTTCTTGCATTTCGGCAGCTATCTTATGGGTCATTTCCAACGATTTTTTACTTGCTTCATCCATCCTCTTACGGTCTTCCTCCTGTCGTTTGCGCGTGTCCTCGATCTGCTTGCGCTGCTCCTCCTGCATCCGAGCATTTTCCTCTTCAATCTGCTGTGCTTTGCGCTCTGCCTCTGCTTGAGCCGCACGACGTTCAGCTTCCGGCTCCGCAAGACCTATAATCTATTCTTTTCTTCGAATGTCGGGAGCAAGGTACTCGGGGTAAGGACTACGACCCTCTACAAAACCCCAGTTCTGCCAATGGTCCAAGGGATTCATCCCAGCATTTTTGACATCTGGATATTTGTTCAAATAGAATTTTGGATCAAAAAACGGGTTAGGTTTACGGCCTTCTTTCCATCCAAACTGTTGGAAGTGTTGATATGCCGTGCTTTGCCACCGGGTCGGGTCTGCAACATCTGGGTTATTCGTCAAATAATATTTTGTATCAAATGTTGCTATATCATTTGGTTTTGGCTGCGATGCCAGCTGTTCGGCTCTCTTGTCAGCCGCAGCTTGCTCGACCGCCTTACGGTCGGCATCCGCTTTGTCAGTCTCAGCCTTCTTACGGGCTTGTTCCATACTATCGAAGGTCAGTGCACCGTTCTTGTCGAACTGTTTTTCCTGTGTGACAAAACCTGTCGCCGGATCGTAGCTCTTCTCTGAGCGTGAGCCATCAGGGTTTGTTTTGACGGTCTGCTGAATGCGGCCATTTGCGCCAAATGTATGCTGATAAACAGTCCCATCCGCGAGTTTGATAGTATCAACATGGGCTTCCGTAGTCGGCGCCTGCCATGGATGATCAAGTCCCTTTTCAAGGCGTTCATTTCGCCGTGTGTTCAGTCTGGCGTTTTCGGCTTCATCTTGCAGCGGAATACGGTTCATATCCTTATCGAACTGATACCAGCTGACTGCACCATCCGGTCCGATGCTCACCCGATAGCCACCAATTTCATCGGGGTTGCCCATTAAACTTTGCGTATTGCCTTCCAGATAATCAGTTACGCGATTCAATATCTCTGCTTTGATCGCCTCTGGAGCCTGTGCGTTCATGCCCGTTTTGACCTGCTCAAAAAACTCAAGTGGGCTCACGCGCAGTCGGCTGGCTGCATCCAGCACCGCTTTAGTGGTAAGTGCGATAAACTTTTCATATTCAACCGGGTCGCTCGTGATGCGGAACCCAACCGTATCACCGGGCTTGTCCGACATCTGCATGTTCCAATAATAAAACGCGCCCCCCCCAACCGGCCAGCGTTTGACCGCCTTGGCCAAGAGCAGATTGTACATCATGTTGAAGCAAAGCGCCGATATCTGGAACCCTGTTGAATTGCTTCACGTCTCCAATGACGGCTTTACCGATGATGTTTGAATTTTCCTGAACTGTGGCGGCATCGGCAGTCTTGCCGTCGAATGCACGGCCGTTCTGGGTCACACCACGAATAAATGCGTTAGCCTGACTATTGGGGTCATTGCGGTTGATCTCCGCCGCCAATCTAAACCAGTAATTGGTATTCTCATATGCCTGGCGATCAGGATGGCCGGTGTTTTCAGGGGTGTCGAGGAAAGATTGGATTTGTTGATTAAGGTAATCGTAACCCGCAGCATAGTTGCCGCCACCCTCATTGGTAATTTCGTTCAGCTTATTAATTTGCTCTGCATTGAGCGAAAACTCACCAGCCATAATATATCTCCATAATAAAATATAGAATTATGTTATTGAAAATATTAGTCTTTAACCCGCCATTGTTCGATAAGTGTTCGCACTCCGTCCTTGACGTTTTGCCATTCTGGCAGTGCATCAACAGGCATCAGCAGGATCGCTTCCAACTGCATATCGGTGAGATAAAGATAAACCTTACAAAGGGGATTTTCGTCTTTGCTTTCTGGAGTGGAACACGACAATTGGATTTTGTAGTCGCGTTGCGAAATATCTGCAAAGTTGTCCTCGAAAGCACCCACACTATCGGTCAGCTCATGCAAAAGCCCGTATTTTCGTTCGAGGCGGATGATCTGGTTCGACCGCAAGCCGTTTGAAAATGCGATCGAAGGAGATTCAGATTCCCCTTTGGCGGTATCAACGAACTTTAGGCTAAGAATCTTGACTATATACTCTTCCGGTCCTGGAGCTGGGCGCCCTTCTTCCTTTGGCCGAAAATTTGCGTCGTACCACATGTCTTTTTGTGGAGACCGCAGATCAGGCAACCAGAAAGCGAACTCAAGGCTACTCATTTTTGGATAGCAGTTTACCTCTTCCGGTGACTGCCGCCCGGTGAAATAGCCATAGGGTATGTCGAAGGTGTGAGGGCCCAGATAACGCCTGACCTTATAGGTCTTGTCCATTTTCTGAATTTTATACCAAACGGTATTGATATCCGGCGCAGGTTTGCAGGGGTATTGGTCTTCAGCACTTACAGGATGAATACTGATAGCGAGCAAAGAGCCCAGCAAGATAAAAAGCGTTATAAGCTTCAATAACTTCCCCCATTCGTCCATTACAGCCGGTCTAGCAAAACATTTTGTCAATCATGCTTGGCTGCACAATCTCAAGCTCATGAATTCGTGAAAGATAAGTGATGAGCGAGTGCATAGAAAGACCTCATATATAGGGAGTAATTACGCTGACACTCGCCCATGACAGGGAAGTTCTCAGATGGGCACCGACCTAAACGAGAGTTCTGCCGTACCTTGTTCTTTGATGCATCTGTTATACGGATTTCAGGCAGGTTATTTTACGCCACAGGTTGGTGGAGGTTTGTCGTAACGCACGATGATCAGCGGAGCTGAATTGGTTACGGGGATAGTAATGCAGGTTGTATCTCGGATCATGTATCAATGTGAACTTCTGCACATGTCGCGCTGATTTAAAGCGCTTCATGACCCGCTCTTGCAGCCAGATCGGCTGGTGCGAATTCACTGCTCAACTGTTCAAGCCCTTATGTTGGCGATGATCGTAGAGAGTGAAACCTATCTCTCGTTTGGCAGCGCCATAAGAGAATAGTTTGTCGGTGATCATAACCCGCAGTGCGCAGCCCTGAGCAGAGAGAAGCTTCCGCATGAACCGTTTGGTTGCCTTGGTATTGCGGCGTCTCTGGAGCAGAGCCTCCAACACGAAGCCATCCTGATCAACCGTGCGCCAAAGGAAATGGTGTTCACCTTTGATCGTAACAACCATTTCACCCAAGTGCCATCTATACCAAGGCGCGGTGTGGGGCGACGGATAATATTGGCATAGGCCTGACCGAGTTTCTCAGCCCATGTGCACACTGTCTTATGTGTGACGAAGATCGCGTGATAGGCCAATATATCTTCGACCATGCGTAAGCTTAATGGAAAGCGGAAATACAACCATACTGCTTCCGCAATGATTTCAGCAGGATAACGATGGCGATGATAAAGCGAAGAACGGGGCTCAGTCATGCCCCCGTTATTCCCACGGATGCTTACGCTAAAGTTTAGGTAACAGTGCCCGTGATATCCATCCAAGATAAGATTCACGTTCTTTGGCGCGCAGGGAATAACCAGCTTGTCTTTCGTTCAGGCACTTCATCTATAATTGCAAAGAAACACAAAGAATGAAGTATTTTTTGCCTTAGTGCACAAGGATGCGGACAACGCGTTTGGCATTCAGTTCTCTGATCTGCCAAGCGTTTTTTCTGCTTCCGATAAGGCTGACGATCTCTTCAATAGAAGCCCTTCGTCTTTATGCAGAGACAAAGCGTTGACAAATCCGTCAAGCCACGCTGACATTCTGGCTAGTGATGATATTTCGAGCAGAATTAGCTCAAGGTGCCTGTCTGGTATCCGTGTTGCTTATTGAGGACGATAGCGCTGTTGTGCGCGTGAACGTCACCTTTGAACGCGGTGTTGTGAAGGCTATCGACACAGTAGCAAAGGATCGCAGTTTAACGCGTTCATCTTTCTAGACTCAAGTTGAAAGACACGAAGTTGAGGCACGCGCCTAAGCGTCTACATTTCTCTCTAAACAGAAAAACGGGCTCGATAGCAGTCATTAATGCGGGTTACATGCAAACACTTTTAGATTCCTTCATATTTATATTAGCTGTTCTCGCAATCCTGCGCGTGGCTTGGATTGTGAGTGCTTGCACATCCATCTAGTTAGAGAATACGCATTTTCTTCTGAAGAAAGCCCGACGTTGTTGCGGTTATTCAATGCGTTATGAGCCTATATTGCATTCATCCCTATGCTTCTAAGCTGTGTTTTTGCGACTGTCAGCGCCGCCGTTTTGATTAGTATGCGAAATTCTGGCCGCAACGTACTGCTCAGTACGCGCGATTTTGAAAGATTCTTCAACAGAAAGCGTTGAACAGATCAGCTGGTATTCGCGAAAGCATAATATGTCGGCCAGAAAACTTCGGACAAAGCAACTTTTGCGTCGCGCCCGCAGCAAACCTATATTCGAGTGTATCTGCCTCGCGGTTTAATCTCAAATCATAGATCATTTGGATGGGAAACACGTCAAGTACTCATAGCTGATAGTGGAAACAGCTTGCATAAGTTCCAGAGTTTTAGAGCAGTTTTCCGCCTGAAACACAGACTCGATCAGCCATGATCAGCGGAGGCACGCTCAACAAAAGCGCTGCGCCATCTTAATTGACAGTAAGGACATGAGCTCGAGCTGCCCATTTTTTGCCTTTTGAAGAAGTGAGCGCAGATAGCCACCAGGGCTTTGTATCTCTTCGGCTCGCTGCAAAATCCAAGCCACAATTGTTGCGGCGCCTTCCCTGCCGAGAATAACAGAGGCTTCGCGCCACGCAGTCTCCCCTATGCCTAGGAAAGATGACACAACACTTGCTGCATTGAGAAGATCGCGCCAGCAATGAACCCCATTGGTAGCATAGGCCGTAATATTGGGACAAACCCTCAGAACCATGTCCAAAGACAAAGCCATCAGTTGCCTTGAAGAAGAACATTTAGTGGATGCAGGTTGGTCCGTTTCAGGCATTTGCGCTTCCAAATCATTCAATTTTGCATTTTTAGAATCTAAAAGGGATTCTGTCTGGGATTCACAATAGTGCCGCTCAGATTGAGCGCCTGTGCCGCTCACTTTAGGAGAATTCTTACTATTGTCCAAAAGGTTAGCGATTTCCGCGCCAATTGCTTCGAATTTTGCCTTGATTGCGGTCAGTTCCGCGAAGGAGGCACGGCGCGGAATAGCATCGACACTCGAGCGAAACCGATAGAATAGTGCAATTAGCGCTTTTGTCTGTTCAGCTGCATCAAATCTCGCAGCGATCTCTCGTCTCGCTACAGAAACCTGGTCTCGTAACACTTTTAACGCGCGATGTTGGGCAAGAATAGCCTCAGCCTTCTGGCTTATTTCGGAAGCCCGCTCGATCAAAGGCGCAAAAGAAAAGCCGAATGCCAGCTCAACCGCCCCTGCCCCATCTTTATGGGCATAGCGCTTCCCATTTGGACTGTCTTTACGTGCTATGATACCTGCATTGATAAGCGACGTCAGATGCCGACGAAGCGTGGATTCAGGCATACCGTGTGCGCGCAGTGATAGCTGCCGGTTCGATGGAAATACGACAGGGTTACTGTTGGCAGTTATCTGATCTTCCGGTAGGAAGGACAATAGCGAGCTCAACACTGCTAGACAGCGATCATTTAGACCGAAGTCACATTTTGCAACACAAAGCTGTTTATACAATGCCCATCGGTTGATAGCCCTGCCCTGTTCGGTTGATTGTTTTAGAGTAAAAGAATCCGTTCGCCTACGTAAAGTAGACGTGACATTCTCCAGAATTTGCATTTCTCTCTACCTTTCTAAAGGCAAAAGAACGCTGCCCGCCAAAATGACGCTAAAAGGCTTGACAGTGATTCTGAGAAATGCGATTCGTAATCTTGCTTAGGGAATACGGATCGCCTTCACAGACTGACGTTTGTGGGGGCTTTTCTTTTGCTGCTAGTCTCCGTTGTTCTTTTTTGAATTCGCAAAGTCATTGAACAGCTGGTCGATATTATCGGACAGCCACTCACCGAAAACGCCGGCGCTTGCATTCGTTAATTCAATTGTGGTTTTCCGGCTATTCTGATTCATTGAAAAGCTGACTGAATTATCCGGTGCTTTCCAACTTTTGATTATCTTCTTAACATTCGTTCGCTTGTTTGCCTTCCCACTTGTCTTAAGAGTCTGCAAGATAAAGGCAAACTTATCATGCGAGGCCTCGAATTCTGGTGAAGATATCAGCTCAACAGCTTTCGCCGTGATAACGGGGTTGAGCACAGCCTTTTTCAGTTCTTCCCACCTGTCACGGCCTACGCCTTTGGCAGCACCCAGACGTTCAAGTACTTGTTCTGGTATGCTTTCCGCTACAGAAAGCATGCGAGATAACAGTGTATCATCCACTGTGAGGGAAGTTTTTATGACCTCCTTGGAGAGTCCGTTTCGAAGCAGCCTGCGAGCGAAAAGCGCCTTTTCAATAAATGAGAGGTCTGCACGTGCTGTGTTTTCTTGCCCCTGCGCTATGACATGCTCAATATCGGCCAGTGGCTTTATCACTGCACGAACCATGATTCCAAGCTCTCGCGCAACTTTTGCTCTACGATGTCCAAATACGATCATATAACGGCCGTCGTCGTCTGGATGCGGTCGCACAAGAATTGGAGTTGATTGCCCGGAGTTTTGGATAGCATCTCGAAGAGCTAAATAATCCTGGTCGTCTTCCCCAATACGGTCTGCTACAAAAGAGCCGTCAAGATCTGATGTGTTAAGAGAGACTATCGTTTCTCCTTCTAGCATGCGAATTGAGTTTTCCGCCAGATCATCCAAGGATTGGATCATGGAACGTGATGCCCCACGCTTTGTATAGGATGCACGAGCTTCGGAATTTGAGATCTGGGAATCTTCGTGGTTCTCCGCGTTCAGCGCCGCAGTCATATTTGTAAGAAGATTTTTTCTAGCCATATCTCACTCCGAAAGATGACGTCATCTTATTGGTTTTAAATACTAATTTTTCATTCTGCACGGCTGTCAAAAACTACTTTCGATTCCAGGCTGCGTGGATAAGGGAAACGATCTCAGAGTTAACAGCATTGAGGCTTTCAATTGCCCGTTCATAGGTCGAACGCGTGAATTGAGACTTCTCGACTTCGTACAGAGTTTGTT
>Ga0308165_1005566_pt1 | contig 11598 bp, 16 predicted proteins | sample PhyWR2_FD_201032 | JGI IMG/M metagenome (GOLD analysis project Ga0308165, IMG submission 201032) | Phyllosphere microbial communities from UC Gill Tract Community Farm, Albany, California, United States - DLSLW.R2 | ecosystem: Host-associated > Plants > Phyllosphere > Unclassified | place: USA... | reverse complement strand
AAACTGGAAGAGGGCTAATCCATGGCTTTATCAGCAGGCTTGCGCAATAAACTGATTGCTGTTGCGGGCGCCGGGGCCATTGCTATCGCTACTGTATTTCTCGGCGGCCAGGGCGGCGTAGAGGGGCGGGAATATACGGCCTATAAAGATGTTGCTGGCGTGTGGACTGTCTGTGATGGTCACACTGGCCGGGATATCGTCAAAGGTAAGAAGTACACCGACCGGGAATGTGATCGCTTTCTCTGGAATGACCTGCAGCCGGTTAAAAAGGGCGTGGATGGCCTGGTTAAAGTCCCGCTCGGCGAATACCAGCGCGCCGCACTCTACAGCTTCACTTATAACGTCGGGCTTAATGCTTTTTCCAAATCCACGATGCTGAAGAAGCTCAATGCCGGTGACGTTGGCGGGGCCTGCGATGAAATGCGCCGCTGGGTGTATGCGGGCGGCATGAAGTGGAAAGGGCTGCAGAACCGGCGTGAGATGGAGCGCTCAATGTGCATTGCGGAGAGCAGCGATGACCTTTAAAGCTTGGCTAATAATCGCCGGGGAATTAGTCCTGTCGGTAATTCTCGTTTATGTACTGCTCGGTAAAATTGCCGATGAAAGTCGTCGGGCAAATGATGCTGAATCTCTTGCTAAGCAAAGACAGGAAACTATCAATGACATGCAGGTTCGGCAGCGCGACGTTGCGGCGCTTGATGCCAAATACACAGGAGAACTTGAAAGTGCAAAAGCGACTATCGATCAGCTTCAGCGTGATGTTGCTGGTGGCAGTAAGCGGCTGCAAGTCTCCGCCACCTGCCCCAAACCAATGCCCGGAACCACCAGCACCTCCGGCGTGGATGATGCTACCAGCCCCGGACTTACTTACGCCGCTGAACGGAATTATTTCAGTCTCCGGGAGCGAATCAGCACCGCAACCAGCCAAATAGCTGGGTTGCAGGACTACATCAGGCAGCAGTGCCTTAGAAAATATTGAGAGGAAGCTATGACCTTTAAGTATGACCTGAATCAGTTTGTTGAAATCGACATTAGCGGCGAGATGGGACATATCAAATCGCGAGCTGAGAGCATCAACCACAGCAATCAATATCTGGTGCATTACAAAGCGGCAGACGGGCAGGCTGGTGAACGTTGGCTTGATGAAGAAGATGTAAGTGCTGTCGAAGATGATGAACATCCCGGCACCCCGATTTATGCGGTGAAAGCTGAGGGCGTAACCCAGCAGTAGGCATTACAGCAGGCATTCACTGAGTGCCTGCGATAATGCTTCATAACGAGGTCGGGAAATGAAAAAGTTAAAAGTTACGATCAATCACCTTGAAGAGCATGTGGATGGCATCGTATGCGGTGCAAAAGTTACGTTTAAGGTGCTACAGGATGGCGTTGTGCTGGTTAAAGACTCTGTATCAGGTAAAGCAACGAGCCCTTATGCCAAAACATATGAGGTGGAGGCATCCGATTCGAATTTAACCGTAGAGCATGATCGTCACGACTTGCACTGTTTAACAATTACTGCATCCTTTGATTAATGATATTTATTTCCGTTAGTTAAGTGCCTAGCATATTCTCCGGGTACCCAAAGGAGAAAACTATGTATGTAGCAGAAGGTTTAAAACCAGATCTGGATAATAACGGGTGGGTTAAAGGATGGGGTGTTGTTCGCAACTCCCCGTGGCATCTTGCAGGCGTGTATGGGTCAAAGGACGTGGCAGAAACAAAAGCTCACATGCTTGGTGAGAGCTATGAGGCTCGCTATGGCTCCCACCGCCTGGGAAGCGATGACTTTATTTCCTGACCGGCTATGACAAGACGCTAATCTCCGTTTAGCGCCGGCTACCACACTTATCACTAAGCCACTCGCATCCGCTGGTGGCTTTTTTATGCGCATCGCACGCGCACCGAAGAGAGTCTTTCAGCAGTGAGCCTGGGCAATGCCGTTACCTCTTGGCGGTTTTGCCGTGCGACAGGCTCACATCTAAAAGGAAAAACCTAATGAAATATTTATCGCTACAACAAGCGATGTTAGGCATGCGTGTCGTACTGACCGATACAGGCATGCTTATCAAAAGCCCTGCGGGTTCTGCTGAATACGATCTGAAAGGCCGCCGCACTAAAGTAAACGGCTGCCCTGAATATTTTCCCGGCCAACTGCGCGTGAAGGATAAGCGCGCATATAAATCTGGCAAGGTAATGATTGATAATCATTTAATGCAATTTTTTGACGGCTCCGGAAAGTTGCGGGTGAAGATAGGATGTCCCGAAGCCCCTGCCGCCAAGCTGATGGGCGAATCTTTTCTCAATGATGCTTTTATTGATCCTGGCTCTATCCGCTCGGCAAAAATTAATGACCCCATCGACAGCAACTACCAGGTGAAAGTTGAAACTGATTCCTACGGCAAGATGTATGCGGCTGGCATGGGTATTACCGGAGGGGATTCAATTTTTAAGGCAAAGCTATCTGACGATATGCGCGCGGCGGTGATTGAGGCGGTTCGTGAAAGCAAACAGTTTGTGGAGCTTGAGGCTAAGAACGCCGCAGACAATAAGGCAGGCCGCTTTGCTGTTCTTAGCGATGCCGCGAAAAGCCTCATCGAAAACGCTCAAGCTACTGATGCGCAGATAGCGCGACAGGCTGCAGTAAGTGTCAACCTGCAAACAGCCATCGCCAACATGGATGAAGCTATCAGGGAAGCTATTCGCAAAGAGATGCAGACCGGCGGAGCTATCTGGGCAGGCATAAAGTCTCGATAATATCATGCAAATGATAATCAATATCGTTTGCGGGTCCTCCCGGAGGGGTGGCCTGCCACGAGGCGGCGGGCACGCGGAAAACGGCTAGTTTTCGTGATCCTTGGTCATCATCATCATGCGTGTAACTCGCTGATTTAATTATGTAGCTAATTGCAAAGATGCCGAAACGTTTAAAAAGTGTTCACCATCATGGATCAGGAACTCGCTTCCCATAAGCTCAATATCAATCAGCTGGCTGGTATTACTGGCGTGCACCGGCAAACGGTGGCAACCAGGCTGAAAAATGTCGCGCCCGCACCCGGCAGTAACAGCAAACTCAAGCTCTATCTTATTACCGACGTGCTGACTGAACTGATGGTACCAACCGTTTCTGCTTCTACTGAGGATATGGCGCCGTCGGACAGGCTTGCCCACTGGAAAGCGGAGAATGAGCGACTCAAGTTTGAACAGGACACAGGGCAGCTAATCCCTGCTGATGAAGTTGCGCGCGAATTTTCTGTGATGGCAAAGGCCGTCGTACAGGTGCTGGAAACGTTGCCAGATATTCTGGAGCGTGACTGCGCGCTGACACCTGTCGCCGTCAGCCGGGTGCAGAGTGTTATTGATGATTTACGTGACCAGATCGCCCAGCGCGTTCTGGACGCCGAGCCGGAGGAGGATGAGCCTGAGGAGGACTGATGGCGAAGAGGGCATCTGCCCGGGGCATCCGAAGAGATGTGCCTGGAATTCTTCGTGCCCCAAGCCGCATGCTGGTGGCCGATGCGGTCAGTGAATATATGCGTGTACCTATGGGGGCCGGAAACTCTGTCCCGTGGGATCCGAATTTAGCCCCATACGTTATCGAACCAATGAACTGCCTGGCTTCGCGTGAATATGATGCCGTGGTATTTGTCGGCCCGGCGCGAACCGGCAAGACAATTGGCCTGATCGATGGCTGGGTGGTTTATAACGTCGTTTGCGATCCGTCCGACATGCTGATTATCCAGATGACGGAAGAGAAGGCGCGTGAACACTCGAAAAAGCGCCTCGATCGTACTTTTCGTTGCAGTCCTCACGTTGCGAAACGACTCAGTCCGAGGCGTAACGATAATAACGTTTACGACCGGACATTCAGGGCCGGGAACTATCTGAAGATTGGCTGGCCGTCCGTTAATATTATGTCCTCCTCGGACTACAAATGCGTGGCACTGACCGATTATGATCGCTTCCCGGAGGATATAGACGGGGAGGGGGATGCCTTTTCTCTGGCCTCAAAACGTACGACCACTTTTATGTCCTCCGGCATGACGCTGGTGGAAAGCTCTCCTGGCCGCGATATTCGCGATACCAAATGGCGCCGCAGCTCTGAGCATGAAGCCCCGCCAACGACCGGTATTCTGTCGCTTTACAATCGCGGCGACCGCCGTCGCTTCTACTGGCCCTGCCCGCACTGCGGTGAGCATTTCCAGCCAGAGATGAAAGCCATGACGGGATACCGGGAGATTAGCGATCCGGTGAAAGCAAGCGAGGCGGCTCATATTGTCTGCCCGTCGTGCGCCGGGATTATCACTGCTGATATGAAGCGCAGTCTGAATATGAAGGGCGTCTGGCTGCGTGAAGGCCAGAAAATTGACCGTGATGGCAACATAACGGGCGAGGCGCGGCGCTCTCGCATTGCTTCGTTCTGGATGGAAGGTCCGGCGGCTGCGTACCAGACCTGGCAGCAGCTGGTTTACAAGCTCCTCACCGCCGAACAGGAATATGAAGCCAACGGCAGTGAAGAAACGCTCAAGACGGTTATCAATACCGACTGGGGCCTGCCTTACCTTCCCCGTTCGAGCGTGGAGCAGCGAAAGGGCGACGAGCTTCGTCTGCGTGCCGAGCCTGTCGAGAGGCGCCGGGTTCCGGCGGGCGTGCAGTTCCTGGTGGCTACCGTCGACGTGCAGGGCGGCAAAAACCGCCGATTTGTGGTGCAGGTTACCGGTTATGGCAGCCAGGGCGAACGCTGGATTGTCGACCGTTACAACATCATGCAGTCGATGCGAACCAATGATGATGGTGAAAGTTACCACATCGACCCGGCAAGCTACCCGGAAGACTGGGATTTGCTGCGTACTGACGTGCTCGATAAAACCTGGGCGCTGGATGGCGAGCCGGGTATGCGTATGAGCCTGCTGGCTATGGCCGTGGATTCCGGCGGGGAAGATGGTGTAACAGATAATGCTTATGCATTCTGGCGCCGCTGCCGCCGTGACGGCCTGCAGCGTAAAGTCTGGCTTTTCAAGGGTGACAGCCAGACGCGCGCCAAACTCATTACCCGCACCTTACCCGATAACACCGGGCGCTCCGCCCGCCGGGCGAAAGCGGCTGGCGACGTCCCGCTTTATCTACTCCAGACCAACGCCCTGAAGGACCGGATCAACAACGCGCTCTGGCGCGACGTGCCGGGGCCTAACTACATCCATTTCCCGGACTGGCTGGGTGAGTGGTTTTACGACGAGCTGACCTACGAGGAGCGTTCAACGGATGGCAAATGGACCAAGCCCGGTAAGGGCGCTAACGAAGCGTTTGACCTCATGGTTTATGCGCATGCTCTGGTCATTCTCCACGGTTACGAAAAGATTAAATGGCCTGACGCGCCGGAGTGGGCGCGCCGTGAAACCTATCTTGTGGCTGAGTCCATACCAGATGCGGCGACTGTGGCAGCAGTTAAAACAACGCTACCAGCAGTTCCTGTACCAGAGACAACGAAACCGGCCCGTGAATCGGCATGGGCACCATCAACCTCAGGAGGCTGGGTGTGACTCTAAATGATATTCAGGACGTGATCCGTCGCTACACCGAAGCGGAGATAGCCGTACTGCAGGGCAAGTCCATAACTTTCAACGGGCAGCAGATGACCATGGAGAACCTGAGCGAAATTCGCAAGGGGCGTCAGGAGTGGGAGCGCAAATTCGCCTCAGCCAGCGCCGTGATGTCCGGGCGCCCTGCATATCGTCTGGCGAGGTTCCCGCGATGAGCCTGCTGGATAATGCGATCGGCCTTTTCTCGCCAGGCTGGAAAGCAGCCCGGTTGAAATCCCGGATGGTGATTCGGGCCTATGAAGCGGTACTGCCTACACGAACTCACCGTGCGAAGCGTGAAAATCGTACCGCCAACCAGTTGACCCAGTTCGGTGGTCGTTCCCTGCGCGAGCAGGCGCGCTGGCTGGACTGCAATCACGATTTGGTGATTGGCACCCTTGATAAGCTCGAAGAACGCATCGTTGGCGCAAAGGGCATCATCGTTGAGCCGCAACCGCTGCTGGAAAACGGGAAGCTGGCTGACGGGCTTGCCACACAAATCCGTAAAAAGTGGGCGGAATGGTCGGTTTCGCCTGATGTAACCGGACAGTTTACCCGGCCTGTGCTGGAGCGTCTGATGGCACGAACCTGGCTGCGTGACGGCGAAGTTTTCGCACAAATCGTCAGCGGGACGGGGAATGGCCTGTCCCCTGTGGCGGGCATCCCGTTCTGGCTCGAAGCGCTGGAGCCTGATTTTGTACCTCTGGGCACATCCGACCCCAGCCAGAAATTAAGCCAGGGCATCTATCTGAATGACTGGGGACGCCCGGTGAAATATCTGGTGTACCGCAACATGCCCGCCGAAGGCATGCTTCTGGGCGACACCAAAGACATTATCGCCGAAAACATGTTGCACCTGAAATTCATGCGACGCCTGCACCAGTTGCGGGGTAACTCTCTGCTGGCGGGTGTGATGATGCGGATTTCAGGCCTGAAAGAATACGAGGATGCCGAACTGACAGCCGCGCGTATCGCAGCCGCGCTGGGGATGTTCATCAAAAAAGGCGACGGCCAGACTTATGAGGATGATAACGGCGGTAACCGGGAACTGAATATTGAGCCCGGTATGCTGTTTGATAATCTGCGCCCGGGTGAGGATATCGGAATGATTAAATCCGATCGCCCAAACCCTAACCTCGAAACGTTCCGTAACGGACAGTTGCGCGCTTTTGCAGCAGGTACGCGCGGCAGCTTCTCCAGCATCGCCAGAAATTATGACGGCACTTACAGCGCCCAGCGGCAGGAGTTGGTGGAATCCACAGAAGGTTACCTTATCCTCCAGGACGCGTTTATTGCTGCGATCACCCGCCCGATGTACCGCGCATGGCTGAAAATGGCTATCGCTTCCGGAGAGATAGCGTTGCCGCGGGGCGTGGATAAGGCATCGCTTTATAACGCCGTCTACTCGGGCCCGGTGATGCCGTGGATCGACCCGGTCAAAGAGGCAACCGCGTGGAAATTGTTGTTGCGTGGCGGCGCGGCCACGGAAAGCGAGTGGGTACGCGCCCGGGGCGCAAACCCGGACGATGTGAAACGCCGCCGCAAAGCAGAGATTGACGATAACCGTAAACAGGGGCTGGTGTTCGACACAGACCCGGCAAATGATAAAGGAGACACCAGTGTCCAGGAAACGAAACCGGGTAATGAATCGCCCAAAAGCCCACGTAAAAAATAACTGGTTCCGCATGCAGGCCAGTGCGGCAAACGAGGCTGAAATTTATATCTACGATGAGATCGGCTACTGGGGAGTAACGGCAAAACAGTTTGTCGCCAACCTTAAGGCGCTGGGCGATATTACGCATATCAAGCTGCATATCAACTCCCCGGGTGGCGATGTCTTTGACGGTATCGCCATTTTTAATGCCCTGAAATTCCATGGCGCCGCCATCACAGTTTATATCGATGGTCTGGCCGCTTCGATGGCCTCGGTCATCGCCATGGTAGGTAACCCGGTCATCATGCCGGAAAACACCATGATGATGATCCATAAGCCCTGGGGCTTCGCGGGTGGTGATGCTGATGACATGCGCGATTATGCCGATCTGCTCGATAAAGTCGAAAGCGTGTTAATCCCGGCCTACGCCGCCAAATCCGGCAAATCTCACGAAGAAGTTGCCGCCATGCTGGAAGATGAAACCTGGCTTTCCGGCGAAGAATGCCTGGCGCAGGGTTTTGCCGACCAGGTGACCCCGTCCCTGCAGGCGATGGCCTGTATCCATTCAAAACGTATTGAGGAATTTGAGAAAATGCCAAAAAGCATTCGTAATATGGTCACCCCGCCGCGCAACACCACTACCCGGGAGCCGCAGAATCAGCCACAGAATCCGGCACCGCAGAACCCGTCAACCGAAGACACTATCCGCGCACAGGTACTGGCGGAACAGCGCGCCCGCGTTAACGGCATTAACGATTTGTTCGCTATGTTCGGCGGGCGCCATCAGGATCTGCAGGCTCAGTGTGTCGGAGATATTGAGTGTTCCGTTGAGCAGGCAAAAGATAAGCTGCTGGCGGAGCTCGGGAAAACGGCTACGCCATCCAATAAAACCAGTGCCACTCATATTCATGCTGGTAACGGAAATTTTGTGGGTGATGGTATCCGTCAGGCGCTGATGGCCCGCGCGGGTTACGAAGAGGTGAATCGCGAAAACGTCTATAACGGCATGACGTTGCGAGAATATGCACGCATGTCTCTGACCGAGCGCGGTGTCGGAGTGGCGAGCTATAACCCTATGCAGATGGTCGGCTTTGCAATGACGCACAGCACCTCTGACTTCGGTAATATTCTGCTGGATGTTGCCAACAAGGCATTGCTGCAGGGCTGGGAAGAGGCCGACGAAACCTTCGAACTGTGGACCAAAAAAGGCAGTCTGAGTGACTTCAAGACTGCGCACCGCGTTGGCATGGGCGGCTTCGCCTCGCTGCGCAAAGTGCGTGAGGGTGCCGAGTATAAATATGTGACCACGGGTGATAAAGGCGAAACTATCGCGCTGGCGACTTATGGCGAGATCTTTTCCATTACCCGCCAGGCCATCATTAATGACGATTTGAATGAGCTAACCGATGTTCCCACCAAAATGGGCCGCGCGGCGAAAGGCACAATCGGTGATCTGGTTTACGCGGTGCTGACCCAGAACCCGAAAATGTCTGACGGTAAGGCACTGTTCAGTGCGGATCATAAAAACCTTTCTGCCGGCGCCATCGATGTGACAAACCTGGGTAATGCGCGTCAGTTGATGCGTGTGCAGAAAGAGGGCGAACGTTCCCTTAATATCCGTCCTGCTTATGTGCTGACGCCTACCATCCTTGAAACGGTAGCCAACCAGACTATCAAGTCGACGAGCGTTAAGGGTGCTGACGTTAATTCAGGCATCGTCAACCCGATTCAGAACTTCGCACAGGTGATTTCCGAACCGCGTCTGGATGATGCCGATCCTGCAGCATGGTATCTGGCCGCTGCTAAAGGTAGCGATACCATTGAAGTGGCTTACCTGAACGGCGTTGATACTCCGTACATCGATCAGCTGGAAGGCTTTACCACCGACGGTGTGGCAACCAAAGTTCGTATTGATGCCGGCGTGGCACCACTGGATTATCGCGGTCTGGTGAAATCCACCGGCAAGTAATCCTTCCCGTGCATTTCCCGTAGCCCGTCTGGGCTTTTTTTATGTCTGAAATCTGGCCCCAGCCGGGGTCATGGAGCCTTTATGAAAAATTATCTTCAGGACGGTAATACAATTGCAATCACAAACAGCGGTACTTCGCCCATTCTCAGCGGCGCGCCGGTAGCGGTAGGTGATGTACTGGCAGTGGCGATTGTCGATATCGCCCCGGGCGAAACCGGCGACGGCCGCACCACGGGCGTGGTAGTGCTGCCGAAGCTTGCTGCTGACGCCATTGACCAGGGCAAAACCGTCTATCTCAAGAGCGGCAAAATCCAGCTCGATGCCACTGGCGCAACCCCGGCCGGTAAGGCATGGGAAGCGGCTGCCGCAAACAGTGCCGCAGTTGCGGTTCGCCTGAATGGCTAACCCTTTTGATCAGATGGCGGCACGCATGGATGCCGCCACTGTGCGGGCAATGGGCCATGTGGTCACGGTTAACGGCATGGATTACGACGCTGTTGAAAGCCAGTTTATTGCTGAAATGGGGCCGCTGGCCGGGGAGGGACTGTCACTGGTGGTGTTCTCTTCAATGCTGAAACCCCGACGGGGTGACGATGTAATCTGGCGGGAGCAGTCTTACAAAATTACCCGTCAACAGACCTTTAACGGTAAACCTCAAATCTGGATTGAGTAGGAGGCACCATGTCTATCAAAGGACTCGATCAGGCCATCGCCAACCTTGAAAGCATCAGTAAAACGGCTGTTCCCCGGGCGTCTTCTCAGGCGGTCAACCGTGTTGCCACGCGTGCCATCAGCCGCTGTACGCGAGTAGTGGCAAAGCAGACCCGCGTACAGCGCAAGCTGGTCAATCAGCGCGCCAGGCTAAAAAAGGCCACCGTTCGAAAGCCAGTGGCAACTATCAGAGTGAACAGAGGCAACCTGCCCGCTATCAAACTGGGGCCCGCCAGTCTCCGCCTGTCCCGCCGCAAGCGGGATATGCGTGGAGCAAACAGTGTGCTGGTAATCGGCCGCTTTCGCTTCCCGGGTGGCTTCATCCAGCAACTGAAGAACGGGCGCTGGCACGTGTTGCGGCGTACAACAAAAGCACGCTATCCCGTTGAAGTCGTCAGCATCCCGCTGGCCGAACCGCTGACGAGCGCTTTTAAGGAGCAAAGCAGTCAGCTGTCAAAAACGGATTTGCCAAAAGAACTCTCTGCGGCGCTCCGCAATCAACTCCGCCTGGTACTCACTAAATGAAACATCCACAAATAAGGGCAGCAGTTCTCAGTGCGCTCAAAGCCGGTATAGCTGAACCAGTTACCTGGTTCGACGGACGTCCGGCTTTCCTTGAGCCAGAGGACTTACCCGCGCTGGCTGTATATCTCACAGACGCGCAATCGACTGATGAATCCGTTGATGAGGATCTCTGGCGTGCCACGTTGCACGTTGAAGTTTTTCTGAAGGCGGCAGAAACCGATTCTGCGCTTGATGAATGGATGGAAAGCCGGATCTATCCGCAGTTAAACGGCATTCCTGGCCTGGGCGAGCTTATCGAAACCATGTCAACACAGGGCTATGACTATCAGCGAGATGATGAGATGGCCACATGGGGATCGGCGGACCTGAAATATTCTCTTTCCTACATTATGTGAGGATTTATGCCTACACCATCACCACTTGAGCCGGTTAAAGGTGCCGGTACCACGCTATGGATTTATACCGGCAACGGCGACCCGTACGCGAATCCCCTGTCTGATACAGACTGGCTCCGGACGGCAAAAATTAAAGATCTTACACCAGGCGAACTTACCGCTGAATCGTACGATGACACTTATCTCGACGACCCGGATGCGGACTGGTCCAACACCGGGCAGGGTGAGAAGTCAGCCGGGGAGGCAAGTTTTAATCTGGCCTGGAAACCGGGCGAAAGCGGGCAGCAAAATCTGGTTGACTGGTTTTATGCGGGCGATGTACGCGCCTACAAAATTAAATACCCGAACGGCACCGTGGATGTGTTTAAAGGGTGGGTGAGCAGCCTGGGCAAAACCATCCCGGCCAAGGAAGTGATCACCCGTAGCGTAAAAATCAGCAACAACGGTAAACCGGCGCTGGCTGAAGAAACCCGCGCGGCCGTTGTCGCCGTCACGGGTGTAACGCTTGATAAAACCACCCTTGCGCTTGCCGTGGGTGCGACTGATTCCGTTAACGTAACCGTTAATCCTGCGGGCGCCACTGACAAGTCCTTCCGGGTGTCGATGTCCGATCCGGCTAAAGCGACAGTGACCGCCAGCGACAATGTGCTGACCGTTAAAGGTAAGGCTGCCGGTACATCAGAGCTGGTTGTCATGACGAACGATGGCCTGTTCGTGGGTGTCTGCAACGTTACCGTTTCCTGATTAGAGGGGCTTCGGCCCCGTTTC
>Ga0308165_1005563_pt1 | contig 11603 bp, 4 predicted proteins | sample PhyWR2_FD_201032 | JGI IMG/M metagenome (GOLD analysis project Ga0308165, IMG submission 201032) | Phyllosphere microbial communities from UC Gill Tract Community Farm, Albany, California, United States - DLSLW.R2 | ecosystem: Host-associated > Plants > Phyllosphere > Unclassified | place: USA... | reverse complement strand
CAAAGTCGACGCCAGTGGCCCGCAGGTTGGCAGCATCAGGCTCTATGCCGCGAACGGGCTGACGCTTTTGGGTACGGCGATGCTGGACGCGCATGGCACCGTGTTGCGCGTGGACAGTTACGGCAAGATCATCGACAGCCCAAACCGCGCCATGGTGGAATTGGGATCGGGCGCGGGCACGCTGACGCTGGCAGCCGGCGCCAGGATTGACCTGCGTAACGGAACGGGCACGGCGGTGGGGACGGCGGCGGGCCAGAACGATGGCCTGCCGCGCGGCACACTGGATCTTTATGCGCCGCGTCTCGGTACGAACGACATCGCCATAGACGCGCGCGGCATGCTGGACATCGTCGGTGCGCGATCAATCTCGGTCAACGCCGTGCGGCGCTATGACGATTCGCAGTTGTCCGAGGGGACGGAGACGACTGCTACCGGCCAACCTTATCGCTATATCGATCAGGCATGGATGAAAGGCCGGCATGACGAGAACACCGCCTTCATCAATGCCGCGCTCGACAATCACGCGTTGATGGGGGGCAAGCTGGCCGGTCTGAACAACACGGCCTATCGCAACGTTCTCCATATCCGTCCCACCGTCGAAGTGGCCAGCTCGGGCGACCTTGTGGTACGCGGCGACATCGATCTTTCGGGCTACCGTTATCGTGGCCTTAATCCTCTTGCCGCATCGACCGCCATCAATGGCGCTGGCGAAGTCGGTTCGCTGGTGTTGCGCTCGGGGGGAGACCTGAACGTCTATGGTTCGATCACCGACGGCTTCGCGTCGCCGCCCGACGACATGCCGGAAAAAGACGGCTGGGTGCTATTGCCGGGCGAACAGTTGTTCAACACGCCGGTGGTCGTGCCGCGCGCCGGGATTGTGCTGCACCCAGGATCACGCTTCCGGGCGGGCGAGACGCTGAATTACGACCTGCCGATCACGTCGATGAATATGGCGGGCGGCACTCGCCTTCCCGTTGCGGCGGAATTGACGGACGTAGTCACCTTGCCCGCCAATACCGTCTTGGCGGCCAATATCCTGAACGCGGACGGCAGCATCGCCTATGCGGCGGGCACACGCGTGGCCGTTGCCACGGAGCTGCAGGCGGGCATGGTGCTGGGAGCAGGCACGCTGCTGACCGGATCGACTTCTCTCGGCCAGATCGTCTGGCCCAAAGGCGTACCGCTGCCGCATCAGCCGGCCGACACGATTTTCGATGGAAATCCCGATGTCGTTCGGCTGAGCAGCGCAGTTACGCTGCCAATGGGGGGCCTTATCCCGGCGGGCGCATGGCTGGAGCTGGGCGCGGGTGTCCAGAAGGTGGAATTGCGCCCAGGCGGCGGCAAGAGCTGGGCATTGGCGCAGATGCTGCCAGAAGGATCGCAGAGCTGGTCTCTGCGCTTGGTCGCCGGGGCGGACGCTGGTGCTGCCGACAATCGCCTGGTCAACCCCAATTCATCGCATAGCCGCCTGCAGCTGGCAGACACCCATTACGGCACGGAGGGGAAGGCGGTTTCCTCGGGCGGTGGCGTGCTGACTTTCACGGAGGAAGGCGCGATTGCACTGTTTGGCGATTCCTCCTTCGCCGGCCTGACCGAAGTGCAGTTGGTTGAACGTATAAAGACCGAATTCGGCGTCGGTAGTTTCGAAGAGCTATTCGGCCTGTCGTTCACGGACATTTGCACGTCGGATGCAACGCTTTGCGCGGGGCTTGGCGGAACCATTACCTATGTGTACTCTCCCGCCAACGCGGCACTGAGTGTGCTGCGGACCGGTACGGGCGACCTGGAACTGATCAGCGCGGGCGATCTTTCCGTGCGCTCCCTTTATGGGGTCTATACCGCGGGCTCGTCCACCATCAGTCTGGCCGACGCCAGGGCTAACGGGCTGGACGTCCCGCGGCCCACTGCTTCGGGCACCAAGATTCTTGGATCGGTTGGCTACGATAAATATGTCGATGGCGGCGAACAGAGCCTTTACCGCGCGTGGTACCCGGATGGCGGCGGTAATCTCAGCTTATCCGTCGGCGGTAACCTGACGGGTGATTTGGTGGGCCGAAAGATCTTCGGCGGCGGGGTCGGCGCGACGCAGTGGGCCAGTAGCGACATCGGCAACTGGCTGTGGCGCCAGTCCGCTGCGCAGGGAACTGGCGCGCCGACTGCCTGGTGGATCAACTATGGCACCTATGCCACGGCGGCCGAAGTGAGCGGCATGCTGGGCTTTACCGGCTTCGGTACGCTTGGCGGCGGCAACCTCTCGCTGCGGGTCGACGGCGATGCCGGCATGATTGATAGGCAGGGTGACGCCTATATGACTACGGCCACGCGCAGCCAGGGGCTGGTATTGGCCGTCGGGTCCACCGGCCGCGTGATTGGGGGCGAACTGTTCCAGACCGGCGGCGGCGACATGGACGTGCGGATTGGTGGCGGGCTCAACCCCACGCTGGATGCCCGTGCGTTCTACGACGGGGGGATGCGCCGCTTGGTATCCAACCGACATGATTTGAATGGTGTGGTCGTCAACTTGCGCGGCACCGTGCGGTTCGATGCCGGGTCGATCGGAGGCGTGGAACCGGTGGTCGGTCCGCAATTCGACCGACAGGATTTGAAGGAGACTCGCGCCTACAGCCCGTTTGTAGCAACGCTTGCCTCCGCGACGGGCGGCCTTGTGGTGGCGCCGGGTGATGCGACCGTCCGATTGAACAGCCGGTCTGATTTGGTGCTTGGTAGCATCATCGATGGCGGGCGCGTGCCGCAGCGCAATCCGGGGGCTTATGTCTTTGGCGGCCATACTGGCACCGGAGAGGGCTTTGGCTGGTTCTCGCTGTGGACGGATCGGACCGCGGTCGACATCTTTTCGGCGGGCGGCAACCTGGCCCCGAATACCGCCCTTGGCGAAATGGATACGCCCCAAGTGGCTCGCAGGGGCATTGACGTCGCGCCGACGGACGGGCGTTATGTCTATCCGTCCATCTTTCGCGCGGTCGCGGCAGGTGGCAGCATCTACGCCGGCCAGTCGGCACTTTATGACGGCGTCGCCGGCGGCACGCTCAATCCGGCGTATTCACTGATGTTGGCGCCTGGCGAAAACGGGGTACTGCAGATGTTGGCGGCTGACTCGATCTATGCCAGCGGCTATGCGATCACGCCCTCTGGCGCCGACATGTCGACGCTGGTGACACCCTTCCGTCCGGCCTTTGTCTTTCAGGGGGGGGCCGAGTACTTTTATAACTATGTCGGTGTCGGCCTCAGCCCGGTAGCTACCACGCTGTCCGGCGTGAACGCCCTGTTTGGCTTCGGCGCCAACACGGCCGGCAGTACGCCCGGCGCCAACGAGCCAGCGCGCTTCTACGCCCGCGATGGAGACATAGTTGGCCTGCGCACCGGCGAAATCCTGGCCTATGGCTCGCATGGCATGACGCTATATGAAGGTGCGCGTCCGGTCTGGATGAAGGCGGGCCGAGATATCGTGAACAGTGGCACCCGGTTGAATCAGCCTACGCCGCTGCCTAGGGAGATCGGTAGTTTCGTGCTGGACCAGTCCACCGGGAATTTATTCGTTCACGCCGGTGCGAATGACGTGTCGATGGTGCAGGCGGGGCGCGACGTCCTGTTCAGCTCGTTCAACGTGGCCGGTCCCGGAACGCTGGAGGTCACCGCCGGACGCAACATCGCGATGGACGCTGTTGCCAGCGTCACCAGCATCGGTCCTGTCATCCCGGGTGACAAACGCCCCGGCGCCTCGCTGGCATTGATGGCGGGCGCGACCGGCGATAACTGGCACAGGATCCGCGACCTGTATCTGGACCCGGCCCGTCTGGCGGACCCGCAGCGTCCCCTCGCCGATCAGACGGGTAGTTCAGTCAAGGGTTATGGCCAAGAACTGGCCGAGTGGCTGAGCGTTCGCTATGACTTTACCGGTACGCCCGAAGAGGCGCTGGCGTATTTCGATGCGTTGGCGCCAGAGCAGCAACGCATCTTCGCCCGCAAGGTGTACTTTGCCGAGCTGCGTGCCGGCGGCCGCGAATACAACGACGCGGATGGCCCGCGTTTTGGTAGCTACCTGCGGGGCCGTAACGCCATTGCCGCGCTGTTCCCCGAGCAAGATGCCGCGGGGCAAGCCAGCGTCTACCGTGGCGACATCTTGATGTATGGCGGGGCGGGCGTACACACCAACGTAGGCGGCAATATCCAGATGCTGACTCCCGGCGGACAACAGGTGTTTGGCGTGGCAGGCGAAACGCCGCCATCCACCGCAGGGGTCGTAACCCGTGGCGCCGGCGATATTCAGCTGTATTCGCTTGGCAGCATCCTGCTGGGCCAAAGCCGCATCATGACGACGTTTGGCGGAGACATCCTGGCCTGGTCCGGGCAAGGCGATATCAACGCTGGCCGGGGTTCGAAGACCACCATCGTCTACACGCCGCCGCGCCGCGTATACGACCAATGGGGCAACGTGACGCTATCGCCTGTGGCGCCCAGCACCGGCGCCGGTATCGCCACGTTGAATCCGATCGCGGAAGTTGCGCCGGGTGACATTGACCTGGTGGCCCCGCTAGGCACGATCGATGCGGGCGAGGCTGGTATCCGTGTCTCGGGCAATATCAATATCGCAGCGTTGCAGGTGGTGAACGCCGCCAATATCCAGGTACAGGGGGACGCAGCGGGCATCCCGGTCGTGACGGTGGTCAACACGGGGGCGCTGACGGCGGCCAGCGCGGCATCGGCCTCTGCCGCCGCGGCGGCGCAAGAGACCGTGTCGCGGTCGCGCACTGAAGCGCGTCAGAATCAGCCGTCGATCTTCAGCGTGCAGATATTGGGCTTCGGAAGCGAAAGCGCGGGCGATGCTGCCGCAGCGCCCGGCGCAACCAGCGATCGGCCAGGCGTCGAGAGGAAGGATGGCTACCGGCCCGATCATATGGTGCAGATCCTGGGGCGTGGCTCGCCGTCCACGAGTGAGATGGCTGCCTTGTCCGCCGACGAGCGACGCCACCTCGGCTTGTAGTCACCTGGGGCATCCGCCTGAAGGGGCCGGCGCATTTTGACGCGCCGGCCAGTCGCGATCTGCAACGGCAGGCGTGCCGCAAGGGGACTGTAAGGCGAGGCCCCGAGCCGGTGTGGCATGGGCGGCACCGGCGGCAATCTTGTGTCGCCGCCGAATAAATCCTGTGTGATAATAAATGTCATTATCAATCATGGGTGCCCGCTGTGCCGGACCGAGAGCACGTGGCCGGCGTATCGATTGCCGGCCTGTACAGAGCGCATTGCGACTGGCTGCAGGGCTGGCTGAACCGCCGTCTTCACGATAATCATCAAGCCGCCGATTTGATGCAGGATACATTCCTGACGCTGCTCGCACGGCGTCAGGTTGTGGCCGATGTACGGCAGCCGCGCGCATTTCTCAGCACCATCGCCCGGGGCTTGTTGATCGACTTCTGGCGCCGTCGAGACATCGAACAGGCCTGGGCCGAGGTGTTGGCCGCGCGTCCAGAAGTCACGCATCCGTCTCCTGAAGTGCAGGTCCAGGCGTTGCAGATGCTGGTCGGGATCGATCGCAAGTTGCATCGCCTCGGGGAGCGGGCGCGCTCCGCGTTCCTGATGCACCGCATCCATGGCATGACGCATCAGGCCATCGCGGCAGAGCTGGGCGTGTCCGAGCGCTCGGTGCGCAACTACATCGCCCATGCCATGCTCTGTTTTCTGCGCGATAGCGATCTGGAGCCCCATGACCGGTTCGATGAGGCGAGTCGCTGATGGAAGGCGGTGTCACGGGCGACAGCCGGATTCTAGAGGCCGCCGCGCATTGGTACGCGCTATTGACCTCGGGTACGGCAAATGACCGGGAACGGGCGCGCTGGCAAGACTGGTTGGACGCGAACCCGGCGCATCGCCAGGCTTGGCAACGGATAGAGTCGATCAGTGCGCAATTTGACGCCCTGACGGCGCAGCCCTTGGGCCGCCACGCGAGTGCCGCAGGGCTTGACGCCGCGGCGCGCGGCCGGCGTGAACGCCGGCGTCTGTTGACGGTTGCACTGCTGGCGAGCGCCACGGGCGCCTTGGGCCTCGTGATCGCGCGATCTCCGCAAGGACAGCGCACGCTGGCCGCCTGGAATGCGGATCTGGTTACGCCGGTGGGCGGCTCGCATGCAACGACGCTGGGCGACGGGACCCAGATTCAGCTCAACACCGACACTGCGCTCAAGGTCGCTTACACCCGCGACCTGCGCCGCCTGATACTGCTGCGCGGCGAGATCATGGTTGCCACCGGCGCCGATCCGGCGCGGCCGTTTGTGGTGGAAACCCCTGAAGGGCGGCTGAAGGCGTTGGGCACGCGTTTCAATGTGCGCAGCGTCGACGGAGAAACCACGTTGGCGGTTTTCGAAGGTGCGGTGAAGGCCCAGTTCTCAGGCGGAGAGGAACAGGGTTATCGGGTCGATGCCGGCATGCGCTTGCGGGGTGGACCGCACGGCGTGGAAGCGCCCATGACCGTAAGCGCACGCGACCACAGCTGGACCCGCGGCATTCTGCAAGTGGAAGAAGCGCCGCTTGCGCAGGTGGTCGTCGAACTGGCGCGCTACCGCCGCGGCTATCTTGGTTGCGCCGACGACGTCGCGGGCGTACGAGTGACTGGAACCTTCCCGTTGCATGACACCGACCGCGCTTTGCGCCTGCTAAGTGAAGGCTTGCCGCTGCGTATCAGCCAGCCGCTTCCCTGGTGGACGACACTGCAAAAGCGCTGATCCGTTCACTGTTACAAAATTGCCTGCCGCTTTTGCCGCCCTTGTCCGGCCTATGGGTAATTCAACACCCATTGCGGATGCGTGGCATGCCCCAACCCTCCCATAAGTTCTTTCCCACTCTGACCCGCGGTGCGCGGTTCGCCTCACACGTTCTTGCCGCCAGCCTTGCGCTGAGCATGTTGGATCCCGTGGGACAGGCGCAGGCGCAGACCGCGCAGGCGCAGACCGCGCAGGCGCAGGTACGGCAATTTGACGTTCCTGGCGGGCCGCTGGGCCAGGTGCTCAACCAGTATTCGGCCGAGGCGGGGCTGTTCGTCAGCGTCCATGGCGATCTGACCAGTGGTCGGCGCAGCGCCGGCGTGCGCGGCAGCTATTCTCCCGAGGCGGGCTTGGCGGTTCTGCTGTCGGGTACGGGGCTGGTTGCCCAGAGGCTGCCTGACGGCGGCTTCGTGTTGCGTCAGGGAGGTTCGGACGTGCCGCAGCTGGAGCCGGTGTCGGTAACGGGCGATCTTGAGCGGGCGGACGGCCCGCTGCTGGGCATCGCGGCGACCTATAGCGCTACGGCCACGAAGACCGATACGCCCATCATCGAAACACCGCAATCGATCTCGGTGGTGGGCGCGGCCCAAATGCGCGATCAGAAGGCGCAAAGCCTGCAGGAGGCGCTCGGTTATACGCCCGGCGTCATGCCCGGCATTGTGGCAAAGAGCTCGATGTTTGAAGACACCATGAGCATCCGAGGCTTTGAGGCCAATCCCCAGACCGGCAGCTATTACCGCGACGGGATGCGATACATGATCAACCAATACAACGGTAAGCAGGAGCCGTATGGCCTGGAACGGGTCGAGGTGTTGCGCGGGCCATCGTCAGTGCTGTATGGCGCCGCTGCGCCCGGCGGCATTGTCAATACCGTGACCAAGCGCCCGCCCGGCGAACGCCTGGGCGAGATCAATCTGGAGGGCGGCAGCTTCGACCGCCGCCAGATCTCGGCTGATATCGGCGGGCCGATCGACGAGGCCGGCCAGTGGTCGTATCGCCTGACGGGCCTGTTCCGCGAGAGTAATCAGTTCGTCGACTACAGCAAAGACGATCGGAGCTACATCGCGCCCGCGCTGATGTGGCGCCCGTCGGCGGCCACCTCGGTGACGCTGTTGGCGAATTATCAGCGTAGTCGGACCATCTATCCGCCGGCGGTGCCGGTGACCGGATCGTTGTGGACCAACCCTAATGGCGAGATTCCGCGGCGACGCTTCCTGGGCGAACCCAATCACAACACTTTCGATGTGGAGTCCACATCGGTTGCGGTGCTGCTCGAACACGCTTTTGACGACACGCTGAAGTTCCGTACGTCGTTGCGCTACTACGATGCCGACCTGCACATGCGGTACGTTCTGCTCCAGGGGGATGTGGACGCTGCGACGCAGCGACTCGTGCGGCGCTCGGCGCGCGGCTTCGATGACCGCACCACGGTGCAGACGGTCGATACCAACATTGAAAAGAAATTCCTGACCGGGCCGGTGGCGCACACGGTGCTGGTGGGCTTTGACTACACACGGTCCACCTACAACAGCGACCGCCTGCGCGGCAACCTGCCGGCGATCGACGTCTACGACCCGGTATATCAGCAGGGTGACATCGTCGCGATGCCCTGGCAGCAGCGCCGCAACAAAGAACACCGCCTGGGCATCTACCTGCAAGACCAACTCAAGATAGCTGACAAGGTCGTCGTGCTGCTGGGCGGACGTCACGATAATGTGCGTGCGGAAAACCGTGCCTTGCACGCGCCGTCCACGGACTCCAACGACGAGGACTCGGCGACAACCGGCCGTGCCGGTGTGGTCTATCTTGCCGATAACGGGCTGGCGCCCTATGCCAGCGTCAGCCAATCGTTCGAACCCACCAGCGGTCGGGATCGCAACGAGGGGCGCTTCGAGCCCAGTCGCGGCACGCAGTATGAGGTTGGAATCCGCTATCAGCCCGCCGGCGACGACCTCATGTTAAGCGCGGCGCTGTTCGACCTGACCCGCAAGAACGTGCTGACTCCCGATCCGGTCGACCCGACCTTCCTTGTGCAGACGGGCAAGGTGCGCTCGCGCGGTCTTGAGCTGGAGGCGCGTGCCCGCGTCACGCCACAAGTCGATGTGATTGCCGCCTACACCTATACCGACGCCAAGGTGACCAAGAGCAATCTTCCGGAAGAGGAAGGCGAGCGTTTCAACACGCCGCGGCATGTCGCGTCGCTCTGGGCCGACGTCAATTTGTCGAAATGGGTGTCCGAGGGGCTCAGGGCAGGCGCCGGCGTTCGCTATGTCGCGTCGCGCCCCGACCGGCCTTCCAGCGGTTCTCTTGGTGGCGCGGGTTACACGCTGGTCGACGCGCGCGTCAGCTACGAAGCCGGCCCTTGGCTTTATGCGCTTAATGTGACAAATCTGACCGACAAGACCTACATCCCGTCGATTTGCTACAACGGCCTCTGCGATTACGGTGAGCCGCGCCGCATCATCGGGACGGTGAGCTACCGCTGGTGAGCATGCGCGCCGGACTGCTTCGGCTGCATCGCTGGACCGGCCTGATCCTGGCCGGGTTCCTGGTGCTGGTCGCGCTTACCGGTATCCCGTTGGCCTGGTACGACGACCTTGATGCGGCGATGGCCCCAGCGCTGCAACGGGTCCCGCTGCCCTCCGCAGCCGCCGTGCGCCTGGATGCGTTGACACTGCGCGAGCACGTCGCGCTTGCGATGCCGCAGGCGGTGATGCCGGCCACGCCGTTGGGCGTGCATGCCGGGCGCAGTGTGCCGTTTCCGGTCTGGCTGCACGACGCGGGCGCGGCCACGCCGGTGCTGCACGAGGTATTCATTGATCCCTATTCCGGCGCCATCCTGGGCCAGCGCCGCTGGGGCGATCTCAGCGAGGGGTTACGCAACCTAATGCCCTTCCTGCATAGCGTTCACACCGCGTTGCTGTTCGAGGGCATTGGCGAGGTGTTGCTCGGTATTGTCGCGTTGGCGTGGACGCTGGACGGCTTTGTCGGCGCGTGGCTTACGTTGCCCGCGCGCGTTGCGGCACGCACGCCGACCTTGCCCGTTTGGCGTCGATGGCGGTCGGCGTGGCGGATACGCTGGCTGGGCGGCGTGCACAAACGAAATTTCGACCTGCATCGAGCGGGCGGGTTGTGGTTGTGGGGCGCTTTGACCCTGATGGCGTGGAGCAGCGTTGCGTTGAATCTGCCGGCGGTCTACGACCCGGTAATGCGGGTGGTATTCGGCTATCAAGACAATCCCAGGCAGGGCGCCAAGGTCGAGGCAGGAGCGCCAATGACGACCGAGCAGGCGCGGGCCACGGGCAGGAGGCTGATGGGCGAGTTGGCGGCGAGCGAAGGTTTCGTCGTGCGAAACGAACACTGGCTGGCGTTGGATTCGCGGCGGCATCTCTATCGCTACACGGTGCGAAGCAGCCTTGATCTACGAGACCGCAGTGGCGCCACTTCGGTGGTGTTCAGTGCGGTAGACGGGCGATACGTGGGCAGCTATCTGCCCACCGGCCGGGCGGCGGGTGATACGGTCAAGCATTGGCTGACCAGTCTCCATATGGCCGCGATGTGGGGCGCACCGCTGCGATTGGGAGTGGCCCTGATGGGCGCGTTGGTCATAGTGTTGAGCGTCACCGGCGTCTGGCTGTGGTGGGTGAGGCGGCAAGCGCGCGGCTTCTCGGCAAGGTTGTGAGCCAGATAAACGACCGCTTGAATGCCCCAACTGAAAGGTGATTTTCAGCGGACGCGGCGCGGGGTCGCGACGCAGCAAGGCCTGGGTCTGGTGCAATACCGGACCCAGGCCTTCGCGCTTCAGCGCCCGACCGTCCCGCTTTGGGAAGACCTGCCTTTCCCATTCCAGGACGGAGACCTGCGATCAGTTGGCCGTGATATTGGCGGCCTTGACCACCTTGCCCCAACGGTCCAATTCCGATTGCGTATAGGCCCCCAATTCCTTCGGCCCCATGAAGATGGCTTCGGCGCCTTGTTCGGCGGCCTTCTGACGGAAAGCGTCGGTTTTCATGATCTTCTGGATTTCACCAGCGATCTTGTCCACGACCGGCGCGGGCGTGTCCTTGGGCGCGTACATTGCGAACCACGACGACACGATCAGGTCGGGATAGCCGGCTTCGGCGGCGGTCGGTACGTTCGGCAGGGACGGCAGGCGGGCGTTGCCCGTGACGGCTAGCGCCCGCAGCTTGCCGGCGGCGATCTGGCCCAGCAGCGGCGGTGGCGTGGTGATGGTCATGTCCACGGCGCCGCCCAGCAGGTCGTTCAACGCGGGGCCGGTGCCCTTGTAGGGGATATGCGTGATCTGCGTGCCGGCCATCTGGTTCAGCAATTCGGTGGCCACCTGTTGCAGCGAGCCATTGCCGGACGACGCGTAGTTCAGCTTGCCCGGGTTGGCCTTGGCGTACGCCACCAGTTCCTTCAGCGAATTGATGGGCAGATCGGGACGCACCACCACGACTTGCGGCGCCGACAGCACGTTGGCGACGGGGGCGAAGTCCTTGATGGGGTCCCAGCCGGCGGCGGGCGTCACGTGGGGCGTGATGACCTGGAAACCGGAGTATTGCAGCAGCAGCGTATAGCCGTCGGGCTTCGCGCGGGCTACCGCCTGCGCGGCGATGCCGCCGGAGGCGCCCGGCTTGTTCTCGACCACGACGCTCTGGCCAAGCGCCGCACCCAGGGGCTGGGCGATCAGGCGGGCGGCAATGTCGGTGGTGCCGCCGGGCGCGGCGGACACGATCAGCGTGACAGGGCGGTTGGGAAAGTCCGCTTGCGCGCTGGCGGCGCTGGCGCCGATGGTCAGCGCGGCGGCGATACCGGCGCGCAGGA
>Ga0308165_1005562_pt1 | contig 11605 bp, 9 predicted proteins | sample PhyWR2_FD_201032 | JGI IMG/M metagenome (GOLD analysis project Ga0308165, IMG submission 201032) | Phyllosphere microbial communities from UC Gill Tract Community Farm, Albany, California, United States - DLSLW.R2 | ecosystem: Host-associated > Plants > Phyllosphere > Unclassified | place: USA... | reverse complement strand
ATGCCGCCGGACGCATCGTGGTCGGGGGCTCCGGCAGCTGGCGCGCCAGCTTGCGCCTGGTGGCGCAAGCCTTCGGCGCCAGCCATCCCGAGGCCAGCGTCGTCATCGTGCCCGGCCTGGGCAGCGATGGCGGCCTTCATGCGCTGCGGGCCGGGGCGATCGACCTTGCCGTGATCAGCCGGCCCCTGAAGCAAGAGGAGCGCAAGCCCGACATCGTGGCCGTCGAGCATGCGCGCACGCCTTTCGTCTTTGCCGCCAGCCCGCGCGCCAAGGCTGCGCCCCTTGCCATGTCCGATCTGCCGCGCCTGTACCGCGGCGAGCTCGCCAGCTGGCCCGACGGCAGCCCGCTGCGCCTGGTGTTGCGGGCGCAGTTCTCGCCCGATACAGAACTGCTCAAAAGCCTGTCGCCGGCCATGAACCAGGCCGTTCAGGCCGCCATGCAGCGCCCCGGCATGCGCATGACCTATGACGACGCTGTCAATGCCGATGTCCTGGAAAAGGTACCGGGCACGCTGGGGACGATCACGCTGGCGCAGATCATCTCGGAAAAACGGGTGCTGCAGGTCCTGGAGCTGGACGGCGTGGCGCCCAGCGTCGCTGCCCTGATGCAGGGCCGCTATCCCTATTACAAGGCGATGGTGCTGGTCAGCCGGACCGATGCCAGCCCGCTGACCCGGCAATTCATCGCTTTCCTGCGCTCGCCGGCAGGCCGCGACATCCTGGAGATGAACGGCCACTGGGTCGTGTCCACAAAATAATCCATGGCTGCCGCATGAAAACCGCCCTCAAGACCACCCGCGTCCTGCATGCCCTGGCCGTGCTGCTGGCCGGCGGGATCGCGCTGGCCTTCCCGGCCATCTTCTTTTCCCTGCAGTACCGGTTCCACCAGGCCTCGATCCAGGTGGAGACCAAGTTCAGCGCGGTCATGGTGCTCGAAGTCATCAACGCCAACCCTGAATACTGGCAATTCGAAGTCGCCCAACTGCAGAACCTGCTCAAGGACGAGTTCGACGAGAGGTTGCCCGAGGCGCGCCGGATTCTCGATGCCGCTGGCCACGTCATCGCGCAAGGTGGCGAGGCGCTGGCCGCGCCGGTCATTCGCCAGGACGAGCCGCTGCTCGATTCGGGGCGGGTCGTGGGCCGCTTTGAAATCCAGCGCTCGCTGCGCCCCTTGCTGTACCAGACCGCGCTGGTGGCCGTGCTGGGCCAGCTGCTGGGCGCGCTGGTGCTGCTGCTGCTGTGGATTTATCCGCTCAAAACGCTGAAAAAGGCGCTGCGCACGCTGGCCAGTGAAAAAAAGCGCGCCGAGCTGATCCTCAACTCGATCGGCGATGCCGTCATCACCATCGACGCACAGGGACTCGTGCTCTCCGCGAACCCGGCGGCAGAAAAGATCTTTGGCTATGCGCAAGGCGAGATCATCGGCCAGAACATCAAACTGCTGATGGCCACGGCCCATGAGGCCCAGCACGATGCGCACCTGGATCGCTACCACAGGACAGGGCAGGCGCACATACTGGGCGTGGAGCGCGAGGTGACCGCCCGGCGCCGTGACGGCAGCACGTTTCCGATAGAAATCCATATCGCGGAGTTCGAGCTCGAAGGCCGGCGCCAGTTTCTGGGCAGCATGCGCGACATCACCGAGCGCAAGCAGGCGCGCGACGAGGTCGCGCGGCTCAATGCCAGCCTGGAAGAGCGCGTGCAGCAGCGCACCGCGCAGCTGGAGGCGGCCAACCGGGAGCTGGAGGCGTTCTCGTACTCGGTCTCGCACGACCTGCGCACGCCGCTGAGCAGCATTGCCGGCTTCAGCGGCCTGCTGTCGCGGCAGATGAAGGGCGATGAGGCCGGCGAGCGCGCCCGCCACTACCTGGCGCGCATCGGCGCCGGCGTGGTGCAGATGAGCGAGCTGATCGACTCGCTGCTCAAGCTGGCCCAGCTCATGCGCACGCCGCTGCAGTGGGGCAGCGTCGATCTGAGCGCCATGGCCCTGGCCGTGCTGGAGGGATTGCGCAAGGGCGACCCGGCGCGGGTGGTGCGCCTGGCGGTGCAGCCGGGGCTGCTGGCGCAGGGCGATGCGCGGCTGCTGCGCCAGATGCTCGAACACCTGCTGGGCAATGCCTGGAAGTTCAGCGGCCAGCAGCCGCAGGCGCAGATTGATTTCCGGCATGAAAACGGCCCGGACGGCGAGCCGGTGTACGTGGTGCAGGACAACGGCACGGGCTTTGACATGGCTTACTCGGACAAGCTCTTTGGCGCCTTTCAGCGGCTGCACGGCGTGGCCGAGTTTTCAGGCCGGGGCGTTGGCCTGGCCACGGTGCACCGCATCATCACGCGCCACGGCGGCCGCATCTGGGCCGAGTCGCTGCCGGGGCAGGGCGCGACATTTCGCTTCACCCTGGGCCCGGCGCAGGCCTGAGACCGCGCCAGGCGCACGGCCACGGGCCGCGCCAGAACGCATCGGCTTGCGGCCCGCCAAAGAACTTTTCAGCATCAAACCGGCCGGTTGTGCAGGTTTCGCCTGCGCATGCAGCTATGGATTCGATAGCAAAAATGCCGCAACCCTTGCCTCCCGCGCTGGCCCGCCAGGCCGATGGCGCGCTAGTCGGTCCCGCCGCGCCAGGCCAGTTGCCGGGCGACGAAACCGTCAAAGGCCGCCAGCAGCGGCGCAAAGCGCTGCATGCCGCCTTCGAGCTGCGCCAGCGCCGCGCAGGTCGCCTCCAGCGTGGACAACTGGTCGGGCCGGTGCGCCTTGCGGATCAGGTAGCGCGACGCGGGCATGCCCTGCAGCGCCAGTCGCGGCAGGCGCTGCAGCGCCGGGTTGAGCTGGAGCAGCTTGCGGCTCTTGCGCCAGGTGCCGTCCAGCACGACCAGGCGCAGCCGGGCCGGTGCCAGCAGCCAGGCCGGCGCCAGCGGCGGCGGTGCTGCCAGGTCGCCTGCCGGGCCGGGCGGCGTGTCGGGGTAGAGCAGGATGCTGCGCCGGGGGCTGCTCGCGCCGGCCTGGGCCGCCGCGCTGGCGCTGGCAGGGGCGGCTGTCGCCGTCGCCGCAGCGGCAGCGGCAGCGGCATGGACGGCGGGCGCACCGAGCAGCGCCGGCAGGTCGAACACCTCGCCCGTCAGCAACCGGCTGCCGGCCAGGCTCAGGTGCAGCAGGCGGGCGCTGCCCTTGGCGTGGTTCACCTCCAGCGGATGCTGCAGGATCAGCACCTCGACCGGATGCGCGACGGGCGTGATCCAGCGGCAGATGCAGGCGCTTTGCGGGCGCAGGCAGGTGGCGCAGGCCGGGCGCCTGGGCTGGTGCGCGCCGGCATCATGGAGAAAAGGGTTGTCTGGCACCAGAAGTTTGCTATTAAAAATAGAGCTGAAAGCGCAGCAGGGGCGTGCGCTGGTGCCCTATTTGACCATCAAGGTAGATGCCCGGACTTCTCGAATGCCGCCTTTCCCGGCGGGGAAAGGCGGCGGTCGGTTTGGGCTGCGTGTTCAGGTGCGCGCCGGGAGCACCATGCCCACGCACTCGCCAAAGCCGATGCGCGCCGCGCCGGTCTTTTCGCACCAGCCGCGAATCACCACCGCGTCGCCATCCTGCAGGTAGGTTCGCTGCTCGCCATTGGGCAGCGCAATCGGCTGCTTGCCGCCCACGGTCAGCTCGATCAGCGCGCCGGCTTCTTGCAGCGTCGGCCCTGAGAGCGTGCCGGTGCCCAGCAGGTCGCCGGGCTGCAGGTTGCAGCCGTTGACGGTGTGGTGCGTGACCAGCTGCGCCACGGTCCAGTAGGCATGGCGGTAGCTGGTGCGGCAGATCGTCGCCTCGCCCTGGCCGGCTTCGCGCATCCGCTCTGTGCGCAGGCCCACCTGCAGCTCGATGTCGAGCGCGCCCTGCTGGCGGTTGGGGCCCGAATCCAGGTACGGCAGGGGCTGCGGGTCGCTTGCCGGGCGCTCGAAAGGCAGGCGGTAGGGCGCCAGGGCTTCGAGCGTCACGACCCAGGGGGAAACGGTGGTGGCGAAATTTTTCGCCAGGAACGGCCCCAGCGGCTGGTATTCCCAGGCCTGCAGGTCGCGCGCCGACCAGTCGTTGAGCAGGCAGATGCCGAACACGTGGCTTTCGGCCTGCGCGATGGGCACCGGCTCGCCCAGCGCATTGCCGGTGCCCATGAAGATGCCCAGTTCCAGCTCGATGTCCAGCCGCTGGCTCGGGCTGAGCACCGGCTGCGTGGCGCCGGGCGGCATGATCTGGCCGACCGGCCGGTGAAACGCCTGGCCCGACACGCCGATGCTCGACGCCCGGCCGTGGTAGCCGATCGGCACCCATTTGTAGTTGGGCAGCAAGGGGTTGTCGGGGCGGAACTGCCGGCCGATATTGGTGGCGTGATGCACCGAAGTATAAAAATCGGTGTAGTCGCCGATGCGCGCCGGCACGCCGTATTCGGCGTCCTGCTGCGCCACCAGGCAGTCGCTGAGGGCAGTCTGCTCGGCCGCGCCTTCGCGCAGCGCGCGCGACAGCGCCAGGCGCAGGGCGCTCCAGGCGGGCTCGCCCAGCGCCATCAGCGCATTGAGCGTGTCCTGCTTGCCGGCCTGCGCGGCCTGCGCCGCCTTGCCGCTGAACACGCCGGCGGCCGCTGCTCTTGCCAGGTCCAGGATCTGCTCGCCGATGGCCACGCCGCCGCGAAAGGCCTCTAGCGTGCCCCGGCGGCGAAAGATGGCGAACGGCAGGTTCTGGATCGGAAAGTCGGTAACCGCCACATTGGCCGACGCTACCCAGCTGCGCAGCGCCGGGTCATGGGTTTCGTTGAGCAGCGCCATGGCTCAGCTTTCGGCGGCCAGGCTGCCGTCGTGCATCCAGCGCGCATGCTGGGGCGCCTTTTTGGTCACGGCCCATTCGTTGAGCATGTCCCACTTGGCCTCGTCGAGCATTTTGGCCATCTTGGGCGTGCCGGTGTTGGCGCACAGCTCCAGGCGGTGGCCGCTCGGGTCGAAGAAATAGATCGACTTGAAGATGGTGTGGTCGGTGGGCCCGAGCACCGAAATGCCGCCGGCCTCCAGCCGGGCCTTGGCCTGCATCAGCGCGTCCATGGATTCGACCTGCAGCGCCAGGTGCTGGGTCCATTCGGGCGTGTTCGGGTCGCGGCCCATGGGCGGCTGGGTCGGCAGCTCGAAAAAGGCCAGCACGTTGCCGCCGCCGGCGTCCAGAAAGACGTGCATGTAGGGGTCGGGCGCCTTGGTCGAGGGCACTTCATCCTCGGCGATGGCCAGGATGAACTTCATGTCCAGGTACTTGCCGTACCACTCGACGGTTTCCTTGGCGTCCTTGCAGCGGTAGGCGACATGGTGGATTTTCTGGATGGTCATGGATACACCTTGAAGAAAAATGAGGGGCGAAAGTGTGGAGATGCGGGAAGGCGGGAAGCCTCACAGGTCGCGCAGCGCGGCCTGGACATGGGCCTGGAAAACCCGGGCGTCGCCCAGGGCGCTGGCGTTGAGCAGCGCCAGCTTCACCAAGAACAGCTCGGCCTTGTCCGGGCCGGCCTGGCTGGCCTGGTCGATGGCGCCGGCCAGGGTGTCGTACACGGTTTCCAGGCCGCCGATGCTCAGGGCCTGGGGTTTTGCGGGCAGGGTCATGGTCATGGAATTGTCCTCTTTAGCGGGGCAGGGCGTGGTGGAGCGCGGCCTGCAGCCGCGTGGCGTCCAGCGTCAGCCAGCGCGCGCAGACATGCTGGTCGGGGCGCAGCAGGTAGGCCGCGCCGCTGGCCTGCACGCCGTAGCGGGCGCGAAAGTGGCCGTCGGCGTCCGGCAGCGTCAGGTCGGCGCCGGCCACCGGCTGCGCGGCGCCCACGGCAATCACCTTTAGCGGCACGCTGCGCGCGCGGCTGGCCGCCACCACCGCCTGCAGCGCCTCGGGCACGGCGGCGGCCTGCGTGAAGTACAGCAGGTCAAAGCCGCCGCCCAGGTGGTCGAGCAGGAAGTCGTCGGGCGCCAGGCGAATGTTTTGTGGCGGCGCGCCGTGCGCCGGGCCGGCGCGAAACAGCGCGTTGTCGTCGCCCGGGCTGTTGAGTAGCGAATCGGTGTACTCGTGCGGCCGCGAGGTGCGCCAGTGGTAGAGCGGGCGCACGAAGGGCTCGGTGAGCGAGAGCGACAGCACCGCGTCGCGCAGCAGCCTGAAACCCCGGCTGGGCGGTGCCATGAAGCGCGTGCTCTTGCCGGCCTCCTCGATGATCTCGCGCGCCGCGCCCACGCGCTCGGCGCTGTGGCTGGCCAGCAGCTTGTCCCCGGCCAGCCCGCGCACCACGAAGGCCAGGTGCCAGGCCAGCGACTGCGCGTCCTGAAAGGCCGTGTTGGCACCGCGCACGCCGAAGATCGGCAGCAGGTGCGCCGCGTCGCCGGTAAAGAGCACGCGGCCCTGCACGTAATTGGGCAGCGTCAGCGTGCGCGCCGAATAGACCGAGTTCCAGTCCATCTCCCAGGGCACGCCGGCGTGGCCGATCATCGCCAGCTGGGCGTCGATGCGGCTTTTGAGCGACTCGGGCCGCAGCGCCTGCTCGGGCGTCTCGCCTGGGGGCAACTGGTAGTCCACGCGCCAGATGCCGTGCGGCTCGCGGTGCATCAGGATGGTGTTGCCCGGGTTCCAGTCGGGGTCGAAGTAGGCCAGGCGCTCGGTCGGCAGCGGCAGGTCGATGCGGATGTCGGCGATCACGAACAGCCCCTCGTAGGACGAGCCCTCCATCTGCAGCTTCAGGGCGGCGCGGATGTCCGAGCGCCCGCCGTCGGCGGCCACCAGCCAGTCGGTGTCCAGCTGGTACGGGCCTTCGGGCGTGTCGATGGTCACGCGGGCGCCGCCGGCGTCCTGCGCCACGCCAGTCACCTTGTTGCCCCAGCGCAGGTCGATCAGCGCGCTGGCCTGGCAGGCGTCGATCAGGTATTCCTCCAGGTACTGCTGCTGGATGTTGAGCATGGGAAAGAAGCGGTCGTCCGCGTCGTGCGGCGCCTCCATGCGGAACACGCGCTGGCCCCGGTAGTAGGAGTTGCCAAAGCGCCAGGGCAGGCCGCCCTCGGTCATGCGGCCGGCCACGCCGACCTGCTGCAGGATCTCCATCGAGCGGCGGGTGAAGACAATGGCGCGGCTGCCCTGCGACACCTGCAGCTCCGGCGTGAGCAGCACGCTGGGCACGCCCAGGCGCGCCAGCTCCAGCGCGGCGACCATGCCGGCCGGGCCGGCGCCGGCGATCACGACCTGCTGGCGCGCCTGCGCCGCGTGCTGTGAGGGCAGCCAGGGCGCGTGAACCCGGTAGGGGTAGTAAATTGAAGGGCGGGGCTGGGTGGTGGGCTGGTGCATGTGGCTGGCGACAGTTGCGCGAAGGAATCAGCGCCGGGACGCGGTGCTGGCGTGGATGCCGACTTGCGGCGGCGCATGGAATGGCTTGAAAACTGGTTGCATCAGCAACTATTATTGAGGCGCGCCAAAAAACCGGCGTCGGTATTTACCCGGGTGGCTGGCGGGCTCGGGTAAAAAATGACGGCCGGCCTCACGTATAGTGATTCTTCAGTCCTTTCCTTTTTTTCAATGCCTGGCGCCGCAATGTCTTCTGTTTCCGATTCGTTTTCGCTGGAACGCATGTTCACCCACAGGCTGCACACGCTGTCCAAGCTCACCGACCGGCTCACCCAGGGCGCCTACCTGAACGATGCCGGCATTGCCCTGAGCGAAGGGCGCTGCCTGTCGGCCATCGGCAGCTTCACGCCGCTGTCGGTCAAGGATCTGGCCTTTCGGGCCAACCTGGACAAGGGGCAGGCCAGCCGCGCCGCCCAGTCGCTGGTCGATCAGGGCCTGGTGCGCAAAGCGGCCAGCGCCACCGACGGGCGCGGCGTGGTGCTGACCCTGACGCCCGAAGGCGAAGCGGCGTGGCAGCGCCTGATGCCGGTGATCGCGCGGCGCAATGACGAGATCGTCGCCTGCCTGAGCGCGTCCGAGCGCGCGCAGCTTGACCGGCTGCTCGACCGGCTGGTCGTCCATGCACGGCTGGCCGCCGAGGGCGGCGCGCCGTCCGGTGACGCCTGGCCGGGCTGAAGCACCCGCCCCAGAGGCTCCGTAGAAGCCCTTGTCCCGCTGGCGCCGGTGCGCCCGTGCGCCGGTGGCTGCCCGGGCAGTAGATTCCCTAGTTGTGCGCGCAACCAGGCCTGCCTATCATCAGCCTCCTTTGCCGCGCGGGCAGGGCAGTTGCTGCCGGCCACAGCGGGGCTTTCCTGTTCGCGATCACTGGAGTCCTCATGCCCCGTTTTTTCAACCTGCACCGCTGGCTGAGCGTCGCCACGCTGGCACTGCCCATCGCGGCGGCCGCAGCCTATCCCGACAAGCCCATCGAGTGGGTCGTGCCGTATCCGGCCGGCGGCGGCTCGGACGTGGTGGCGCGCATTCTGTCGGTGCCCATGGGCCGCACGCTGGGCCAGTCCATCGTCATCAACAACAAGCCCGGCGCGGCCACCAACATCGGCGCCGACTACGCCGCCAAGGCCAAGCCCGACGGCTACGTGATGCTGACCGGCGACACGGCCACCCTGGCGGCCAACCCGGCGCTGTATTCCAAGCTCAGCTACAACGTCGAGAAGGACTTCGCGCCGGTCGGCCTGATGGCGCGCTTTCCGATGATCCTGGTGGTCAACCCGAGCGTGCCGGCGAAAAACCTGGCCGAGTTCCTCGCCTGGGCCAAAAAGCAGCCCAACGGCGTGAACTACGCCACGCCCGGCGCGGGCAGCCCGCACCACCTGGCGACCGAGCTGTTCCGCGAACTGGGCGGCCTGAAGATGACGCATGTTGGCTACCGGGGCGCCGCGCCGGCGGTGCAGGACGTGATCGGCGGGCAGGTGCCGATGATGTTCGTGGACACCGCCAGCGGCTACCAGCACATCCAGTCGGGCCGGCTCATTCCCATCGGCGTCGCCAGCCCCAGGCGCATCGCCACCTTCAGCAGCCTGCCCACGCTGGCCGAGCAGGGCATGAAGGGTTTTGAGGCCTATGCCTGGCAAGGCCTGGTGGTGCCCGCCGCCACGCCGCCCGAGGCCGTGAACGCACTGAGCAAGGCCTTGATGGCCGCGCTGGACAGCACCGAGGTCAAGGCGCGCTTTCAGACGCTGGGCCTGGAGGCGATTCCCAGCACACCCGCGCAGATGGCCTCCTATGCGAAAGCCGAGCGCGAAAAATGGGCCAAGGTGATCCGCGCCAGCAACATCCGCCTGGACTGACGCGCCGGCCCTGGCTTGCGCTGCACGCTATGCTATGAAAAACATAGCTGAAAGCGCAGTCGGGACAAGCGCCACAAGCCGATCTTATGCTGAAAAGGCCGGCCGGCCCCAGCCGCTTCAGGCCACCGGCGGCACCAGGATCGTCGGCGCGGCAGGCGCGGCGGCCGCGGCCAGTGCCGGGTAGCCGCGGCTGAAGTGCAGCCCCTGGCCTTCGCGGCGCAGCTCAAGCAAATCGCAGGTGAGGTGAAAGGGAGCGCGGAACTCGCCAGCCGGCTCGCACCGTGCGGGCTGGTGCGCCCGGCCAGGTCAGCACGCCGCCGCAGGGGTAGTGCGCGGCCGACACCAAGGTCGAAGGCTGGCTGACGGTCACCGGCAGCGCCTATTCGCTGTTCCGGGGTGAATACCGGCTGCCGCTGGTGCCGCTCGAAATCGCCGCGCATGCGGCTGCCTGCGTTGAGCAACTGTTCCCCGTGTTGCTGCTGGTGCCGGAACTGCTGGGCATGACACGGGTGATTCAGGTGTTTGCCTATCCCGACGCCTGGCCGGCGCACCTGTCCTGGGCCGGCCTGCTGCTTTGTCTGACCAGGCGCGGCGCCGGAACACTGTCGCTGGACCGCTGGCTGCATATCCGTTGGAAGAACAAGCGCGTGCCAGCACGGCAGCGCCTTGACGCAGCTGGGTTTTAGCCAACCCAACCCGATCAAGCCGCAAGGCCGAACCAGCGACGCAGGCGACGCAGGCGACGCAGGCGACGGACGCGACGGACGCGACGGACGCGACGGACGCGATGTTTGCGCGCAGGGTAATGAATGCACGGCAAAGTTCATTGATGCGCCATGCCGGCGCGGCTATCTTTGCCCTCCTGGCAACATTTCTGGAGCAAAGATGCAACACCCAAGCGGCACGCGGTTGTGGGATACCCGACGAACCGAAAAGAAACGGCGCCTCGCGCGCGGGGCAGCCTTTACCGACGGCCGCGTGGTGCCCACGGCCGACATCGTGCCGTTTCTCCAGGCGCTGATCGCGCCGGGCGACCGCGTGGTGCTGGAGGGCAACAACCAGAAGCAGGCCGACTTCCTGTCGCGCGCGCTGGCCCAGGTCGATCCGGCCAAGGTCAATGGCCTGCACATGATCATGCCCAGCGTCAGCCGCGCCGAGCACCTGGACCTGTTCGAGCGCGGCATTGCCCGCAAGCTCGATTTCTCCTACGCGGGTCCGCAGAGCCTGCGCATCTCGCAACTACTGGAAGACGGGCAGTTGGAGATCGGCGCCATCCACACCTACATCGAGCTGTACGCGCGCCTGTACATCGACCTGACGCCCAACGTCGTGCTGATCGCCGGCTTCACGGCCGACCGCGCCGGCAACCTCTACACCGGCGCCAGCACCGAGGACACGCCGGCCTTGGTCGAGGCGGCGACCTTTCGCGACGGCATTGTGATCGCGCAGGTCAACGAGATCGTGGACGACGTGGGCGACCTGCCGCGCGTGGATATTCCGGGCTCGTGGATCGACTTCGTGGTCAAGGCCGACAAGCCGTTTTTCATCGAGCCGCTGTTCACGCGCGACCCGCGCCTGGTCAAGCCGGTGCACATCCTCATGGCGATGATGGCGATTCGCGGCATCTACGAGCGCCACCAGGTGCAGTCGCTCAACCACGGCATCGGCTTCAACACCGCCGCCATCGAGCTGATCTTGCCGACCTACGGCGAGTCGCTCGGGCTCAAGGGCAAGATCTGCCGCCACTGGGCGCTCAACCCACACCCGTCCCTGATTCCGGCCATCGAGTCGGGCTGGGTCGAGAGCGTGCATTCGTTCGGCGGCGAACTGGGCATGGAAAAGTACGTCGCGGCGCGGCCCGATGTGTTCTTCACCGGCGCCGACGGCTCGATGCGCTCGAACCGGGCGCTGTGCCAGCTCGCCGGCCAGTACGCGGTCGATCTGTTCATCGGCTCGACGCTGCAGATCGACGGCGATGGCCACTCCTCGACCGTCACCCGGGGCCGGCTGTCGGGCTTTGGCGGCGCGCCCAACATGGGCCACCAGCCCGGCGGCCGGCGCCACGCCACGCCCGCCTGGCTGGACATGCTGCAGACCGACAGCCCGCTGGAAAAAGGCCGCAAGCTGGTGGTGCAGATGGTCGAAACCTTCCAGGCCGGCGGCAAGCCGACCTTCGTCGAGGAACTCGACGCGGTGCAGGTGGCGAAGGACTCGGGCATGGCGCTGGCGCCGGTCATGATCTACGGCGACGACGTGACGCATGTGCTGACCGAAGAAGGCATTGCCTACTTGTATAAGGCGCAGTCGCTGGAGCAGCGCAAGGCGATGATCGCGGCGGTCGCGGGCGTCACGCCGATTGGCCTGCGCCACGACCCGGCCC
>Ga0308165_1005561_pt1 | contig 11607 bp, 10 predicted proteins | sample PhyWR2_FD_201032 | JGI IMG/M metagenome (GOLD analysis project Ga0308165, IMG submission 201032) | Phyllosphere microbial communities from UC Gill Tract Community Farm, Albany, California, United States - DLSLW.R2 | ecosystem: Host-associated > Plants > Phyllosphere > Unclassified | place: USA... | reverse complement strand
TACCCTTCCCTTCAAGCAAATCCAGTGCAAATCAGCGCAAAGCTTCTTTGCATCCTTGTTTTATCAACGATTTCCGTTTTCCTAAAACAGGACACTATTTTCACCAAAGATTTCCTTTCTTTTTTAATTGACTCATATAAAAATACCTCCTAATCTTCAAAAGAGATATTTTTTCAAATTTCCAACTCAGCATAATTGAATTAGGTATTATTTAAAAGAAAAAATCACTAAAAACAATCGAGCTGTCGTGAATACCCAATGCGAAATTCTAGCTAAACTCATTTTATTTTCATTTTTTGGAAACGAAGAAATATACTTGTGCATTTCTTCGTTAAATCGAGCTTTACAATTGTTTCTATGAACCGCTTTATGATAGGATATGTCAGAAGGAGCATTGAAATGACTATAGCTGAAAAAATAAAAGAGAGTCGCTTGAAATTAGGACTCACCCAACAAGAAGTTTCCGAAAAATTATTTGTTACCAGACAAACGATCTCAAATTGGGAAAACAATCGAAGTACCCCAGACATCGATACATTGATCAAATTAAGTGATCTCTATCAAATCGATTTAGAGACACTGCTAAAACCAGAAACCAACCTTCCGCCTTCCTCTATACTTGCTCATTTTGACTGCAGTCCTCGCTTGCGTTTTCACCGACTTCTTAACACCTACAGGAACAATGACCCTATGGACAGCTGCTGCACATTTTTTGTTACTAGTTAACTTTGTCCTTTTATTCGGTTTTTTCCTCACAAAAAAAAGACCCCTTCCTGCAAAAACAATTGTCTTTGCATTAGGAAAAGGTCTGTTGATCTTAGCCATTATATTAGGTTTTACTCTTTGGTCGAATAAAGGAGCTTCCGCTGATGCGTTACATCTGATCGGCCATAATTATGGTCATTTTGTCTACTTGATGTTTAAAGCAATTGGGGTGATTTATTTGTTTGATTGGCGGAAGTTTGTTATTTAAGTGTTTTATTTTTGTAAAAGCAATACGCAATATCTTATACAGCCAATAACACTAATACTAAGGTAAATTTAGAATACAAGGAACAAACAATTTATTATATATGAGTGTTCTTTTAACTATGATAATAATTGATATAACTTAAATTATCTTATTCGATAATTTAAAAATGTTACTTTAATCTAAACGAAGTGCTTGAATGAGCTTGTGTTTTCTCCTTGATTTTTTTTGCAGGAACACCAGCTATAGTAATACCAGTTTCTTTAAAAGAGTGAGTTACTACTGAATTCGCACCGATTTTAATATTATCTGCAATATAAATATCTCCATATAGTTTCGCGCCTGGACCGATATAAACATTATTACCTATGATAGGCGCATGTCCATCTTTAGAGCCTATTTGAACACCTACATGTATTCTAAAATTTTTACCGATTATGGCGTTGTTACTAATTATTCTGGTTCCTACATGAGGAGAACTAACACCATAAGCTATTACATTTTTGGGAATATCAAATCCTATTTTTATTCCTAATTTTGTTTTTCTCAAGTTGTAAAATTTTTCAAATAATTTGTGACCGTTATTAGAATGATACTCTTCATATCTTAACAACTTAAAATACTTATCTATTAGATTCCTACCAAGTAAATTTCTTATAAATAATTCTACTCCATTAATTTTGCGATGATAATTATTTAGTTGATCAGCTTCAATCCACTTTTTTAGCTCTGTTTTGTCTTTTATATATTCTTGCTTATGAATTATACTCACCCCTAAAATTAAACATTTCTTTTAAACTTATATTTCCAAATTTTATTAATAAATAAAAAAACAACTATCAATGCACTTGAAAATAGTAATAACTTGTTTTTTTCTATATAAAAATAAGAAACACATAAATAAAATATTAGTAAAATTAACAGATTTTTTTTAAAATTTATTCCAACCAATTTTTTTGCAAAGTATAATCTTACTAGAAACATAGTTAAAAAACCTATCATTTGCCCTAAAGCCACTGAATAAACACCAAGAGATGGCATCATTGAATAGCTCATAATGATGAAAAATAATCCTCCAGTAATTGTTGATATTGAATGTAGTCTTGTTTTTTCAATTGCTTGAAATAATGCGCCTAAATTCGTGGATAAAATACTGAAAACACTACCCAGCATTATAATAGGAACAAAAGAATACGCCTCAACAAAATCAGTATGTTGTATAAACGTAAAAAAAATAAATATAATGGGAAGGAATAGTATAGCTAAGTAAAGAAACATTTCTGCTAAAAAATTGAAATTTCGTTGAAAATTATTCGAAAAATTTTTTTCCTTTGAATTAATTATTGCTTCCTCTATAAGGGCCATATTAATAACCCCAGCAAATAAACTAAGAAAAGTTGAAAATTTTGCTGCAAAAGCAAACTCTCCATTGGCCTCTAATCCAAAAGAATTAGTAATAATAATTCTTGATAACCCGTTAATTAACCATAAAGAAATAGAATTGATAGCTAACGGGGTCGAAAATAGAATCATTTTTCTTAAAGTTTTATAGCTGACAGATTGAATATCAATATATTGTATTATTTTAGTACGTATACCAATTAAAATTACTCCACTAATTTGTCCTAATACATATGAAAGAATTAGTCCAGATACCCCCTTGTTTAAATATACTACGAAAAAAAGAATACTAGAAAAATTAATCAAAGAACTTATTATTCCAGAGTAAACGTAAGTAGCTGTATCGTTAATTGATCTTGAAAAATATTGAAATAGCATTAAATAAGGGGTAAGCAATATCATAGTAATAGAAAGGAATACAGATGTTTTAAAAATACTAAAATAAGAGTTGTATATTAACAATGATAAGATTATTAGCATACTAGAAATAAGCACAACAAAAACTGCATTTGAGAATAGTTCTCTTTTGTTTTTTTCACTACTATTAATATCTAAATTAAATTTTAGGACTGATTCCCAAATAGCTACCGTTGCAATAGGACCAATAATATTCATTAAAGTCTGTATATAATCAAATTCACCCAAAGCTGAAGAACTTAAATAAACTGCATAAATCGGAATAATCAAAGAAGATAAAATTTTTGCTGAAAAATTTCCTATTAAATAAATTATTGATTTTCTCAATATTGTCTTCATACTAAACATTGACATTATAAACCTTTCTTCTGCTTAATTATAATACTAGCATTTTTAACAATACTATTATCTGGAATATCCTGTGTTACAACAACGTTAGCTCCAATTATACTATTTTTGCCAATAATTATTGGGCCTGCAATACATGCGCCAGAATAAATAATGCATCCTTCTTCAATGATGGGGGCCCCTTGATTTGTTTTTTTTCCATCAATAATTTTTGTATTTCCGCCGATTGTGACATTTTGATAGATAAAACAATTAGCTTTTATAATAGTCTTTGGATGTATTACACAACCCATTCCATTATGTACAAATTGAACAGATGTATCAATATCGGCTGGAGTTTGTATGTCAAAATTAAAAATAACTTTTAAAATCATAATTAAAATTTTTTCAGCAAATTTATTTTTTTTTCTTCTCATTCTTAAAGCCATTTGATATATTTTTTCACTTTTTCTCATTATCTCACCTTTTCTAAGATTATTTAAAGTTTATCCTTAATCAAATTTCTATTTTGAAGAGAATCAATCATAAATGAATAAATGACTATTAAAAGGATGTATAAAGTATCTTTCAAAAATAAATTAATTGCCATACCTCTAAATAAGAAAATTATTAAAGGAATATAACTTATTAATTTATATTTAAAAGAAAAAAAAGTTGACCTTAGTAAAAACAAGAAAATTATTGTTCCAAAAAATCCTATAGTAAACAAAAGCTCTAAGAAAAAATTATGGGTTCCCAAGTCTTTAGCACTCATCGCAAATAGTCCATGCCCAAAGAGAAAATAATAAGCATCAGAAAATATATCTCTTACATATTCAGCAAATAAATCAGTTCTTCCATTCGTAAAATCATTATCTGCTCCGTTAAATCGAGTTAGAAAAGTAGAAATTTGATCTTTTAAAAACATACCTCCAATAATCATAACAGTTGTAAAACTAAAAAAAAATTTCCAATTGAAAAAAGATTTTTTTAATATCGCCACGAATATAAATAAGACAACTGTTAAAAATGTAGCCGCATAAAATGATCTGCTCAATGTTGAGAAACCGAGAAATAACAGTATTGAAATATACGCTAAGTCTCTCAGTTTATGTGTAGTCCAATACAAGCTAATTAACAAACAACTGAGAGCAATATTTACATCTAAACTATAATGATTTGGATTCATTTTTAACCCGCTTAATCTATCAGCAAAGATAATTCCGTTTTCTTTGACAATGGATAATATCATTCTTTCTTCTAACCCAGGGATGTATGAATAAAAAAATGATGTTAACCCCGATAAAATTACACCCACAGAAAAAAAGAAAATGACTTTCTCATAATTAATATCAATCATAGACAGTAACAAGAATGAGTATATAAAAGGGATAATGAACTGAAAAAAACTTATATAACTTGAATTAATATTTCCAAATATAATCAAATAAAGAAAAAAAGAAAATAATAGTAGAAAGTTCTTCGTTTTTATATACTTATTATTTCTAACACCATAAAAAACAAGCGTTATTATTCCAATCAAAGGTAAAAAACTAAACAAAGTTATAGACGATGAGTCTATCTTAAAAACTTGAGTGAAGGAACTGGTAAAAGCTAAAAAATAAATTGAATCAATTCTAGTAAGCATCACGTAAATGGCTATGATAAAAGCGACTACCATAAAATATCTATTACCAAATCCTAGAAACATAGATAATACAAAGATTACGCACTCGATGATATACAAATTATCATTTTTAATGGGTTTTATCATTTATTTTCTCCGTACAAATCATTTATAATTAAACTTAATTTATTTTTAAAACTTAAATAATTATAGACTTCCTTACATTTTTTTTTTGAATTTTCAACCATTTTATGTCTCAATTCTTTATTTTCAAGATCATTAACAATTGATTTTATAGAATCAGCTAAGTTTTGATCACATAATTCAATATTCGAAGAAGTATAATCTTTTGAATCAGTTAATGATTCTATTAAAAATCCATATTTGAATTTTTTATATTTTTCTTTAAAATCAACAACAATAGCATCTGCTATTATCTCAGACGGTCCACTAAAACAATTAGTGGAAATAACTGGTATACCAACTGCCATAGCTTCAACCAAAACATTAGGGAATCCTTCTCTTAGGGATGTTAAAATGAATGCATCGGCATATTTCATAAATTTATATGGATTAGATTGATTACCTAATAATTTTACATTTTTTTGCAATTTAAGATTCTCTATTAGTTTTTTTAAGTCCTCAAAACGTGGACCCTCTCCGATTATCAGCATATTGATATTGCGGGTTTTCAATAAACTCATTGCTTTAACGAGATGATAATAACCTTTATCATCAGCTATTCTACCAACAGCTATTAGGTTAATTCCATCTGTAAAATAATTTTTTTCATTCTCAGATAACTCTATCTCAGATTTATTTTTAATAGTTTCTATATCAAATGGATTATATAAATATTCTATTTTCTTTGATTCAATATCATATTTTTCAATAAGATCCATACGAATTTTTTGACTAACAGCTATAGTTTTATAAACTGATTGATACATTTTTTTTTCAATTTTATATCCAAATAATGTATCTTCTACCCATCCATAACCTCTAATATTTATAATTGATTTTCCAAAAAATTGAGTAAAAAAGTTAATATAATTAGCCTGCTGTCCAAAGGAAAGTGTAAAGTCTGGTTTGTACTTTAGTTTAATTTCAATTGTCTTTATGATTCTTTTTATAAAGAAAATCATTTTTTTTATTTTATTTTTTTGAATAGGACAATTCAAATTTTCAAAAGGATAAGATGCTAGCTCTTTTTTTTCCACATTATATATGGCAACCTTGATATTATAATCTTCATGTAACAATTGATAAATTATTTCAACTACTCTTTCAATTCCGCCATAATTTAAGTTATTCATTGTAATTAAAATTTTTTTCATGCAATTCTCCAAACCAAAAAATAGTTTTATATTCTAAAGAATATTGACCTAATTAAATTTTGTTTAATTTAGAATTTAGTTTTATTTTTTTGAGTGTAATTTAGAGTATATGAGCTAATCACTTAGCTATATAGAGATCCTTTTTTTCTATTATATATAATTAAATTAAACTTTAGAAAAAAACATTTTATATTCGAAGCTCTCTATGAATATAAAATCAAACTCAAACTTTCTTTTTATAAACTATTGATTTTATTTTATATCATCTAAAAACATAATTAATTTTTTATCATAAAAGTATTTGATACAACCTTAAATATAGCGATTCGCCTATTTTTCAGTAATCATTAAAAATAATATAGACCTTCATAAAAGCGTTTTAAATAACTCGAAATTTCTACACAATCATAACCAGCTTTTTTAATGATATCATTATAGTATTTCCTGTTTTGATCATAACTGTTTTTTTCCATTAGTCTAGTGGCAATTTTTGCAAATTCTTTCGAGTCTTCAATTGGAATTTGTTTTATGAGATTTGTTAAATTGATATCCTTAGGTATTCTATCTGATGCTAAGCACGGTACCCCTGATGCTTGAGCTTCTACTAAAACTATTCCTAATCCCTCGTATTTTGAAGGAAAAATAAACATGTCAATTCCACACATGAAAGAACTTACATCTTCTTGATTTCCTAATAAAAATACTTTGCTTGACAATTGTTCAGAGAGTATTCTATCTTTAACTTTTTCTTCCAGTGATCCGTTTCCCACTAAAAGTAAAATTGCATCTTTATCCTTTTCTAATATATTTTTGAACACATCAATCAAAAATATATGATTTTTCTCCTCACTAAACCTCCCTACATGTCCATATACATGTTTATTTTCGATATTATACTTCTTTCTAAAATTTTCTCTTTTAATTTGAGAGAATAAAAATCTTTCTACAGGAATTGCATTTTTTATCACTTCAAATTCTTGATTTTCACCGTACAACCATCTTCCCGCATCTTTAGAACAAGCAAATTTATAATCAGAGTACCTACTTATATTTCTTTGATTAAAATTTTTAATTAAAGCTCTAATTCCATTACCGTTAGATATACTATGGCTATGTGAAATTGTTACTACACTATATTCACGGGCTATCTTCAATATTATATTTGCAGTACTTCTAATATGGCAGTGTATTATTTTATATTCTTTGTGTAGTTCAAAAAACTTTCTCCACCAATTCTTATATTCCAAATTATTTATTACTAAATATTTCGGCACACGATAAATTCGTCCACCCAGGGCTTCTACATCTTTTTCATAAAAACCTTTTTCGTTACCATGAACAATAAAATCAAATTGAATTTTTTTTTTATCTATATTTTTATATATGTTCATAACAAATGTTTCTGCACCAGCTAAATCAAGTCTCCCCAATACATGCAATATTCTAATAGGATTATTCACTATAAATTCTCCTTATACCAGCTGATAGCTAGTTTGATACCTTCCTTAAAACTGATATCTCCATTATAACCTAAATCTACTTTCGCTCTGGTGACATCGGCATTCGAGTGCTTTACATCTCCTATTCTATAAGGGCCATATTTTGGTTGCAAATTTTCTTTACCTAAAATATTCGTTATTTCATCAAATAATTTATTGATTGTTATTTGATCTCCAACTGCTATATTATATACCGTTCCTTTTATTTTATCACTAGAAATCGCAGCTCTTAAATTTGCTTCAATAACATTGTCAATATAGGTAAAATCTCTCGACGTATTTCCATCACCATTAATTATAGGAGCCTCATTATTTAATATCATAGAAACAAATTTAGGGATAACGGCAGCATACGCCCCATTAGGATTCTGTTTGCGTCCAAATACATTAAAATACCGTAAACCAACTGTTTCTAAGCCGAAAATAGTAGAGTATATCTTCCCATACTCCTCATTAACTTTTTTTGTTAAAGCGTAGGGAGATAAAACGTTTCCTTCAGTTCCTTCCACCTTAGGCAAGGTAGGGCTATCACCGTATACAGATGAGCTTGATGCATAAACAAATTTTTTCACTTTATTTTTTCTTGCAGCATCCATCATGTTGACAGTACCTTTGATATTTACCTCTTCATAAAAAACCGGCATTTCAATACTTCTAGGCACACTTCCCCATGCAGCTTGATGTAAAACATAATCCACATTTTTACATGCATGAATACAGACATCATAATCTGTGATAGAGCCATTGATGAATTCAAAATTTGTATTATTTATAAAAGGCTTTATATTATCGTAAAATCCATTTGATAGGTTGTCTAGGCATCTTACTTTGTGTCCCATGTTTAACAAGGCTTCACACAAATTACTTCCAATAAAACCCGCTCCGCCTGTAACTAAAAATTGACTATCTTTCGGAAAAACAACTTCGCTATAACTCAATTTTATAACCTCCAATATGAAATATTTAATGACTCTACTTCATCTTTATTCAGCATACCTTTCAGATCCATAATAACTTTTTTATTATTTATTTTATCTAACCAATAATTCATGGTTTGGTTAACGAAGGTATCATGATTTACAGCAATAATCATTAAATCTAGTTCATTCATCTCTTCTTCTTTTGCAAATTCCAATCCATAAATTTGTTCAGCTTCTTCAACATCTGCCTCTGGATCAAATACAAGAGGTTCAATATTAAATTCTCTTAACTCATTCACGATATCAATAACTTTTGTATTTCTAGTATCAGGACAGTTTTCTTTGAATGTGAAACCAAAGATACCTACTTTTGCATTGGTAACATCTTTTTTATTCTTAATCATTAGTTTTATAGCACTTTCAGCAACTACTCTTCCCATATCATCATTAATCTGTCTTCCAGCTAAGATAATCTGTGAATGGTAGCCTAACTGTTCCGCTTTATGGGTTAAGTAATATGGATCTACTCCGATACAATGTCCACCAACAAGACCTGGTGAGAATTTAAGAAAATTCCATTTTGTACCTGCAGCTTCTAAAACTTCTTTTGTATCTATTCCCATCTTATGAAAAATATGGGAAAGTTCATTCATGAACGCAATATTAATATCACGTTGTGAGTTTTCGATTACTTTAGCAGCCTCTGCAACTTTAATCGAAGCTGCCTTATAAACTCCAGCTTCTACCACCAATTCATAAACTTTAGCAATAACATCCAAAGAATCAAGATCCATTCCAGATACAACTTTAACTATTGTTTCCAATCTATGAACTTTATCGCCTGGGTTTATTCTTTCTGGTGAATAACCTACTTTGAAATCTTTACCACAAATCAATCCAGACTCTTTTTCTAAAATAGGTATACAGATTTCTTCTGTAACTCCAGGATAAACAGTAGATTCAAAAACCACAATAGAACCTTCAGTCAAATTTTGACCAACAATTTGACTTGCGGATTCCACTGGTGTCAAATCAGGTGTATGGTCTTCATTAACTGGTGTAGGAACAGCAATAATATGAAATTTGGCTTTTTTTAAGTCACTAAATTCAGAAGTGAATTCAACAGCAGTATTTTTAATAGCATCGTCACCAACTTCCTTCGTTGGATCAATGCCACTTTTGTATAGTTTTATTTTCTCTTTATTTAAATCAAATCCTATTACCTGAGCTTTTTTAGCAAAAGCTACAGCGATAGGCATTCCCACATATCCTAAACCTATCACAGAAATTTTTTCTTTTTTGTTTACTATTGCATCATATAAATTAACCATTACATATCTCCTCAATTCTTTCAACATATTTTTTGACAACAATTTGACGATCAAAATATTGTGAAACTTTTTCTCTTGACGCGAGACCCATTTTTTTACGGACTTCATAATTTAATGATAAATACTTTTCAACTGATTCAAATAAACTATCTTCATCTTTTGGTTTACAAAGAAAACCGGTAACGCCATCCTCAATTATTTCTTTACAGCCCGGAATATTGGAAGCAATTGAAACTCTCCCAGACGCGCTAGCTTCTAAAAGTACGTTTGACATCCCTTCATGATAACTAGGTAAAATTACACAATCTACCTTTTTTAACAATTCTTGAATATTATCAACCATACCATGATAAGTTATAATGCCCTGTGATTCTTTTTCACTAATTATCTTTTGATAATCACCATCAATAAAACCTGCAACATGGAATTCTACATTTTGATAGCTTAGCAAAATTTTTTCTGCTACAAGAATAAACTCATTAATACCTTTTTCTTTCATCACTCTCGAAATAAAAATAAACTTGGTTATATTATTATATTTATATTCCAAGTACTTAAAATGTTCAAGATTGATGCCTGATCCTGGTAATAAAATACTGTTATTTATTTTTATCTTATTGAGATAGAAAAATTTTTTATTTTCTTCATTTTGAAATACAACTGTATTGATTTTTTTGAAAGTTATACGATACATTCTTATTAGAATTTTTTTTAGTAAACCATCATTTTGAAACGGGGAACCTAACCCCGTAACATTTGCAATGCTTGGGATATTCCTTTTACTTGCTTCAAGACCAGCGTAAACATTAGGTTTTATTGTATACAACAAAACAATATCAGGCGTAAAGGAGTCCATTACTTTACCGTATTCTTTTTTTAATTTAAGTTCAGTGAAAATATTTTTTCCATGTCTGTCTAATTTACTGTTAAAAAATACACATCCTAAACTAATAAAATAATCTACTTCTTTTCCGTAGGGACAACAGATTCCTACAGAATAACCTTTTTTAATTAGTTCTTCTATCAATTCTCTTCTAAGGTTATATACATATTTTGGGTGATTTGCAATAAGCAACACTTTAGTCATAATAATTCTCCTGATTTTTCTGTAAGTTTTATGCTAGCATCAAAATTTATATTGGAATAATCCATTTTGATTCCATCAACATACGAACCTGGCGAACCTAAAAGCGAATGATCATAAAATAAATCACCAAAAACTTTGGAGAATAATGTAATATTTTTCGCACATAATTTTATAAGCGGTGAAAATCCTTTAACAAAAAAAATATTAGACTTATTTATTGCAGCTATTAATGATACCATTTCTGTTGTATTAACATATTTTGAATTTTGAGGATGTAGTATTCCTACTAGCTTGTAATCTATAATGGTTTTTAAAAAGAGATTCATATTATTTATAAACAGCATACTTCTTTTATTGTCTACTTTAGGAAATACAATAATTTTTTTTGCCACATTTGATAATCTTTGGTAATTCCCAACACATTGCGGACCGTAAATCATAGGTGGTCTGATTATCGCTACATTGAAAGAATCAGTTGCTAACCTTTCGATCTGTATCTCAGCTTCTCTCTTAGATTTACCATACGGTGTTGTAGGATTTATTTTAGTCTCTGCAGAAATAGCTCCGCTCTCTACTCCGAAAACAGACATCGTGCTAAAAAAAATAAAATGCTGTACATGTTCTTTCTTTGCTTTTTCTGCTACTTTAATAGCTAAATCACGATTTACTTTGTAATACAATTCTTCATTCT